>Ga0067045_1029794_pt1 | contig 18380 bp, 11 predicted proteins | sample TerdegcTABiofilm_FD_59184 | JGI IMG/M metagenome (GOLD analysis project Ga0067045, IMG submission 59184) | Combined Assembly of (Gp0054472, Gp0054536) Wastewater bioreactor microbial communities from Singapore -Terephthalate degrading... | reverse complement strand
GCGTGCACGTCGTGGTGGCCGACGCCCAGACCGGGCTGGCCGCGGCCCGCCGCCGCTTGGCCGCCGCCGGCGTGGCCGGCGCCGCGGTGCGCCCGGTGCCGCCCCGCCTGGAAGATGCCTTCATCGAGTTGCTGGCGACCCCAGCGCGCGAGGAACCCACGTGAGCGCTGCCTGTGCTGCCGAGGTCGCGACTGCTGCCGTCCAGACGCGGGAGCTGACCCGCTGCTTCGGCCCGTTCGTGGCCGTGGACCGCGTGTCGTTGCGCATCGAGCGCGGCGAGATCTTCGGCTTCCTGGGGCCCAACGGCGCCGGCAAGTCCACGCTCATCCGCATGCTCTGCGGTATCCTGGCCCCCAGCTCGGGGGCCGCGTGGGTAGCCGGCTGCGATGTCCTCCGGGAGTCCGAACGGGTGAAGGAACGCATCGGCTACATGTCGCAGCGCTTCTCGCTGTACCCGGATCTCACCGTGGCCGAAAACCTTTGCTTCTTCGCCGGCATCTACGGGCTGGACAGCCGGCGCGCGCGGCAGCGCTCGGCGTGGGCCGTGGCCATGGCCGGCCTGGAGGGCCAGCAGCAGCGGTTGGCCGGCCAATTGGCGGGCGGGTTCAAGCAGCGCCTGGCGTTGGGCTGCGCCCTGCTGCACCAACCCCCCGTCCTCTTCCTGGACGAGCCCACCTCCGGGGTCGACCCCATCTCTCGCCGCCAGTTCTGGGAGCTGATCTACGGACTGGCCGAGGGCGGGACGACGGTGGTGGTAACCACCCATTTTCTGGACGAGGCGGAGCACTGCGATCGGCTGGTGCTGATCTACCGCGGCCGCGTGGTCGCGCTGGGCAGTCCGGCCGCGCTCAAGCGGGAGCGACTCGCCGGCATCGTGCTGGATGTCGCCTGCGACCAGCCCGACCGCGCCGCCGAGATCCTGGCGCACGCGGCCTGGGCGCGCCACCCAGCGCTGTTCGGCGCGTCGGTGCACATCGTCGTCGACGACGCCGATGCCGGCAGCCAGCGCGTGCGGCAGGCGTTGGCCGCCGCGGGCATCGCCGTGCACGCGATCGCGCCGGTGGAAGGCAGCCTGGAGGACGTGTTCATCCACCTGGTCGAACAGACCGACAGCGAGCCGGCCGCCCCGGCCGCGGCAGGTTGATACCATGCTGGAACGCATCGCCGCGATCGCCACCAAGGAGGCCCGGCAGATCCGCCGCGATCCGCGCACGCTGGCCCTGCTGATCCTGCTGCCCGCGCTGATGCTGGTGCTCTACGGCTACGCCCTGAACTTCGACGTCAAGCACATCCGCGTCGCCGTGCTCGACCAAGACCACAGCGACGCCAGCCGCCTGTTCGCCGACGGGCTCTTCCAGTCCGAGTACTTCGCGCGGGCCGGCTGCCTGGAAGACTCCGCCGAGGCCGAGGCCTGGCTGGACGCGGGGCGCGGGCGGGCGGTGCTCGTGATCCCCCGTGGCTTCGGCGCGGATACGGCCGAGGAGCAGCCCGCGGTGGTCCAGGCCCTGGTGGCGGGGGACAACGCCAACGCGGCCCACCTCACCCTGGGGTACCTCGACGGCCTGGCGCGCTACTGCAGCCAGCGATGGCAGCACGAACGCGCCCAGCGCCACGGACGGCCAGCGCCCGTGGCGCCCGTGCAGGTGGAGCCGCGCGTGTGGTACAACCCCACGCTGGCAAGCTCGCAGTCGCTGCTGCCCGGGCTCATCGGCTTTCTGCTGATGGTGATCGGGGCCGTCGCCACGTCGCTGTCCGTAGTGCGCGAGAAGGAGCGCGGCACGCTCGAACAGCTCATGGTCAGCGCCACGCGGCCGGCGGAATTCGTCGTGGGCAAGGTGACGCCCTACCTGCTGATCATGCTGCTCACCGAAGCGCTGATCCTCGTGGTGGCGAGGGCCCTGTTCGGCGTGCCCCTGCGCGGCAGCCCGGGGTGGTTGCTGGCCGCCAGCGTGGTGTACCTGCTCGGCGGGTTGGGCGTGGGCCTGCTGATCTCGACTATCGCCGACACCCAGCAGGTGGCGTTCCAGATCGCCGCCCTGGTCACCATGCTGCCCTCCATGCTGCTGTCGGATCTGGTCTTCCCCATCGCCAGCATGCCGTTGGCGCTGCAGCAGGTGACCTGGTTGGTGCCGGCACGGCACTTCATCGCCATCCTGCGCGGGCTGATGCTGAAAGGCGCCGGACCCTCGGCGTGGGGAAGGCCCTTGCTGGTCCTGGTTGTCTTCGCCGCCACCGTCTTCGGCGTGGCCACCCAGCGGCTGGCGCGCAGCCTGAGAGGCACCTGATGCGCCGCGTCCTGGCGCTCATCCGCAAGGAGTTCCTGCAACTGCGGCGCGACCGCCGGCTGCTGCCGATCCTGTTCGTCGCGCCCGTGCTGCAGTTGACGCTGCTGGGATACGCGGCCACCACCGATCTGCGGGATGTCCCGATCGTGGTGTGCGATCTGGCTGGCTGCCCGGCGAGCCGCGACCTGGTGGCGGCCATCACGGCCAGCGGCGACTTCCGCGTCCGCGCCTGGGTGGAGGCGCCCGCGGCCATCGACGCGTACCTGGACCGCGGGCGCGCAGAGCTGGCGGTCATCCTCCCGGCCGACTTCGGCCGGCGGCTGGCAGCCGGTCAGAGCGCGGCCGTGCAGGTCCTGGTCGACGGCACGCGAGTCAACGCCGGGTTGGCCCTCAGCCAGCTCAGCGGGGCAGTCGCGCACCACGCCGGCCGCCTGGTGCAGCAGCGCGTGGCCCGCAGCGGCAGCCACCAGCCCGTGCCCTCGGTGAGCGTGGTCTGCCGGGTGTGGTACAACCCGGAGCTGTCCAGCCGCAACTTCATGGTGCCCGGCGTGCTGGCCCTGGTGCTCATGGTCGTCACCACCGTGGTGACCTCCATGGCCGTGGTGCGCGAACGCGAGACGGGCACGATCGAGCAGATCATCGTCAGCCCTCTCCGTCCGGTGCATCTGATCGCCGGCAAGCTGGTGCCCTATGCGCTGATCGGCCTGCTGGAGATCGTCCTGGTGCTCACCGTGGCCTGGTGGTGGTTCCGGGTGCCCCTGCGCGGCAGCCTGTCGCTGCTGGTCGTCCTGTCCGCGCTGTTCATGCTCAACGCGCAAGGACTGGGCCTGCTGATCTCCACGGTCTCGCATACCCAGCAGCAGGCGATGATGACGGCGGTCTTCTTCGTCATCTTGCCGATGATGCTGTTGTCGGGCTTCGCCTTTCCCATCGAGAACATGCCGCCCGCGGTGCAGCAAGTGACCTATCTGCTGCCGCTGCGGTACTACCTGATCATCGTCCGCGGAATCTTCCTGAAGGGCGTAGGGTGGGCCGAGCTCTGGCCCCAGGCTGTGGCGCTGCTGGGTTTCGGCACGGGTATCCTGGGGCTGGCGGTGGCGCGCTTCCGGAAACGGCTGGGCTAGCGCCGGGCAAGGGCAGCAACAGGCCAGCGCCCATCGGGCGGCACTGCGGCTCGCAGCGCTGGCGCGCTCTCGCCCTGCCGTCGCTCGCGGCTAGGCGGAAAAGCTGGCGCGGCCATTGCCGCGGAGGCGGAACGGGCCTGCCGCGGTGCGCACGGCCGAGGCTTGCGGGGTCACGGAAAACTCGTCGCCCGGGCCGATATCGTACAGGTACGCCAACTCGCCGACACGGAAATGCGCGGCCAGCTCCGCTCGGCCGGCCAGCATCACCGACCCGTCCCGCCGCGTGTGCGGCCGATGCGGCGACAGCCGCACATCGTCCACCGGCAGCCACAGCTGGTGCGCTGCATCCACCAGGCGAGCCCCTCGATAGTAGCCCTGGCTGGCCAAGTACAGGTAGGTCTTGGTGCTCACCGCAGCACCGCCGGCATCCACGCCGCTGACGACGAACCGGCCGATGCGAAAACTGTCGTCACCGAACCAGATGCGGTACCGGCGGCCGCGGCCCGCCACCTGGGTGATGGTGTACGCACTGGTGCGCCGGCCACTGGTGAAGCGAGCGACCGCGCCCACCAGGGCCCGCGCCCCGAACGGCTGGCTGTCGCGGTCGCGCTCGACCTCCACCGAGGAATGCTCGGGATCGACGCCCACCACCCGCCCGTGGATCCCCTGGGCGATGGCCAGGCGTGGTCCCGTATCGGCCCCGCCGACGCTGCCCACCCCGAGCAGATCCAGCCGCACTACCTGCCCGGAAGCATCGCGGCGGACGCGGCTGAAGCGGGTGCCCGCAGCCCCCAGAGCGTGCTCTAGCAAGTCCTCGCCCTGGGCGTGGACGACGCGCACCACGAGGCGCGCCGGCGTCCGCTCCACGCTCTGGAAGGCGCGCACGGTGGGATCGCGCTCGTACGGCTCCAGCACGGCGCCGAACTGGCTGCTGATTCCATCGCCCTGGTTGCGCAGCAGCACGTAGGTGAACTGCGGCGGATTGCCCGGCTTGCGGGGCGGATCGCCGTGCGCCACGATGGCCGCCGCGGTTGGCAGGAACAGCGCTTGCAGGCCCGCCTCGCCGTCGTGCCAGGTGGCGCTCCACGGCGCCGAAGCATGGCCGCGCTGCACATCGTACAGGTACGAGTACCCGCCGCCTCGGTAGGTGTAGTAGGACCGCCCCTTCCGCTCGAAATCGAGCAGGCCATCGTCGTCGTAGATCGCCTCGCGAGGCACATTCTCCCCGGCCAGCGAGCCCTGGGTCTGCGGCGGCGACCAGGCCACACCGGCGGTGCGGAACTGGGCGCCCAGGCCGTGCAGGCTGTAGTCGTGCTGCTGGCCGCCGCTGACGCGAAACAGATCGAGCGCGTACCACGCGCCCTCGTCGACATCGATCAGGGCCACCGTGCGCCGGTACTCCGCCACGTTGTGGTACGCCGCCGGCGCATTCACCTCCACCAGACTCAAGCCAGGGCAGGCGGCGAATACCTCCAGGTGCCCGGCCGCCTGGGTGTCCTGCCGGCGGCCGTCGACCACCACGGTCGCGTGGGGCAGGGTGTTCTTGGTCCATATCGCCGGCGGCTGCCCCTCGGCCGCGTGCTCGCCGTACCCGTGTTCGGGAATCGGCTTGCGGCCGGACGCGAACATCTCCAGCACCAGGCGATCGAAGTGGCCGTGTTCGGTGGCCGCGCGGCCGTAGTACACCGAGACCGCGCAGGCCTGGCGGCCCCGGCCGGTGCGCAGCAGCGCCAAGCCATAGCCTCCCAGCAGATGGCTGGTGCGCCGGACGCGGCGGATCCACGCTTCCGCAGCGCGGTCGAGCGGGGGTTCCGGAATGTCCTCGAACAGCGACTCCACACTGTCGAAGCCCGGGGCCCGCTGCCGCAGCAACGCGCCCGCGATGGGGTCGCCCGTGGCCCGGTACACGGCTCGCAGCGCCGCTGGTGCGCACTCCACGCGGCCACCCAGAGGCCCGCCGCAGTCGCCGATCGCCGGGGTGAACTGGTCCAGGCAGGTCATCTCCGTGGCCCAGCGCACCATGCGCCGCAGGCGCGGATGATCCCACAGCCGCACCCCGCAGCGTTCGAGCATGGCAGCCACGCGGGCCAGGTGCACCACCCAGCCGCTGTTGTACGAAGGTGACGACTCCCAGCCGATGCCCTCGCGGAAGAGGAGATTGTCCAGCGCGAAGCGGAGGCCTTCGGCGTGCGCGGCCTTGTCGCGGAAGATGTAGTCGTCGAAAGCGGTGTGCATCTCCTTGTAAGGGCTCGCCTCGCCCGTGTTGTCCACCACCCACGCCACGGCCCGCGCGATCGCCTGGCCATCGCCGCTTGCCAGCGCCGCGGTCAGCAGCGCTTCCTGGTGCGTGCCATAGTTGCCGCGGATCAGACCGGCGTACACGCCGTCGATGCAGGCCTGCACGATGCCGGACTCCAGCTTGGCGCGCGTCGCTGCTGCGGTGCGCCCGAACAGCGGATCGTCGGGCAGGGCATCGCGCACCGCGTCCACCGCGCGGCACAGCCGGCAGGCGGTGCCGGTCTCGGCGATCTGGTCCAGGATCTTGCCGGTGTACCCCGGCGAGAACTCGCGGCCGTACATTCCCTGCCGACCGTAGTCCATGGCCGGGTAGACCTCGGCGATGCGTTCGAGCAGGACCAGGGCCTTGTGGGCGTACGCCGCCTCCCCGCTCAGCAGGTACGCCTGGGCCAGGGCCTCCACGCCGGACAGGATGGCATGCCAGAGGCACTGGCAGCTGTACGCCACGAACCAGTGGCGGTGCGGCGAACCCGGCGCCCGCCAACCCCAGCCATCGTCTGCAAAGGGGCCGGTCAACAGGCTGCGGTCCTGCATGCCGGTGCGGTAGAACGCCTCGAAGTCGTTGCTCGGATACGCCTCGCCGCCGACCGCGCAGATCACCCGCCACCGGTCGGCGAACGGATCGTACCGCCATCCGCCCTGCGCGTACCCTCCGGGCCCGGCCGGCCCCCGGCCGTGCACCGGGCAGCCGGTGATATAGTTGACCGACAGAGCGCGCGGCACGGAGGCATCGGGCACCAAGGCGCGCAGCGTCTCGTCGGCGCGCTCCAACCACGGCGCAGCCGCACGCCGGACGGCCTCGGCGACACGCCGCGCCGAGGCATCCTGGCGCACGCGCTGCCGGGCGCGGTCGATCTGAGCAGCCGTCAGCAAGTTCATCGATCACCTCCAGCAGACGAACGGTTCCAGCGCTTCGCCAACAGCGCAGCCGGCCGCGGGGACCTTGCCCCGGGCGACCCCCGCGAGCCTGCCGCAGCGGTCACGGCCAGCGCCTCCTGGTCGCTGCCGCCCGCAGGCGGCCCGGCTCTATCCGGGGCTGCTCACGCCAGCCCGCGCCGGGCCAGGATCAGCCGCTCCGCATTCTTGTGGGCGATCAACTCCCGCTCCTGGTCGCCAAGATCCGCCGCTTCCAGCAGGGCGACGAACGCGCGGCTTTCGTACAGCGGGGCGTCCGTGCCGAACAGCACCCGCTCCGCCCCGACGCCGCGGACGACCTGCGCGATCATGCCCGTACGAATCGCGCGCGCCGTACCCATGTCCGTGTACATGTTGCCCGTGGCGCAGTCCTGGATGGCGTCGATCGCCTGGAGGGTCTGACCTGTCTGGCCAGCCCCGAAGTGCGCCGCGATGAAGGGCAGCGACGGCACCGACTCGGCCAGACGCCGCAGCAGGTCCGGGGCCGCGTACGACTCGTTCTGGGCGTGCGAGAGCACCGGCAGACCGAACGGCACCAGCCTTTCCAGCAGCCGAAACGCAGCCTTGATGGTCGCGGGGTACTCGTGACTGACGGGATGGATCTTGAACCCGACCACCTTGGGATGCTGGCCGAAGCGCTCCAGCAGCGCCAGGGAGTCGGCTTCGCGGAGCGGGTTCAGCACCAGCCACACCAGCAAGTGATCGTGGGCTTCTGCCTGCTGGATGGTCCACTCGTTGCCCAGCACCAGCTCGGTGTACAGCGCCGCGATGGAAGAGACGATCGAACGCCCGATGCCGGCCCGTTCCTGCCGCGCGACGAACGCGTCGGGAGTCAGCGTGCGGCCCGCATCGAACCAACCACCCAGGTGGGCATGGGCGTCGATGTAGCGCATGGCACCCTCCTGTGGCTCCATGTCCTGCCCAGCGCACCGGCGGGCCGGAACTCTGGCGGCCTAGACGCCGGCGCATCGACCCGCCAGCAAAGTACGTCACTGCCGCATCGCAGGAAAACGCCGGCCGTGCCGCCCGACTCCAGCGGCGGTGTCCAGCCAGAGGCGCCCGGCCGCTGGCCACGCGTCGAGCCCGGCCGCGACGCCAGCCGGCGACCATTGGCCACCCGCCAGTGCGGCCTCAGCCAGCCAGCCGCCCGGCGCGGAAGCGTTCGTTGATGCGCCGCAGCCACCCAGGGTTGTCGTGCCAGAGCAGGTGCTCCGGACCGCAGTACGTCCCTGGCATGAAGCCCCAGTACTCGTGCTGAACCGCCAAGTCCGCGCACAGCTCCAGCAGCTCCAGACCAGCCGGCGAGATCTCGAAGCGCGACAACCGCGGCGGGTAGAAGAAGCCCCCTTCGTCGAGCACCAGCGGCACCCCGCGGCGCCGGGCCTCGGCCGCATCCGCGGCGAACAACTCCCTGGCCGTGGTCCAGATGCGCTCTCGCCAGGCCGGGAAGCGCGCCGCCACCCACCGGTCCCAGGCAGCGTTGTCCAGGTTCTCGAACAGCCACATGATCGGCCGCCAGAACGGCCTGATGTTGACGGCGGGCCGCATGAACTGCGCCCACGGCACCAGTTCGTCGCGCAGGATCTTGCGCATCGACTCCAGCGCCCGGGGATCTGTCGGATCGAACTGCTTGCTCAACACGGTCTGCCCGTACAGGTCCTCGAAATACCAGGCTGCCCCCGCGTACACATGCTGGTCGAAGACCTGCACATTGCCTGGCACCATGGCGTAGTCGTGCAAGGCGAAATCGCCGCTGACCAGCACGCCTGGATGCCGGGCTCGCAGCAGCGCGATCGCCTCCTCGTGGAGGATTCGGTTCTGGGCCCCGGACGGAAACTCGCTGCAGTCGGGCTCGTTGTGCACTTCGACGAAGGCCACCTGCCGGTCCAGCCCTCGGGCGGCCAGCAGGGTCAAGAGCCGGTCGTGCTGCTGCGCCAGGTGCAGCAGCCGGCGCGCGGGCGGCACGGCATAGACCTTGGCGCGGATGGCCGGATCGGCCACGAACCAACTGCTGTCCTGGTACTCCCAGCTCGTCAGGATCACGAACAGCTCGTGCCGCTGCGCCAGCTCGAACAGATACAGCAGTCGTTCGAGCACGTCGTGGCGGCCTCCGCCCCGGGCATTGACCGACGACCAGTTCCAGCCGTACCCGCCAGGCACCCACGGCCCGAATTCCATGGGGCCGCGTGGCTGCCCGTCCACTCGGAACGCCCAGTTCAGGCCGGCTTCCAGGCGGACGGTGTTGAACCCTCGGTCCTTGGCTTCCCGCACGCAGCGTTCCAGGTCGTCATAGGGTTCGCCGGGCGTGGCGGCCACGATCCAGTTCCAGATCCAGCAGTCGATGCTCAGCTTGGCCGGCAGGTGAGCGGGCAGCCGCAGGCAGGGGCGCGGGTCCGAGCTTGTCATCACGATCGGCTCCAGGCGAATCGCTCGTTCGCGGTTGGGCCACCGCGCAACGAGCCACGGTGGCAGCGGTGGCGGCCAGGCACCGGCTTCAGATCTCCAGCAGCAGGGCCGACCGCGGCGCCAGGCGCGTCTCTTCCCGCAGCGCGATCCGCCGTCCGGTCCAGCGATCCTTGCCGGCTGTGGGCAGGTCCACACCAGCCGGCACCCCGACGGGTGCCTCCCGGTCCTCCCAGTTGAACACGCCGAGGAACTGCCGGCGTCCATCCCCGGCCAGCCAAAAGCGCGGGATATCGCTGGCGAACAGAGCCAGCGGCCGGGCGCTGTGCTCCAGCGGCGGCAACAGCGCCCGCAGCGCCGCCATACCCCGCCGGTTCAGGCGCGCGATGGAATCCGCCAGGAACAGGTTGCCGGCTGCCAGCCAGACCACCGTGAGCCAGACTCTCAGCTCACAGAACGAGGCCTCCTCGCCGGCCAGCCAATGGCTTTCGCCCGGCCGCAGCGGCCGGTGCTGGTACAGGGGGTTGCGGCAGCGGTCCGGAGTGGTGCTCGCACAGCGGACGAGGGCGAAATCCGGGTCTATCCGCCAGAGTCTCCCGTTCTGCCACAACTGCGCGGCCAGCTCCCGGGCATTGTGCCGCACATGCCCCCAGAAGGTGTGGATGTCGGTGGTCACCCGGGCGCTGTCGGCGATGCCCAGCGCCGCCTCCACGGGGGCCCCGCAGTTGAGGATGTGGCTGTCGTCTCCCACCGCTCGCCGAATCTCCTCCAGCCCTCGCCGCACCAGGCCGGCTGCGCCCAGCGTGGGATCGGCGCAATGGTCCACCCGCTCCAGATACGAGCGGTACATGTAGTCCAGTTTGAAGAAGCGAAATCCTGCCGCCCGCAAGGCGCCGCACCAGCCTGCCAGCAGTTGCTGCACGTCGGGCCGGGAGAAGTCGAGCAGGCCGTGCTCGCCCACCAGGAGCGGATGGCCGTCCCGGTCCCTCAGGAGCAGCTCCTGCCGGTGTCGGCCCAACGGCGAGAACCGATCGCACTGCAGCGGACTGAGCCAGATGCCCGGCACGAACCCCGCCGCCTCGATCTGGCGCGCCACCGCACGGAACGCGCCCGGAAAGCGGCGATTGAAGCTCCACTCGCCCCAGCGCTGCTCCCACCCCATGTCGAGCACCAGGTAGCGCAGCAGCCCCCGCAGCGGCGAGGCGTTGATGGCCGCCATCTCGGCCGTCACGTCGGCCATCGACACCGCGCCGGCGTAGTAATCCCAAGAATTCCAGCCGGTGGCCGGCGGCGGCATGGGCCGGGCCCATCTGCTGAGGAAATCGCCGTACGCGGCCAGCAGCTCCTCAGGCGCAGCCCCGGCGCCGCACACCAGCACGAAGGTCTCCTCGCGCAGGATCTGGCGGCCTGGAAGGAAGCCCACCGCCAACTGCCCGTCGCGCACCTCGAGGCGGGATAGATCGGCCGCAGGCGCTTTCACCCCGAACAGCAGGCTGCAGCGCCGGCCCGGCTGCCGGAGCACGGTCACCAGCGACGACGACGCGGGCTGGCCGTCCAGGCGCACGACGCCTCGACTCGTCGGCCCATCGGCTGCCAGCGACAGCATCCGCGTGCCGGCCGGTGCCACAGGGACGGTGCCGTCCCGACCGCCCCGGACGCGCAGCCCCACGCGCACCAGCTTGCGTCCCCGCGCAGGACGAACCCGGATGGTGAGGCAGCCCAGACCCCGCTCCTCGGCCAGCTCTACCTGCAGGCTCCAATCCAGCGCTCGGCCGCGGCCCCCGTCCTGCAGGCTCGCGCTGCCCTCCTGCTGTGCGTCCGCCAGCACGATCTGGCCGCGCCAGAGCGGACGGCCATCGGTGTGCCGCCAGACGATGCCCCCGCCCGCGTCCAGTGCCAGTCCCATCGCCGCTCCTTTCGCCGCATCGGGTGGTTGTAGGGCGCGCGCCAATGCCGAGCGCCAACAAGACCGCTGCCGGCAGCTTGCGCGCCACCGGCCTGCGCCCCGGCCCAGCCCACAGGGATGTGCCTGCCCGCGGCCAGGGCGGCCCGGAGTCCAGCCGCGCCTGCGACGGCGCAACGGACGGTACTGGAGGAACGTCGGTCAACAGGCGCTCGGCAAGCGCAGCCAGCGTCGGCAGCACGGGGCCCAGCGAGCGCCACCACGCTCGGGGTCCGGCGCGGCCATGGCGCAGGCATCGCGGAGGCTGGGTGCCAGCCAGCGCCCCGGACAACCTTGACGCTTCCCGACGGGAGAACGTTCATTCGGCCTGACGCGTCGACCGCCGCGACCGGGCCGGCTAGCCGGTCGCGGCCAGAGGACCCCAACGGTCGCAACAGAAAGGAGCGCGCGATGGGCAAGTTCTACGAGCAGGCCATCGTCCCGCCGGAGCTGCGGCGCAACTACGACGTGTACGAGCGCATCCGGCGGTTGGGCCTGCAGTTGGGCACCTTCGAGGAGAACGTCCGCTCGCTGCAGGGAAGCAACATCGCCGGGGCCGTGTTCCACGAGAGCGGTCTGGTGTACCTGTCCGGCATCGGCCTGGGCGAACACCAGATGAGCGACGATCCGGAGCGCGTCGCCCACGGCCAGCGGGCGGGACAGGCCTGCGCCGACCACCACATCCGCACGCTGCACTGGGCGATCACCTGCGGCGGTGAAGGTGGCGATCTGAACGATGTGCTGTACACCGTCAAGGTCCTCGGCATGGTAGTCTCCACCGACGTGGACTTTCGCTCGGGACCGGCCGTGGTCAATGGATACTCATCCCGCTGGCAGTCGGTATTCGGCGGCGGCACGGGGCAGTTCGCCGAGGGCGGGCTGGATGCCGGGGGCTACGCGGGCGTGCACGCCCGCAGCGCGATCGGCGGCTTCACCGGGCGGTTCTCGCTGGAACCAGAGATCATCGTCGCGCTGCCGCCCGAGCTCACCCGAGCCATCATCGCCAACCGCGGCTGGATCTTTCCCCTGATTCCGCAGATGTACGCCAAGGTGATGGCGGCACGTCGCTGAAAGGCCGCAAGCGGAGGCATGGCGAGGCGGCAGGGGACGGCGCGGCGGGGGGAAGTCAAACCGTCTGCGGCCGCCCGTGCCGCCCGTCCGGCGAGCCGGCGTCGGGATCTAGTCGTCAACAGGCGGAATCACTGGCTGTCCACATCCCGCAGCACAGGAGAACTCGCGCATGCTACTGGGTCTGGTGGATTGGCTGTGCATCGCTGCGTTTTTCATCGTCTCGCTGGTCATCGGGCTCGCTGTGGCGCGGCAGGCCAGCAGCAGCTCCGCCGAGTACTTCGCCGCCGGCCGGCAGATGCCTTGGTGGCTGCTGGGCGTGTCGATGGTGGCCACCACGTTCAGCACGGATACCCCGAACCTGGTCACCGACTTCGTGCGCAACTACGGAGTGTCCGGCAACTGGCAGTGGTGGGCCTTCCTGCTCACCGGCATGCTCACGGTGTTCGTGTATGCGCAGTTGTGGAAGCGCTCCGGAGTGCTGACCGATATCGAGTTCTACGAGCTGCGCTACAGCGGTCGCGAAGCCGCCTTTCTGCGGGGCTTCCGCGCCTTGTATCTGGGCGTGCTGTTCAATGTGGTGATCATGGCCTCGGTGACGCTGGCCGCCATCAAGATCGGCGCGGTACTGCTCAAGCTGACGCCGCTGCAGACCATCTTCCTGGGGTGCCTGGTGACGGTCATCTACAGCTCGCTGGGGGGCCTGCGCGGGGTGCTGATCACGGACTTTTTCCAGTTCACGTTGGCGATGATCGGGTCCATCAGCGCGGCCATCGTCGCGGTGCGCCTGCCCCAGGTCGGCGGGCTGGGCCGGCTGTTGAGTCACCCCGCGCTGGCCAGCAAGCTGAGCATATTCCCGGACTTCGGCGATTCGTCGCTGGTCTTCAGCGTCTTCATCATTCCGCTGGCCGTGCAGTGGTGGAGCGTGTGGTATCCGGGCGCCGAACCGGGCGGCGGCGGGTACATCGCGCAGCGCATGCTGGCGGCCAAGGATGACCAGCACTCGATCGGCGCGGTATTCCTGTTCAACGCCGCGCACTACGCGCTGCGGCCCTGGCCCTGGATCATCGTGGCGCTGTGCTCGCTGGTGGTGTTCCCGGACCTGGAGTCCCTGCGCCAGGCCTTTCCCCACGCCGCCGACCGGGTAGGTCACGACATGGGCTACTCGGCCATGCTCACCTTCCTGCCGACCGGCCTGCTGGGGTTGGTGGTGGCCTCGCTGATCGCGGCCTACATGTCGACCATCTCCACGCACTTGAACTGGGGCGCCTCGTACATCGTCCACGACTTCTATCGCCGCTTCGTGCGCCCTCAGGCCAGCGAGCACGAACTGGTCCAGGCCGGTCGCCTGGCCACGGTGCTGCTGATGGTGCTGGCCGGGTACGTGGCCCTGAAGATGCAGACCGCCATGGGGAACTTTCAGATCATGCTGCAGATCGGGGCGGGCACCGGGCTGCTGTTCATCCTGCGCTGGTTCTGGTGGCGCATCAGCGCGTACTCCGAGCTGGCGGCGATGGTGATCTCCTTCCTGGTGGCGCTGTACTTCCGCTTCGTGCACGCGCACACCGGGCTGCCGGCCGTCGACGGCTGGGCCCAGGTACCCGTGGCCGTGGCCATCACCACTGCGGGTTGGCTGCTGGTCACCTACCTGACGCCCCCCACGCGGCACGAAACCCTGGTGCGGTTCTGCCGCTTGGTGCGGGCGGGCGGCCCTGGATGGACCAAGGTGCTGCAGGACGCGCAGGCAGCCGGCGAGGACGCGGACGGCCTGGCCGCCCGCTGGTCCGTGCCCCAGGGGATTCTGTGCATGGTGCTGGGCTGCGTCGCTATCTACAGCGCCCTGTTCGCTACCGGGTACTGGCTGTACGGGCAGTACCCCCTGGCGCTGCTGGTGACCGGCATAGCCGCGCTGGCCACCATGGCGCTTGTCCGCTCGTGGCGACGGCTGTTGGGGAAGTGAACACCAGCGTCCGCGGAGCGCCTGCCTTGCGTCTCAGCGACTCGCCTCGCGCTGCCGCAGTCCTTCCAGGGCCGCGTCGCTGCGCGGGCACCATAGCAGGACCGGCGCGACGATGCCCCCGGTGCCCAGTTCGTTGAGCTCCCGGTTGGCGACGCGCACGGCCAGGTAGTTGGGCCTGCCCGGGCGCACCGCGCGCGTGGCTTCCAGCTCGAACGGCCGGAACGCGGCCGCCTCGCTGCTGCCGAGCGACTGGCCGTTCAGCCACACGTCGGCCTGTTCGTCGACGCCGCCGAACCAGACGAAGAGGCGCCGGCCGGCGCAGCGTGCCGGCACGTCCAGCGTGGTCCGGTACCAAGCCACACCCTTGTAGTAGTGCAGCCCCTGGTCGGACCAGGTGGCGCCGTACGTGCGCAGACGCTGCCAGTTGCCGCCGATGACGCCGTCGCGCTGGTATCCCAATGTCGTGCCCGCGTCGTTGGGGTCCAGCAGGAAATCCCACGCGTCGGGCGCCTGGGCCACCAGTTCACCGGCGGTGACCGTGCGCTCGTACCCTTGTTCGACGGCCGGGGCCCAGAACCGCGTCAGGTACTCCGCTGTGGGCGGGTACACCGCGTACGCGGCGAACCGGGCACTGCCCGCTTGCGGCGGATCGAGCCGGTAGTGGATCGCCGTGTCCGTCAGGCGGCGCAGGCTGTCCAGTGCGGCCCGCGCCCGGGCGAAATCGCCCTGGTTGCGCGCCGCCAACATCGTCAGGAAGGCCTCCAGGCGGTCGTGGTTCAGCCGGTACAACTGCACCCGCGCCGACCATGGCCCGTCCTGGCCGGCCAGCCGGGCAGCCTCGTCCAGCCACGCGCGGCAACTGGCGACCCGCTCCGGGGGGAAGACCACCGGCATGCAGTAGGAGCCGCCGGCGATGCACTCGGTATCGCGGAACCAGGCATCGACGCTGCCCAGATACTGCCGCATGGGGCCGGCGGCCGGCCCGAAGAAGGCCGGGTAGAATTCGTCCAGCAGGGAGTCGACGTTGGTGTGCACGTCCCACATCAGACGCGCGGCCACGTACAGCGTCAACCCGTTGGCAGCCCACGACGGCATCGACTCCACGCGCCAGCCGACCACGCCCAACTGGTGGGCGACGACGATCTCGTCGCGCACCGCGTGGATCTTGCTGAACGGCAGACCGGGGCAGGCGAGATTGAAGTAGTAGCCGCGTTCGTAGACTTCGGGGACCAGCGCGCACCAGCCGGCCAGCAGCTGCCGGTACACGCTGCGATCCGGCGACATGGGATTCGACATGCCGTGGATCCGGTCCAGATCGATCGGCGCCAGCGCCGGCACGAGAAAGGGACTCACCGGTCGCCGGCGGGGCGGCTGGATCAGGTCGGTGTACGCATAGAACGCCAGCTTCTTGCCGGGGTGCACGGCGTGCACCCGCGGCAGAACCTGCTCGAAAAACCACACGTACCGATCGGTCAGCACGGGGCGACCGGTGAGCGGATCGACGGCGCCCGTATCGAGGGCGCGGCACTTGGCGCAGGTGCAGAACCCGCCGCCATCGTTGGGTCCCAAGCCGAACCACGGCGCGTCCGGATTGTCGTCGAAGTAGGCGATGACCGCGGCCGCTGCTCGCCGCACGACCTCCGGATTCGAGACGCACAACTGGGATGGCCGCCGCTGGCCGTCGATCAGGGCGAACAGCTCCGGTTCGGTCTGGATATCGGCTGGCGGCAGCAGCGGGATGCCGTGCGCCCCGGGGAAATACGGCCCTCCCAGACGCGCCCGGCGACTCCAGGGGTGGCTGGTCTCGCTGACATTCTGCAGGTGACGCGCACGGAACGAGGGCGCCTGGAGTGTGATGCCGCTGGCCAGCGCCACGGTGGCCCGCTGCGGCACCACCGTCCCCAACGGCCCCGGCAGGTACCAGCGGCACCCGAGTTGCTCGAGCATCTCGTACGCAGCGAACAGGGTGCCTTCCGGCGAATTGCCCACCAAGGCGATGCGCGGCTGCGGACTCAGCGCCGTGCCTGCTGGCAGCGCGCCCGCCTCCGGCCAAGCCGTGCCCTCGGTGCGCGCCGGGACCACCAGCAAGGCGAAGGCGGCGGGGTCCGTGTGGATGCCAGCCAGATATGCGGCCAGATTGGAGTCGAGCGCGGCGCCGATGCAGATCGGTGTCAGCCCCGATGGGGCGCTCTGCGTGCAAATCGGCAGAGTCACCCCGGTAATCTGCTGCAGGTGATCGCGGATCTCGGCAGCGGCTTCCATCTCGTCCGGCGCTGGCGCCTCGGGCAGGACCAGCGCGGCCAGCGCGCGCTCGGCCCGGACCAGCTCGACCGGGGGCCAGGCAGCGGTCGCCGCGGCCGCGCCGTGCACGCGCGCCGGGGCGGCGGCCAGGGCCAGCAGCAGGAGCAACGCGCCCGCCTGCGGCCCGCCGACCCTGCCGCGCCGCACCCACCCGCCGCCCAGTGCGCGCCGGCTCGTGCCGCCGGTGCCTGTTCGCGGTCGGCCGCGCCAAAGCGTCGGTCCGCTGCGCATGCGCCTGACCCCGCCGTGGTGCAGCCCGCGGTCTACGGTATCCATGGGCAGCTCTCCTTGCGCCAAGCCGGCTTGGCCGGCGCCAGCTCACCCGTCAGCACCCATCTGCGGCCCGGCGCCAGCCAGCCGAAAACGCCACTCGCAGGTGCACTCGGCCGGATGCGGGTCGGGCGGAGCAAAGCAGCACTCGACCGTGATGCGCGGGTCGATCTCAGCCGCGAAGCTGGCGAACTCCCGCTGGTGCATCTCCTTGCAGGCATACTCGCCCAAGCCGCGGTCCAGCCGCGCCTGCTGCACGGCGCACCGCGGCACGCGCAACACCACTTCGTCCGGCGTCTGGGTGAATTGGTAGCCCAACAACACGCACCACGGGTACAGCCGCTGCGCCGCCACGAACCCGGCCAGGCCCTTCTCGCGCACCCCCAACCGCTGGACGATGGCCCGCGCGCCCAGCCGGCCGGCCCGCTCCCAGACCTGCGCGTTCAGCGACTCCGCCACGGGCTGGCCGCAGCGCTCGGCCACGCCGAGGAACCAGAACGCGTCCGCCACTCGGTAGTGGTACAGCACGAAATCCAGGTAGCGCCGCAGCTCGGCGGCATCCATGCCGGCGATCACCGACTCGTCCATCGCCTCCTCCGCCTCGGCGACCCGCCGCCTTCCCGCCGACCACCACCCATGCAGCCAGCACCGCCGCCGCGAGCACGCCAGGGCTGCACGCCCACAGGCTGCCAGCCGCGCTCGGCGCCGCTGGCCTGCCGGGCCCGCGCAGGTGGGCGCTACTCCTCCAGCATGTCGACCTCGCTCACCCGGCCCGTGGCGCCGGGCGCCGGCAGGCGGAAGGTCTTGACCTCGTGCGGCCGGAACCGCGCGCTCCACGTCTGCCCGCTGGCCGGCAGCGCGAACCGCGCCGTCGGCCGCCGCCCGAACCACTCGACCGCCCGCACGATCAGCGCGCCTCCGTCCTCGGCCTCCTTCAGCGCCTCCACGTACACGCCGGCGCCACGGCAGACCACGAATCCGGCCTGGGCGGGCAGCGGACCGGCGTGGTAGGTCTCGCTCAACGTGCTCGGCGGCCGGTTGAGCTGCCGGGCCAGTTCGACGATCCCGGACCGGCGCCAATCGCCGCCGTGAGGCCGCAGCGCCAGCGCGAACTGCTGCACGCCCTGCTCGGTGAACTCGTACGGGCCGAAGTCGTCGGGCCGGTAGGGGTCGTGATGGGCATAGGGCGGACTGCGCAGGATCGTGACCCGCACCTCGTTCGGTTCGACGCTGCACGAGTACCGCCCATCGTTGGCGATGGCTAGTCCGCGCGGCGGCTGGCTCAGATCCACCCACCGCTGCACCGGCTCCTCCTCGCCCGTAGCGTCCCGCACGGCCGTGCCAAACGGCACCTCGGCCGTCCACGTCAAAGCCCGGAAAGACACCGGAAAGGCCAGCTTGAGCGCCTGCCAGCGCTCGCGCCAATCCAGCCGGCCACGCACCTCTACGTGGTGCTCGCCGGCTCCCAGCAAGTACTCCAGGGTGAGCCGCGAGTCCTGCCAGGCATAGTGAACGGCCAAGCGCGCCCGCACGGGGCCGGACTCGCGCAGCTGGGCGCCCGTCCACACGAATCGGCCCACGACCTGGCGGAAAGCGTCGATGCCGTGACTCCAGGTGTCGCTGCGATCCTCGATGACCAGGGGCACCCCGCCGCCGTTGGGGAAGACCCGACGCCGAAAGCGCCGGTCGAACAGGTCCAGATACCCGTCGGCCGTCAGCCCGAGCCGCAGGAACTCGTTCTGCAGGACCCAGTCCGCCTCGCCGCGGCCCGGCGCTGCCGCGGCACCCGGTGGCCGCGTCGCGGCGGCGGCCCG
>Ga0067045_1029792_pt1 | contig 18385 bp, 16 predicted proteins | sample TerdegcTABiofilm_FD_59184 | JGI IMG/M metagenome (GOLD analysis project Ga0067045, IMG submission 59184) | Combined Assembly of (Gp0054472, Gp0054536) Wastewater bioreactor microbial communities from Singapore -Terephthalate degrading... | reverse complement strand
ACAATATATTCAATAATGACCCAAAGAAGCACACATACCCAGAAAAGCACAAAAACCTGTATAATTGGTATATTCATCATGGTTATGCTCCTTAGCTTTTCTAATCATATAAATTAGCAAAATTTGTGCCAACTTTTCTTTTCTGGGAAACATTTGAAAGTGCTGGAATTTCGAGAGTTTTCTATTATTTATCTATTTCTGGGGTTACAATGAAGTTTACTATTTATGCCACACCGTGTCATTTTTGCAACACACAGAGCTTCTTATTCACTGCCAAACAACTTCTCCACCCACAAATACAGCGTTGGCAATAACAAGAGCGTCAGAATTGTTGAAGAAATCAATCCTCCTATAACCACTGTTGCAAGAGGGCGCTGAACTTCAGCTCCTATGCCTGTGTTAAAAGCCATGGGGATAAAGCCAAAACTAGCAACAAGGGCTGTCATCAAAACTGGTTTTAAGCGAATTAATGTGCCTTCATAAACAGCTTTTTCTAACTTTACACCCTGACCGCGTAACTGATTAAAAAAATTAACAAGTACCATCCCATTGAGTATTGCTATACCAATAAGTGCAATAAATCCTATTCCTGCAGAAACACTGAGCGGAATATTACGGGTATATATCAACATAATACCACCCGTAAGAGCAAAGGGTATGCTATTAAATACAAGTAAGGTCTGTGTTAAACTTTTAAATGTCCGTATTAATATTAAAAATATAATAGCTAACACTATAGGAATTATTATAAGTAACCGTAAACGTGCTGACTCTAAATTTTTAAATTGGCCTCCCCACTGCAATTGATACCCTTCAGGGATGTTTAACGCTTTTATTTTTTCCTTTGCTTCATTTACAAAACTCTGTGTATCCCTGTTTTTAATATTTATTGATACTGCTGCATATCGCTGTGCTCTTGTTCGCGCTATTGTTGTTATCTGCTGGTGTCTTTGCACTGAAGCCACAGTACCAATCGGTATCGCTCCTCCATCAGCCAGACCAACTGGTATTTTTGCAATATTTGCAACGTTGTTACGAAAAACGTTGCTTATTCTTATCATAATTGGGAAGCGTTTATCTTCATCATAAAGATAACCCACCTGTTTACCACTCATTGCAATTGAGAAAGCATTGTTTACATCATTAATGTTAACGCCATATTTCGATATAGCATCATAATTGAGAACTACATCAATAATTTCGCTTTTTTTCAATGCTGTTAAAGGATCAAGTTCTACCGTAGAAGCTCCCTCAATTTTTTCAAGAATAGGAATTGATTTATTCGATAGTTCATATAACGTATCCAGATTTTGGCCAATGATTCGCAATGTAATATCTGCACGGTTGCCTTCCAGTATCTCGTTGAAACGCATTTCAATTGGCTGAGTGAGTGAAATTTCCTGTCCTGGCACCTGTTCATCGATCTTTTGAGCTATCGCCTCAAAAAGCTCAACTTTTGTTGGTCGTTTTCCATTGTATAATCCCCACTTTGATTTGTCTTTTTCCAGAATGACAAATGTATCAGCAAAATTAACTCCCATTGGGTCAGTAGCCGATTCAGGCGTTCCCATACGGGAAAATACAGTTTTGACCTCTTTAAACTGGCTTATTACCTGGTCACTTTTTTTCTGTATCTCAAGTGAAGAATCAAGGCTTATTGTCTGATTACGAACAAGCCCAATAACCATATCACCTTCATCAAGCCTGGGAATAAAATCAGATCCCAAATGTATAAACATAATAATAGAGATAAGAGCTACCAACAATGTTGGGATAATAACCTTCACAGGATGCTTTAAAGAAAATGTTAAAAAAGGATTATACACCTTTTCAAGAACCCTGAAAACGAATGGCTCTTTTTCTGTCTTTTTAGGGCTCAAACCATAATAAGCCAGAACTGGCATAAGAAACAAAGCTATTATGATACTGCCACCAAGTGCATACAATACCGTTTCGGCCATAGGTCTGAACATTTTTCCTTCAATACCTGTGAGACTTAACACTGGCACATACACCAGCATAATTATTAAGACTCCTAAGAAAACAGGCTGGCTCACTTCTTTTGCGGCATCACCTATTATAACAATCTTTTCTTTTTTTGTTAATGACTTATTTTTGACTGTATTAAAATGGCGCACTATATTTTCAATCATTACAACCGAACCGTCAACAATTAGGCCAAAATCTATAGCACCTAAACTCATCAGGCTTGCAGCAATACCCGATGCTACCATACCACTGGTAGCAAAAAGCATTGACAATGGTATTGCAAGAGCAACTAAGAATGCAGCTTTTATATTACCTAAGATAAAAAATAGAATTGTTATAACTAACAAACCTCCCTCAGTTAAATTACGGGCAACGGTTTTAGTAGTTGCATTTACAAGAAAACTTCGCGTATATAAAATTTTAATTTCAACATCAGATGGTAATGGTATTTCCTTCACAAATTTTTCAACAGCTAACGATACTTCCCTGCTGTTAGCATTGATACGCATCAACACAGTGCCTAACACTGTTTCATTACCATTGAGTGTGGCTGCTCCTAAACGCTGTTGATGCCCTACAACAACATCTGCCACCTGCCATAATCGAACAGGGGCTCCGTATACATTCAATTTTACCGGTATATTTTTAATCTGTTGCAGTGAATCTATCTTGCCATACGTTCTAACAATAATCTGTTTACCCTCAACCTGAATATAACCTCCACCATAATTTTCGCCAACATTTTCAAGGGCAGTTACAAGATGGTGACAGGTAATGCCATAATTTTGCATTTTAACAGGATCTACATTGATATGTATTTCCTTTTTATATCCACCATTAGACTCTACTTCTGCAACACCTGGTACGCTTTTTAATGCTGGTTTGATGACAAAATCCTGAACAGTTCTAAGATATGTTAATTGATCTTTTTGAGGCAATTTAGAAAGATTGCTTCCTGATCTGGGTAATACTGCATACATGAATATTTCGCCCAGACCTGTTGAAACTGGACCCAACTCAGGTGATAACCCTTCAGGAAGTTTATCACGTATGGACTGTATGCGTTCATTGACAAGCTGCCTGGCAAAATAGATATCAGTATCATCAGAAAAAACTACTATTACCTGTGATAAGCCATATTTAGAAAGTGAACGTATATCCTGAACATCAGGTAATCCTGCTAATTCTGATTCAATAGGGAATGTTACCGTTCTTTCAACCTCTTCAGGAGCTAAAGCCCCCGTTTTTGTGTTAACCATTACTGAAACATTGGTAATATCTGGCACTGCATCAATAGGTAATTTCCCAATTGAATAAAACCCTGCAATGACTATACCAATTGTAACGATTAAAATCCATAGCCTTCCAGTTAGTGCTTTTTCTATCCAGGCCGATATCATTTTGCTATCTCCATCAATAGATTATAATCATTTATAAAAGTTGCTATGGCTGCCATAGAACGCACAAGTTCTTTTTGTGTTGTATATATGTTCTCTAATGTTTCATGAATCTGTACATCCAGCTCTAAATACGATTGCAACGTTATTGTCCCTTTCTGAAATTGTTCATCTGCATAATACATTGATTGTTCCAGTTCATTTTCTATTGATGGAGGAAATAATGGTAATAAATTGAGGTAATAATTATACTGTGCTACTGTTGTGCGGATATCGCTTTCAATCATCTTTTCAATATACTGTAAGTATAATTCTTCCTGTTTTGCTTTTGACTGAAAAGCATCAACAGCATTTTGATTTTGATTATAAAGTGGAATAGGAATACTGATGCCTCCTGAAATAGACTGTTCTTTTTCATATACTTTTTCATAATCATAATTAAATAGTATATTAAAATCAGGATAACTATTCTTTTTGGCCAGTGAAACTTCTTTTAATGAAGCCATAAGTATCTCTTTTTGTTTTTTTACCATTATACTTTCATTTTTTGCCCTTGCAATCACATTATTTACATCAAACGCCGGGGGATTTTCAATCCATTTGATAGTGACATTCAATTCAGGTGAATCCAATTGTGTATATAATGCTAATCGTGCATAGGTAACTGCCTGATCAGCTTTTATTCGATAAATCTCTGATTGAAGCATTCGTATACTATTTTTTACAATTGCTACCTCAACCTTTTTTTGAGGCGAAACCAATGGCCTGGCAGTCATGTATGTATTTAATAAATTTAAACGCTTTATTCTTGAATTAATATGAGAAGACCGTAGCTGGCTTATTGCATACTCATAGCTTAAATTAATGACACTTGTGGCTATAAAGTATTTCATCTCTTCATACGACAGTACTTCATAATTCTTTTTATAACGATATATTTCATCTATAAGTGAAAGTTTGCCAGGAAAATAAAGAGGTTGTGTAACAGCAATACCTGAAACATGACCCTTCTGAGAATCAATGGATTTACTGCCATAATAAACAGCTATTTCAGGATTTTTCCATTGTGTATTATACTTTTTTAGTGCCTCAAGCTCATCAATTTTTACCTGCTGAGCTTTAAGCAATTCAAAAGATCGCAATGCATTATCAATAAGTTGTTGAACTGAAAAATGTGTTTGTGCATATGATGCATTATAACACGTAAAAATGCTTATAATGGATACACTAATTATGATGAGTATTTTTTTCATCTTTTTATTCCCTCACTCAAGCACGAAAAAGAATTGCTATGATGTATAAATGATATAACATGGGAAATCAAGCTAAATATTTTTTGTTACAATATAAAAGATATTCCCGCTACAGTAAAATATTCTCTGTAATTGTTGTGATTGTTTGCATAACAATATCCTGTTGCAACATCTAAAGCTATTTCACTATTAAAGCAATATATTACTCCCGTTAACACTCTATGATACAAAGCATCACCATCATATTCTGTAAAATTATCAATTATTACACTGAGGTGTTGCAACAATTGATATTCAAAACCTAACCCAAATAAACCAACAGTATCATTAAAAGCCCTTTTTAAGCCTATTTGGGAATGCATTACCAATATGCCAATTTTTTTTGTTGCAATTGCACTTACACCATAACAATCATCAGGAAATTCATATCCAGCTTTAGCACCTAACATCAATGTATCATCAACTTCAAAAACATTAATTTTTGCAGCCAGGATAATCCCCTCCAATCCTCTTGCCTCATCATTTATACAGTAAGGTGTTTCAACAAGTATTTCAGCTTTACCAAAACCGATTCCATACAACAACGATATATAATTGTACCAGTATTCATTTTGCCTGCTCCCAACAAACCCCATCTCAACTTTCTGTTCGCCCAATCCACTCACACCTGCATCTTCTGTTATAAAAGGTCTATATGGATATACATAAGCAGGGGATAGGAATATAACAAATACCAAAAGATACCCTATATTCTTTAGCATAGTTTTTATATCCTAATAATATTAGTTTTATCTAACTTTTTGGATAATCAAAATATATACCATCATTGTCAATAAAAAAATATTTTTTCTTGGTTTGATAAATATTTCTTTGAGCTTATTACAAGGTCAATTTGATACAAATTTCTTTATTTATGTTTATTTTAATAATTTGCCATACATATTGTACAATAATATTGAAATGACAGGATTTTTTGACTTTATAAAAAACTCAACAATTGTTTCAGACAACCCATGAAAACGATAATAGTGTAAATTTTAAGCAGTTGTGATGTAGCAGTTTTTTCAATAAGTGCTATTCTAAACCACAGTAAGAGTTGAATAAAATATTTTTTAACAGGTAAAATACTATAAAGCTGAAAAACTTCTAAATGATAATCTTTCTGGATAGTTTTACTCAATCTTTATCATAATCAGCGTTACATCATCTTCAAGTGCCGAGGTATCACCAACAAAGTGTATGAGTTCAGAATAGATAGCCTCAATTGATTCAGCACATGAAACTTCTTTTGTTTTTCCTACAATGTCTATTAATCGTTCAGAGCCAAACATATTTTTATTAATATCTATAGCTTCAACTATACCGTCAGTGTATATTAAAATCTTATCACCCGGTGATACTGCTTGATTTAACGTTTCGTATTTATTATCAGTCTTCAATCCTAACGCTTTACCCTGAGGCATATATTCTACAATGTTACCGTCAGCTTTCTGAATAATAATTGAAGGATGGCCAGCACGTGCAATGCGCACAAATTTTTCATAGCGATTGATATACAAACATGCCGCTGTTACAAAGGTTTGCGGTAGCATATTGCATATATTAATATTCAAGCTTCGCAAAAGCAACCCAGGATCAACAGACAACATCTGAAACATCTTAAAAAGAATATTCACCATGGAGGCTATCATAGCCGCTGGAATACCATGCCCCACCACATCAGCAAGGAATATGACAACGCCATCTTTAAGCTGAAAAATATTATAAATGTCTCCACCAATACGTAAGGCAGGTTGAAACCGTATTGCTATATCCATCCCCTTAAGATGGGGGATTTCAGATGGAAGTAATTGATTTTGTATAGTACGAGCAATTTCAAGCTCTTTTTCCAGATATGCTAATTTTCTTGCATCCTGCAACAATTGCTGTAGCTGGACATTCAATTCTTTTGATTGTTGCAATGCTGTAATAAAAATATTTACAAGGTAAATTGCAATGATAAATAATAAAAAAGGCAGGCCATACACATATAATACAACATCCGAAGGAATAATCTTAAAACCAAAAGCAAGTACGTCATGCAGTCCTAATATGACCATAGGGACTATGCCAATAAAGATAAGCAAACCGGCCTTTTTATGCTGCATTAATTGCAAGCCTGAAGTTACAAATAAATCAATCATAAACAAAATTGATACAACAATTGAAAGGTTTCGTATAAATAAAATATCACTGCGTGTCTTCTGAAAAATCAATAAACCTGTAAGTACAACAGGAATTAAAAGATAGATTGAAGTTATCCAGAGCTTATTCCTTCCAACATGATACCGATAAAACAGGTTTAACAATGCCGGGAAAAATATCAATCCTGGTTGTGAAACCTTTAGCACAGTATTGGATGAATACGGCACATCAGGATATAAATTTTCAATAAAATGAAGAAGCTGAGGGAATGAAACCGACAAACACGCAAGCCCAAAGAATAGATATTCCACCGAATCCCTTTGATAATAAAACATCACAATAAAGAATATAGCCAGTGTCAGCATGATAAAAAACATTGCCTGCATAAGATGTACACGCATAAAGTTAATACAATCAAAAGCCGCTTTACCGGAACTATCGCTAACCAGCCGCAGAGGAGCATTTATCCAAAATTCAGCATCATAGTATATTTTTATGGATAAAAGGTTTTTGCCTTTGTGCAACAGTGTAGCAGGTATTGTATAATGCCTGAACTGGTTCCATGCTGATTTAAAATGTGGTGGGAACCTGCCGCTTGCACCTATAAAGACTCCATTGCAATATGCCCTATCAGCATTCATTATCTCACCAATCTGAAGTGCCACGTCCTGCGCAGGTACTGTATCCAGCACAAACTCTTTCTGAATCCACACAAAGCCGCTTTCATCTAAAGTAATTTTATTTCCTGTCTTTTTGTCTTCCAGAGTATGGGGAAGGCTTATAACAAATGGCACTGTAATCGGGATGCTATCAATAGATACTGTACTGCAGTACTCATCTTTGTTGGTAGTTGTCAACTGCCAGGTGCCCTCAAGTGATTGTACAATCTCCACTGAAGGAGTACAGGCAGTTAAAGCTATTGCAGCATATAGCAGAATTATTATCGTAACTATCGGTTTCATACAGCACACTATTGTAATGAACATAAAACATATAAACAACAAAAAGTCAAAAACTTTATTTTTAAAATGCCAACAATAAGGCTTGACGTAGTATATGTACAGTATGTATAATTAGCAGGTAGTGTTAAAGGGAGTAAATTATTTTGTGGCGATAGTTACTTATAATGAACTATCGCCCATAAAAAAAGAGCATGCTATGAAAATAAAAGATTTTTTGCACCTTACGTTTAAAGAATACGAAGGCAATCCCATTATTGCCCCACCCTTCCCATCACCGATAATTGCCGATCCAACGTTTGTACCACCTAACGAGTCACCTGATGGCAAATGGCATTTATTTGCACATTCCCTGATGGGGATACACCATTTTGTTTCAGATGACGGCATCAATTACACCAGGATGTCAAAGCACACCATTGGCAATGCTATGCGTGCTTTTCTTTATTATGAAGATAACACGTACTATTTATATTACGAAAAGATTAAACCATACATCTTATGGTATTCATGGCTTCCACATACCTGGTATTCATATATTGCAATGCGTTCTTCACATGATTTATATTCATGGAGTGATGAACAAATAATTTTAAAACCATCACTTCCCTGGCATAGTAATACATTTGGGGCGTCTGTAAGCAATCCATGCGTAGTTAAAACTAAGCAATCATATTTTCTATATTACAGTGCTGCATTAACCCACATCCAGGATTGCGGATTTAATGAACCATTGTATATTGGCCTGGCACAATCTTCAAATCCTGCAGGACCTTTTCAAAGCCTTCCCCACCCCATCATGGAGCCATCACACTATAACCGATGGTGCAATATTGGGTGCGGTTCATTTAAAGCCCTGAAAATGGATGATGGTTTCATTGGATTGCAGAACGGGATTTACTGGGATTATACTATAAATCAGTCGGGTTCAGCTATTTTAGTGTACTCATCAAAAGATGGTATACACTACACCTCGTTAATGAAAAACCCGTTGTTGAAACCTGATATCAAAGAAGGTTCATATAAACGAAGCCATGTCTATGCATTTGATTTAAAACAGGTTTATAAAAACCATTGGTATTTGTATTTCAATGCTCGCAATAACTGGCACTGGTCAAAGGGAAAAGAACACATAGCATTATTGATAGGCAGCAAAACATCATAAACGGCACTATTACAAAAGCATCTCCCATTTTGTAACTAAGATTACTGTTTGAGAAAATGTATTGTTATATACCACCACCATTTTCAAAAAGCATCTCCATTGGCTTTTGCTGCAGCACATGAGTCCCCGGTGGGACGCTTTCAGTTAACCATACATTTCCACCTATAACTGACCCCTTACCAATGGTTACTCTGCCTAATATGGTTGCACCTGAATATATGATGACATCGTCTTCAACAATTGGGTGGCGCGGTATTCCCTTAATAGGGTTGCCGTTTTCATCAAGCGGGAAGCTTTTTGCACCCAATGTTACACCCTGATAGATGCGGACATTGTTGCCAATAATGGTGGTTTCACCTATGACAACACCTGTTCCATGGTCTATGAAAAATTTTTCACCAATGGTGGCTCCAGGGTGTATATCAATCCCCGTCTGTGAATGTGCCATTTCGGTGATGATACGCGGAATGAGTGGCACATCCAGAATATACAGAGCATGGGCAATCCTGTAATTAATCATTGCCATTATGCTTGGATAGCAGAATATGGTTTCTCCATGGCTTTTGGCAGCGGGGTCACCTTCATAGGCTGCCTGTACATCCAGGGCAAGCATCCGACGAATCTCTGGTAGCATATCTAAAAACTGAAACATGATTTTCCGTGAACGATGCTCACACTCAATGCAATCCATCGTTTCACCTTCTGCACATGAGAAACAGTACCCGCGTTTTATCTGCTCTGTTAGTTTGCGTGCAATACTATCTAAAGCTGAACCTATATAATATTGCATGTTTTGGGGGGTTATCTCAGAATTGCCAAAATAACCAGGAAACAGTACCAGCTTACACTCTTCAACAATTTCCGCCAGTTGTGGAATGGAAGGCATGGGAACATCATGATTGGTTCGGTGGTATACTTTTGTATACGATTCAGGCTGGCATAAAGTCTTTACAACCTGCTCCAGGTGTTTTTGATAATCGCCGTTTTCAGATATATCTTTAAACATACTGTAAACCAGAAAATAAATAATACCTTACAGGTAGTAATTATATCACATATACAAATGTTAATCAAGATTAAAACACTGTACTATCGTATAAGATTTTCAATTATCTGCTGTTTTATTTTTTTATTATATTCTGCATAATCAAATGCATTGGGATCAATAATATACTGTATGATGAGACCCTGTACAAACGCCACTATCATTGTTGCAGTGTATTCCACATCAACACCCTTAAATACTTTTTTTTCAATACCTTCCTGAAGTATTTTGGAACACTCAGCACGGTAACTTTGATATAGTTTAATATTGGCTTTTCGCATTCGTTCATTATGATTAATCTGTGTCCAGAAATCAATTAATACATGAAAATATTCTTTTTCACGCTCTACTAACTGAAAAGCTTCATCCATAAAAATAATTAATTTTTCTTTTGGATTATCCGTTTGTTCCAGGGCCTTTGCTAAATAAAAGCTTAAATTTTCATTCATGACACGCAGCACTGATACCAGCAGGTCATCCTTGTTTTTAAAATAATAATGGACCAGACCTGTGGACAGCCCAGCCTCTCTGGCAATATCACGAACGGTAAAATTATAATAACCTTTTCGACTGACTACCTTATACGCTGCTCTGGTCAACTGATTTCTGCGTACTTCAATGATGTTAACATTTTTCTTTTTCATCGGCACTTAACCTTTCTACAATGTATGAATAGTAATTCATTCTTGCATATTTTTTTATTTTGGCATCAAGGCATTTTTAATAAAATCTACAACACCTTTTACAATTCGTTCATCATCACGTAAAGCATCCTGACCAATAAAAAGTTTCAATCGTTCTTTAAAATATTCAGAAGTATACGAAAATTGCGTCAACACCAGAATATTATCGATACACAGTGAAGCTACGTTAATATCCACATCCTGTCGCACAATGCCTTCTCGTTTTGCTGCCTCTAATTCATGGCGATAAAATTCAATGGTAATATATTCAATGGTTTTTGACAAACGTGGTGTAAGGTGTGACAGGCCTTCCGATGTTATATCAAGGTAAACCTGATGTATTTCAGGGTATTCGCGTGCAAATTTTTGGGCTGCTCTGACCAGTTCCTCTATCTTTTCATAGAAATTTTTATTTTCAAGGCTAACAGATCCCAAAACCTTTTCAAGCAGCTTATATGCCTCATTGACTACAGTAAGTAAAAGATCCTCTTTACTTTCAAAATAATTATACATTGAACCAATGCTGACACCTGCTTTCCTGGCAATAATATTGATATTTGCCCCTTTAAATCCATTTTTTGCAAATTCCTGTGTGGCAATTTTTATAATACGTTCACGTTTTTCAGGCGAAATTTTTTCAAATGTATCTTTATGATGTTTTTTTACGGTTGTTGCTACCATTGTTATGCTCCATTGCTAGCTTTTGTTTACAGCACAATGCTTAATAATTAATTTATTCGTCAACCAATTTTACAAAGTAAATTATTTTATCCATTTTGGCAAGAAAATTATTATAATCAAAATAATATATTTATACAATATTTGGGAAAACTTCTGAAACACTGGTGATTTTGATTATCATTGGAATCATGTTTATAGGGGGATATTACATTCTTTATAGAAACTACAATGATCCCCAGTATGATATATGAGTACCCTTCATGTGGATATATTCTTTCCTATTACATATGAGATAGTTACTGTCATCAAGACCCTGCAGCACATTGCGAAGCAGCTTAAAATTCTTCAAATGGTTTTCGGTAACAGTTGCTGAAAGTTTAATTTCTACAGGTATCATGTTCATATTCCGCTCTATAAGAAGATCCACTTCCCATATATTTTTATTATTTATAAATGTTAGCGCTGGCCTTTCACCATGATGATAAAAACTTTTTACAAATTCAGAAACAACAAACGTTTCAAATAACTGACCTGATAGTGGACCCCTCAATAACACTTCCCTATCCCTAATTCCAGTTAAATGTGCAGCAAGTCCAGTATCTAAAAAATATATCTTGGCTGATTTAATAAGCCTTTTTCCTATATTAGCATAATACGGTTTTAAAAGGTATAGTATAAAACTTGATTCCAGCACTGATATCCAGCGCTTTACAGTGGGCACTGATACTCCTAAATCGCTGGCTAACGATGACATGTTAAGAATTGTTCCTGTACTTGCTGCAAGAAGTGTAAGCATTTTAGTAAACGTATTAATATCCCCAATATTGTAAACCAGGGACAAATCTCTTTCAATATATGTCTGAATATAAGAATCATACCATATTTTACGATTTATGGTAGCATTACATACTAACTCAGGATATGTTCCCCTGAGTAACACATTACCTAAATCTTCATCACAGGGGACATTATCTTTAATTGACGTAAACCAATCATCCCAATTGGGAAATACTCTACCATGTATTTCTGAATGCGAAAAAGGTAGCAGATGAAAAATAGCCGTTCGGCCAGCTAACGATTCTGAAACATGTTTCATCAGTGTGAATTGGCTGGAACCTGTTAAGAACCACTGCCCGGGGGATCGGTCATCATCAATTCTTCGTTTTATATAGGTAAGCAAATCGGGAGCATATTGAATTTCATCAATGATTACAGGTGGCATATTGTTTTGAATAAAATCTCGGGGATCTTCATGTGCCCATAAACGTATGTCGGATTCATCTAATGATATAAATTTTGCTTTATCTGAAAATAAATTTTTAAGCAGCGTTGTTTTCCCTGATTGTCGTGGACCAGTAAGGAGTAATGCAGGAAATGTGGTACTAGCTTCTTTTAGAATGTATTCCAGCTGGCGATTTTTATATATCATATGGACAAATTTAATATGATTGATTAAATTTGTCAATTATTTTTATTATCTTAAAGGTTTCAATTAAACAAATTTTCAATAAAATCCATCAAGCAACGCTTCATAAATGAATCACATTGTAACTGTGGTATAATTTCTTTTGCGTTGTTAACATACCGGGAAATCAGTTGCTGAACATTTGCTTTGGCACCACTTTTTTCTATATATGCTTTAATGGCCTGAATATCCTCTTTACTTTTTTGCTTCTTTTTAAATAAGGCCATAAACTGCTCTTTAACAGTACTGTCATGTAAAAGCTGCAAGGTCTTTTGCACCAGCACAGTATATTTACCTTCTTCAATATCCGAACTGGCTGATTTACCGCTATCCTCCTCAACGCCAAATACACCAATAATATCGTCACGCATCTGGAATGCAAAGCCTACTTTATAACCAGCCTGCTCCAATTTTTGCAACTCATCATTGTTGCTACCCCCGGCAAGAATATATCCCAGCCGCAAGGGGCCTGATACTGTATAATGTGCTGTTTTCATTGAAGCAATTGTGTGTGGGATATCTTCGTCACCTATGTGTTCTGGATTAGACCATATAATATCAAGCATCTGCCCCAGTGCTGTTCGTTCATATATCATCGCAAATTCATGCAAAAACGCAGACATAGACGTTGTGGTTAATCCCGAAATCATCTCCAGTGCGTTGCTCATGAGAACATCAGCCAGTACTATTGCCACCCATGAACCAATATGTTCGTTGTACTTATTATAAGAACTATCGCACACCTTATGAAATGCTGGTTTGCCACGGCGCATTATGGCTCCATCAATGATGTCATCCTGGATTAATAAAAATGCGTGCATGCACTCAAGTGAGGCTGCCACTGGAATAACTGATTGTATTTCAGAAATAGGGCCACCATAACCCAGGTATGACAATAATAATAAAAGCGGGCGTATGCGCTTGCCATCACGTGTACAATATTCTTTAAGTAAATTGTAAGCCAGTTTTATATCTGGATCATGTGCCGATAGTTCCTTATTGGAATAAAATGTATATATGTACTCATTGATGGCAGGCACGTAGGTGCGCGAAAATTCAGCAAATGATATGTATTCATTTTTTTTTGACATAACAATTCCATTTGATAGATTGGGTTGTGATTGTCAAACCAGTTTTAACTATTTGACATATAGCAATTGCATCTATACCATATAACTGTACAATTTATTTTTCAGGATACCGTAGAATGTTAGCCAAACGAATTATCCCCTGCCTGGACGTTAAAGATGGGCGTGTAGTCAAAGGTGTAAATTTTGTAAACCTGCAAGATGCAGGTGATCCCGTTCACAACGGCATGTTTTATGATGAAGAAGGAGCCGATGAACTGGTATTTCTTGACATTACCGCATCAAGCGATAGGCGCGCCATTATTTTAAAGATGGTTAAGGAAGTTGCAGAAACAGTGAATATCCCTTTTACTGTTGGAGGTGGCATCAGAACTGTTGATGATGTAAGAATGATTCTGGAAAATGGTGCCGACAAGGTGTCTATCAATACCCAGGCAGTACAGCAACCAGAGCTTATCACCGAATGTGCACGGCGTTTTGGTTCACAATGCATTGTGGTTGCAATTGACGCTAAACGCAATAACGGCGGATGGAATGTATATCTTCACGGTGGAAGAACTAAAACTGATATTGATGCAGTACAATGGGCAAAGCAAGTTGAAGATTTAGGTGCTGGTGAAATTTTACTTACCAGCATGGACCGTGATGGAACTAAACTTGGCTATGATCTTGAACTTACTAAAAAAGTAGCTGAATCAGTTACCATTCCCGTGATAGCCTCAGGCGGTGTTGGTACCCTGGAACATTTATATGAGGGATTTGCAATTGGAAAAGCCGATGCAGTGTTAGCCGCCTCAATATTTCACTACAGAGAATACAGCATTAAGCAGGCAAAAGAGTATTTAGCCATGCGCGGTATTCCGGTACGTCCTGTCTAATCTATTTTGACCATAGCAACAAATACAGAATACCCATTAAAATACCAAATGCCAGCAAAAGAATGGCTATAAGCACATAATTAGGTTTTGCCTCTTCTTCCGGGGGCTGAATAGTAGCAGCATACGCAGGGTCAAGCGCTACTTTAATGTTTTCTTCTTCCTCATCGATATCAACAACAATACCTTTAGCAATTAAACCATATACTTTATAGCCCTTTTGAGGAATGTATTTAACATACGTGATACGGGCAGGAATTGGTTTAAATGTTTCATTTTCATAAGCTTTCAAAGCCTGTGCAACTTTTACCGCCTGTGGATTGGTATCAATAATGGAGATCATGACTCTATCGCCCGGAGATAGTTTGGAGATGTGTTTGCCCTTAATAGGTGATAAGATTAAGGCTGATTTAAGAATAAGCTTCACCCCATCAACACCAACCTGTGGGACATACTCCGCTTCTCCAGCTACAGTTTGCTGTGTTTCTGGCTTTGCTACTTGTTCACCATCAACAATTTCACTTTTTAATTTAGGAATTGTAGCTGAATGTAATTCCATAGCAAGAGATGACGTTGGCTGATAAACAACAAATGAATCAACCCTTTTTAATGCCAGTGATTCCTGTATGAGCTTTCTAAAAAGGTTATCAATTGCTATCTCATTTTTTAATTCAATATTGCGGGCTAACTCATTTAATAGTACAATATCAAGGCTTTTTATTATTTTGTCACGAAAGGTTTTAGCTAAAATCTGGTCATAGTCACCTTTCTTCATTAGCTCTGCTATCTCTTTTTCAAAAACTATCCAGTCCCATTCCGGATTAATATTTTGTAACGTATATGACGGCGATAGAATAAGCGTCAGACCTGAAATAATTTTATATATATGATTAAAAAAAAGCAAAAATGCACCAAACATGGTAGAAGAAGCAAATCGTACTTTAATGGCATATAGATCATTATAGTTGCCCGCTACCATTTGACGGGCCTTTTCCATATCTCCATGAGTATAATGCAGTGCTATATTTATCTTTTTTGTTTGTTCCGAAAGATGCTGATATGCCTTCTCATTTTCTTCCATGAGATTAAACCCTTATGGATAATATATTATTTTTTTTGCAACACTGCTTTAACACGTTCCAGAATAGTCCCTCTCTGGATTGGCTTCAATATAAAATCAGCAGCACCCATTTTCAATAAATCAGCAAGTACACCTTTTGTCGTTTCATCACTGATAAATACAATTTTTGCCTTGGGTTTCTTCTGGCTTAACTCATACATTAACGCATAGCCATCAAGCTTTGGCATATCAAGATCAGTAGTAATAAGGTCAAGATCAGCTGCAAGTGAATCATATAATTTTAATGCTTCTGCACCATTAGCGGCAGCAGCTATAACCTCGTATCCTTCCGATTCTAAAATTTGAATTATCTGTTTACGATGAAACTCCTTATCTTCAACTACCATCACCTTAAATGGTATGCCATTAGGCTTTATGCCATCAGGCTTTTTAGGATTAATTGCAGGAAAATCATGTGGACTCTTCATGTATCATTACCTCTTCGTTACAAACATAATACAGGCTGTCAATATTATCTACATTTCAATCAATTCATACTTTTCATCACCAGCTCCCAGGGATGCTGCATAGGTAAAAAGATATTGCCACTGCACAGGGTAAAGTGCAGTAATATTATCCTTGGATGCATCTTTACCAGCTATACGGGAACCTGGCAATGGTATAGCTTTATTTATCAGGTCTACTGATGCCCTGTCGATAGCAATAGGGTCAGTTGACGCCAGTATGCCTATATTTGGAACAATAGGCGTATCATTCCAGTAGCAACAATCACATTCGGGAGACACATTCATAATAAAATTGAAAAATGCAACCTTATTTTTCTTTAGTTTCATAAACGCGTTTACATACTCTGCTGTACGTTCAAATAAAGCAGTTGCATCTGTTTTCCATACTACCGGTATTGCATTATAAATACAGATAACAGTACATTCACCACACCCAAAACATTTATTACTATCAATAAATGCTTTCTTATTTTCATCAAATGAAATAGCAAATGCAGGACATCTCTTTATGCATGCACCACAGGATGTACATAATGCCTGTTTAACCCTGGGTTTTAAGTCTGAATGCAATGACTGTTTCATGGAAGGTGGTGCACAGCCCATAGCTATGTTTTTTATTGCCCCGCCAAAACCATACAATTCATGTCCTTTTACATGGCTTACCACTATCATAGCATCAGCATCATGAATAGCAGATGCCACTTTGACACTCGAATACCATTTACCGGAAGCAGGGATTTCTTTAAAATCATTCCCACGCAAACCATCGGCAATTATAACAGGTGCCCCACACGAAAATATAGAAAAACCGTTCATCTCAGCATTTTTTAAATGATCTATTGCATTGCTCCGTGAACCGCGATATAACGTATTGGCATCCGTAATAAAAGGATTTGCCTTTAAATCTTTAACGCAATCCACAAAAGCTCGTATGATGGCAGGTGGCAAATATGCAATATTGCCATATTCACCAAAATGGGTTTTTATTGCTACAAAATCTTTTTCATTAATAATTGAGTTAACTTCCAGTTTATAGAACAATTTTTTAATTTTGCTACTAATATTTTCGCGGCTACTCATATGCATATCAATAAAATATACTTTTGCCATACCCACCTCTTTTTTGTTTACAGTTATTATTTATAGATTTAGCAAAATTGTCAATAATACTTTTCTATTACATATTAATAGCTCTATTTAAATAATTACTCAAAAGATTACAATAGCCGATAGTAACTGTAGAATAAATTCTTGACATGGTGTATTAATTTTCTTGCAATATTATTGTAGATATGTATAGTTTTACCATATTGTTACCCTGGGGAGAAAACATTGGAAGGATTGCAACAAAAAGCTCAATATTTTTGTAAGCCAGCTAACTATAAAGAAGCCCTAAAAATGGGCCAGGATGTTTATATTCAATTCTCGCTTTTAACACCCGAAGTAGAATCTATCATCATACGAATGCTCAGTGTTTACCTTGCTCAGCTTGACCTTCTTTATTTAAAAGATATGTTTATTAATATTATTAAGGAATTAGTTAATAATGCAATAAAGGCAAATGCAAAAAGGCTATATTTTAAACAAAAAAATTTGGACATAAACAAAACCGAAGACTACCGCACAGGCATGGAAACTTTCAAGGAGGACGTCTTTGTCGAAAACCCTGAATTTCTTGAACAGCTTGGTCAATCAAATTTCATTGTACGAGTCTTTTTTTCAATTACGGGGGATACTCACAAAATACATGTAATTAATAATGTTTCAATTATACCTGAGGAAATGAATAAAATAAATGCACGGGTAAAAAAGGCTTACAGCTATTCAGATATTTCAGATGCTTTTGATGATATCCTTGATGATTCGGAAGGTGCAGGGCTGGGTTTAATTAGGCTTTCCTGAAAAAGTCAAAAGTGTTGGAAAAATGAGGGGTTATAAGGAAAAACAACTTGAAAGGATGCAAGGAAAATGGTAATTATGTCACAAAACCCTTGCACGAGGTAAACTATGTATA
>Ga0067045_1029790_pt1 | contig 18398 bp, 14 predicted proteins | sample TerdegcTABiofilm_FD_59184 | JGI IMG/M metagenome (GOLD analysis project Ga0067045, IMG submission 59184) | Combined Assembly of (Gp0054472, Gp0054536) Wastewater bioreactor microbial communities from Singapore -Terephthalate degrading... | reverse complement strand
TATATTCCATGCTCACGACAAACGTCTGCCGTGCTGTTTCCAACAACTGCTACCTTCGTTCTTGAAAAATCGGGTTTGTATTCTGCAACTAACTGGGCAAAAACATCAACTGCATTGGGCGAAGTAAAAATTATGTAATCATAGTGAACAGTACCTAAAATAAGTTCTGTAAGATCGAGCGAATTGTAAGTAGGAATTATTTTAATAGTAGGGAAGTAGATTATCTCTGCTCCCATCGAAATTAAATTGCTAAAAGCCGGACCGCAATCTTCCGAGGATTTAGTTATTAAAATTTTTTTCCCTTTAAGGTAATTCACTTATTTACGATCCTTCGAATAGATTTCTTTTAATATTTCCGAAGCGCCGGCATTCAATAATTGCATTGCCAATTTATTACCTAATTTCTCAGGTTTTTTAATACTACCGGCCAATTTCTTTTTGAATGTTACGGTTCCATCAACAGAACCTACAATTGCCTCAAGTAAAAGTTTGCCGGATTTAATTTCACCATATGCACCAATTGGAACCTGGCAGCCACCTTCCAATTCTTTAAGTAATTCTCGCTCTGCTTTTACGGCAATAAATGTTTTTTCATTATGTATTTTTTTTAGAGCTTTAATTGCAATCAGATTGTCTTCTCGTGTTTCAATACCTAAGGCACCTTGTCCAACAGCGGGTAAAATTTGTTTTGTACTTATTACTGATGATATATGCTTGTGAAGTTTTAACCTTTCTACTCCGGCTCTTGCTAATATTATTGCATCCCAATTGGACTCTTTGAACTTTTTTATTCTTGTCGGTACGTTGCCGCGCAGCTCCTCAATTTTTATGTCGGGTCTTAGATGTAAAATTTGTGCGCGTCTTCTAAGTGAACCGGTAGCAACAACTGCACCCTGAGGTAATTTATTTATAGTAATACCTTTCTTTCTTGCAATTAACACATCGTTAACAGGATGACGTTTTGTTACCGCCGCTAAAATTAAGCCATCCGGTAATTGTGTCTGTAAATCTTTGAGGCTATGTACTGCAATATCAATAGAGCCACTAAGAAGTTCATTCTCAAGTTCTTTGGTGAATAAACCTTTATCGCCAATTTTAGAGAGGGCCACATCCAGAATCTTGTCTCCCTTTGTATTGATTATCTTTATTTCAACGGATAAGTTTTTATTTTTTTTCTCTAACTCTTTTTTAACAAATTTAGCTTGCCAAAGAGCAAGCTCGCTTCCGCGTGAACCGATTATTAGTTTACTTTTCTTCAATATTCTTACCATTATTATTGGTTGAATCTAAGTTGAATAATTCTTTTAATATTATTGAGTTGGTTGTTACTTGCTGGATATTGTTCCCGTTTTCGGCAAGCTCTCTCAACTTAACTGTAGGGTTGTGTAGAATTCTGCCGATTAATCTGCGTGTCATGTCTTCAATTTTCGAAAAATCATCTTCACTTATTTTGTTTTTTATTTTTTCAAGTTCATCGGAACGGATTTCATCAAAAAAGTTTCGTAAGGATTTTATTGTCGGAACAACTTCAAGTGTATTGTACCAGCTGAAAAAACCAACCATCTCCTCCATAATAATTTTTTCAACATTGGGTATTTCACTTTTTCGTTTTTGTAAATTTTGTTCGACTATTACTTTAAGTGAATCCATGTCGTGATAAAACACATTATCAATATTTCTAACTTCAGGGTCAATATCACGTGGAATCGCAATATCCATAAGTACTTGTGGTGTTCCTCTTCGCTTCTTCATTGCAGCAGCAATATCTTTATAAGAGATTATAAAGTACTCTGAGCTTGTTGCACTTATTATAATATCGTAATTATGCAAATGTTCAGTTAAGAATTGAAACGGAATAATTTCGCCGTGAATTTTTTCAGCTAACGACTCAGCACGATCCAATGTACGGTTTGAGATTGTTATTTTCCCAACACCTTTATTCTTGAGATTGATAGCTGCTAACTCTCCGGTTTCTCCGGCACCGATTACAAGAGCTGACTTTTTCTCGAGTCCGGAAAATATTTTTTCTACAACCTGAACAGCTGCATAGCTAACAGTAACAGCGCCTTCACCAATTCCGGTTTCTTTAATGGTACGTTTACCAACTCTTATTGCGGTTTCGAACAATCTGTGAAAAATGGGACCTGTAAAATTCATGTCTTCTGATATTTCAAATGCCTCTTTAACCTGACCGAGTATCTGGCTATCACCAATTATAAGCGAATCAATTCCCGATGCAACTTTAAATAAATGTTTAACAGCTCCACACGAAAAGTATTTATGAAAATATTCCGGTTTAATATCATTTACTGGTTTATACTTAAGCAAAGAATCAATAATAGAATTTGAATTAGGTAAATAATTAAAAGGAAGTCCGAAAATTTCCGTTCTGTTGCAAGTTGATATTATAACTCCTTCGGCTAATACTTGCTTAATGAGAGGAATAAATTCAATAATCTCATTGCGGGAAAGATGAAGTGCTTCTCTGGTTTCTATGGGAGAATTATTATGATTGATTGTAATACAAAGTAAATTCATTTTCGGATTACTTTCAATAAAACGAATGAAAAGTTGTTGCCAGAGTAGTGGTTAGAATTAATGAAATAACCGCAAATAAAAATCCGGCAAGTGAAAAGAGAATTACTTTTTTGCCATACCAGTTAGCGAGGAACTTGCTTAAAATACCGGCTCCGTAAATAATCCACACAATGCCGGTTCCAATAAGTTTTGGGTCGCCATAACTGAAATTTGGAAATGCAGTGGGAAGCCAAATAATTCCAATTACAATTGCAATTGTCAGGAGTACAAAACCAATCAGTAATGAATTAAAACTTAATTTTTCAAGAATTTCCAGACTCGGCAAGCGGTTGAATATCAATCCGAATTTACTGGATTTTAAGTTTTTATAAAGAACAAGGAATAAAAGTCCATAAACAGCAGAAATTGTAATGCCTGAATATCCAAGCAGCGCGCTTACAACATGTAAGCCCAGAAGACGATTTCTCAATACTTCGGGGACCACATAATTGTTTTCGATAAATAAGGAAGAGATTACCTGAAATATTAATGCAAAAAGAAGAATAAATACACCGGTGCCTCTAACATCAGTCAATAGTTCCAGTATGAAATATGAAAAACTAATTGCAAAAGCGAGTATGGAAAAAATCTCGAACTTGTTTGTAATTGGCGGATGATCAAATTCAACTGTTCTGATAAGTAAATAAGAAATATGAAGTATAAGGGTTACGAAAAGAAAAATTCTCTTAGAATTTGATAATGATTTTTTTTCTTTTAAAAAATCGTAGGCATATACTGCGAAAGTAAAAAAATATGCAAAGGGGAGTAGTAAGTTTATAATATCTAAAGTAGAAATCATGTTATTAAAAAATTAGAAAATCGGTTTTGTTAATTTTAGCAAAGGCAAAGTTAAGAATTTATAATACAAAAAACGATTAGGGATAAATTTTGGTAAAGTAAATTAATTGGAGGTATGTTCGCGTATAAATGTTTCTATACATTTAATTGTGGAATTAACCATTTCGTTTGAAGGTTCCATTTCCTTTAGTTTGTAGAAATATTCAAGCGATTTGTTCTCGTCGCAGTATAACCAGATAATTGCAAGTATTAATAAATGTTCAGTACTGGAATTTTCCGGATGATAATATTTCTCAATTTTTGCAATTAATTCGGAACATGGGCAATCGTCTCTGCTGGGGTCTGTATCCAGAATATACTCGATATTTTCATTTATCATTTCAGAAAAAAGTTTTATTGCCTCTTTCAATTTACCGGTTTGAGTGTAACAGAGTAATAGTTTTTTCTTAACAGAGATGTTCTTAGGTTCTTTTATAAAAACCTCTTCCAATTCTTTTTGAGCAGCAGGAAAATTCCTGGCCATAAAAAATTGATTCCCTAACATCTCACTCATTTTATATTCTCTTATTTAGACTTTATAAAAGCCCCTCAAAATTAAATGAGGGGCTAAATATTATTTTTATTTTACAAATGGATATTCTTTACATTCAGATTGTTTCCACTGTGTAAGTCCGTTTGTTCCCATCCAATCATAAGCCATAATATTCATACCAAAAGATAGTGACTTAGCATCATATCCCATTACTTTAAGAATTGCTGCTGTTTGAGCTGAAGTCTGTCCAGTATAGCAATATACAAGAACTGGTTTGTCTGTTGGTAAAGTTTTCAAATTAGTAGCTAAAGCCAAATCAACCTTAGGTGTATATTGAATAGCACCGGTTAAATGGCCTAAAGCATAATGATTTGCCGGCCAATAGTTTACAATGTAATAACCGGATAAATTGGATGTTGCAACTGACCATGCAACACTTATATCTCCAAATGGATTGGATGATGCAAGAAGAGTATTAATTCTAGCTTCGAGAATCTCTTTACCGGTTGTTTTGCCTGTATTTAATGTTGGCAAATTCCCGGCTGCAGCTTTTGGATAATTTGTTGTAACTAAATTTGTATAATTGTTACCAATACTCGAAGTCCAGTTGGTTGCTACTTGGCTATTCCAGGAGGACATTCCGAATTTTAATGAGTAAACATTGTTATAACCAAGTAATCTTAACAATGCAGTTGCGTATCCTGATGTTTGTCCTGAATAGCATACTATTACTATTCTATCGTAATTAGCTGTATTAATTCCTTTAATGTGAGTAACAAGGTTTCCCAACGTTACATTTACTGCACCTTGAATGTAACCTTTGCCGGTAAAATCAGCGGCAGCTCTTACATCAATAATATAAAGTTTACTCGGGTTAGATAATTGAAGCGCTCTAACATCTTCTGCAGAAATTATAGCCGGACTGGAAGTGTTTAAATAATTTCCATTTGCTTCTAAATATTCAACAAGAACCTGTGCTTCGTTAATCTTTGCTGGTTCGGTTGGATTTTCATCTTTACTACAACCAGTATTAATAAATAATATTGGAAGAATCAGTAACAGATAAAATAATTTGCGCATTTTCATTTTTACAGCTCCCTTCTTTTTTGTTTTTTGATTGTTGTTATGCTGTTATTTAACATCCCATTTTACAGGTAATCTATTATCAACAGTAATACTTTGTGTTGCAGTAACTTCCCATGTTGCTAAATCGTTCTTAAATAAATAGAGTTCTTTGTTTCTATATGTACCATCACTATTCTTAATTATATGACATGCATCATAACAAGGTTTACCACTTGCTACTTGTGTTCTCTTTGTCCACTTGATTATATTATGCGGAGTAGTGTATTTATAAGTTGGCTTAACATTAAAATTGGGAAGGTTTGCAGTACCATATTCTTTCCAGCTGTCTGGTGCTGTTAATGATCTTCTTAAAAGTGCATATTTAAAAGGTCTTGTTTCTGGAATCGGGTTCATTCCAATTTTAAATCCTTGATAAGATGGAATTCTTGCACCTTCACCACCAATGTGACAGCTACCGCAATTATTATAATCCTGTGAGTGGCATGTATTACAACTAAATGTGTTAATATGAGCAGCATGATATGCATTAGTGTTTGCAACTCCCGAATGGCAATCTGTACATTTGGGTAACAAAGCCATCTTATATCTTTGATCATAAATATTTCCGTCGCCATGAATTTCATTTTTGCTATGGCAGCGAATACATGTAAACTGTCTATTTGTTAAGTGAACGTCCGGAACTGTTCCGGTTGCTTGACCAAAATATGCATGGCCTCCGCGGCTGACATGACAGGTAACGCAGACATTACGCATGTCGGGTGTTTTAATAAATGCATGCCCATTAGAAAGACCGCCGCCACCCGCTTTTGGTCTGTTAACATGGCAATCGCCACAAGAAGCATGGCATTTAGCACAGTTAACTTCATAACCATCTTTCATCCTCTGTGTTAATTGAGCAAAACCAGCCGGTATATTTGGCAATCCGCTTCTTAAAACAACCATCGATTTTTGTCCCCATCCCTGTTCATGAATACTGTTCTTTGCTCTCTGAACAATCTCTGTATGGCAAGAACCGCACTTCTGTTCAGCATAGGCAGATGGCTTTTTTATAAAGTTACCGGAATGTGCCTGGGCTTTGTTATCGGTTCCATCAACACCATTGTGGCATGTAGTACACGGAATTTTGCCATGAACATCATTCTTAAATTCTTTGTAGCCGTTACCACTTAATAGTACTCGGTCATATGGTTCAATGTGGGGAGTATCACCGCCGCATCCTCCTCCACCTTCGCTTGGAGGATCTGGTGTATAAACTTTCTTTAATTGTTGATAGTTAGTATGACATCCTTCGCAAGAAGCAACTGATTTTGTAATCACTTGCTCTTCAGGAGAAATCGGTTCTTCATTTCGATCTTTACAACCAATGAAATAAATTAAGAACGTAAAAGTAAAGAGTAGAATTAGTTTCCTTTGCATAATTATTTCCGATTATTATCTGAATTAATGCATTGCAAAGGGCAAAGTTAGTGCCAATAAAAAAATACATTTTTAGCTTATTTTAAGAAGGGAGGGTGAAACGTTTTGTCCTTGAGAAAAATGTTAAATCGAGTATTTTGAAAATTATCTTTGAAAACGGAACAAAATCGAATTATTGAACAAATTGTTTCATAATAGAAATAAGAAACGAATCATTCCACAATTTTTAATTCTTTCATCTTTCGCCAGAGAGTTGTTCTGCCAATTCCAAGTTCTTTTGCCGCTTTGGTTTTATTCCAGCGATGCTTTTCAAGAAGAATAAGTAGATCTGTCCTTTCTTTACTGGAAGATGTAATTGGGATGGAGAAAGTATTTTTTTTATTAATGGAAGTTTCCAGAACAGAGGCGGGGAGCTTTTGTTTTTCAATTTTATTTTTATTTACTGTTCGTACGAATGCATATTCAAGTGCGTTTTCTAATTCTCTGATATTACCGGGCCAATTATAATTTAATAATAGTTCTAATGCATTTTCTTCAATTTCTGTAATCTCTTTTTTATAGATCAAAGAAAATTTATTTAAGAAATAATTTACTAAAGGAGTAATATCTTCTTTTCTTTCTCTCAGTGGGGGAACTTCAATTGGAATAACGCTTAATCTATAAAATAAATCTTCTCTAAATGACCCGCGCTTTAATGCCTCTTTTATATTAATGTTAGTGGCTGCAATTATTCTTACATCAGTATAACGGGTTAGCGATTCACCTATTCTTTCAAATGTTCCTTCCTGTAAAATTCTCAGTAATTGCACTTGAGTTTGAGGAGGCATTTCTGCCACTTCATCTAAAAATATTGTCCCTTTATCTGCCAGTTCAAATCTTCCAGCTCTATCTTTAATTGCATCTGTAAATGCTCCTTTTACATGACCAAATAGCTCGCTTGCCAATAAATTCTGGGGGAACACAGAGCAATTAATTTTTATAAAGGGTTTATCGTTTCTATTACTGGTTTTCTGAATAGCATTTGCAATCAATTCTTTACCGGTTCCAGATTCTCCATAAATTAAAACCGGGGCATCGGAATCCGAAATTTCCTGAATCAAATTGAAAATATTTTGCATTTGTTTGCTGTGACCGATCATCGAGAGAAATTGTGTCCCTTTGGAAAGATTAATTCCTATTTCTTCAAATACACTTATATCCCTAAATGAAATTATTCCACCAGTCGGTTCATTTTCCTCATTATAAAGTACAGCGGCATTTAATTTAATCGGTTTATTTTGGCCAGCACAGTTTTTTATGTTCGATTCAAAATCATAAATATTTTTCCTGGTCTGAAGTACTACTGCAATAGGGCAATCTGAAAAACAAAACTCCGATTGGAAAACATGCTTACAGAATTTACCAATAACTTCATCCCTCGAATGGCCAGTTATTCTTTCTGCAGCTTTATTAAAAAAATTTATTTTAAAATTTTTATCAACTGTAAAGACACCCTCGGCAATAGAATCTAAAATATGATCCTTTAGATTATCTTGTATTGACATATTGTTTCACCGTTTCAAATTGTTTCATTCAAAGGCAAAAAAAAGCCGCTCTAAAGCGGCTTAGTTGTGCTTAATATTTTTAGTTTCCAAATACATTAATCTGACCGTTAATGTGTTTAGTCTTGTCAATAATCCTTCCTTGAGCATCTATAACACCCTGATGACATGTTGCACATGACCTAAGTTCCGATGCTACGTGTCCTGTTGGTGGTAATCCGTGACAAGTACCACAAGCTGCTTGCGAGCCATCGACTTTCTTCCAATCGGGGCTAAAATTCTTGCCAACCATGAAATCTTCTGTGTAAGCAAATTGATAATTTGAAGTTGCTTTAGAAAATTTGAAGTTACCATGACAATAAGAATTAGAGCATTTATTGGAAGTAAAATCATAAGATGAATTAACCGAACCTTTATTTGATAAAGATCCGAATATTACTTCAGCTTTAGGTGTTCCATCATTAACATGACCGGTTGTGAATAATCCTCCCGGAACTTTATGACATTCATTACACAAAACGGCAGCACCAACTTGTGGTGTGTATAAATGTGCTGCGTGGGCTCCTACTGCTGGATTGGTTGTTGCAATGGATCTGTCTAATGAGCGTGGAGGTGCAATTTTTGTAGAATTACTAAAATCACCATGACAGGTATTACATGCTTCCGGTCCATTGGAATTTTTATGACATGAATTACAGGTTGGACTAATAATTCCACCACCATAATTAGAACCATGGCATTGAGTACATTGCGTCATATTCCATGCGCGTGCTGCAATAAAACTTCCATGGAACTGTGTAGAATTTGGATTCATAATATTGGCAGTATGTACTGTTATTCCAGGATGACAGTTAGCAGTTGAACAACTTACTTTGGCAGTACCCCCACTATAATTTTGCGAATGACATTCTTTACAAGATTCCATCGAACCATTAACAAGTTTTTTACCATGAAAATTATCCGAACTCTTTCTCATAAAATCGATTCCATGAACGCTAACGCTAACTGGTGGAGTTATTTCGTCTTGTAATTCGCTGCAAGAGGTTAACAATAAGCCAGCCATTAAAACTATTATCATGTAGAATTTTGTATATCTCATAGTTCTTCCAGGAGTTTAATATTATTTATGACAATAACCGCAAAAACCAATTCCCTTCTTTCCATTCGGTCTTGCGTTTGCATCTGTATGACATGAATAACAAACTGATCCTAAATCGTTATGCCAGTCCCCATCACTTGATGATCTCATAAACCCGTTTATATGTGTTTTTGGATTTGTACCTTTAATTCCGTCATTATCAACATGGCATAAGATACAATTAGCATCGGCACCCTGAACATCATGACAACCGGCGCATCTTTCAATATCTCTTCTTGCTAATGTTGCGTGTTGCCCACCACCAGTTCCAACACCAATTGTCACGAAGTTTGGAGCTTTGTGAGATGCCGGAACCATTCCGCTCAGTGCATAATCTCCACCTTTTGTAGTATGGCATTCTGCACAGAAAGTTTCGGTCTGATGACAGGTCTGGCAATTAGCGGTTTTACCTTTTGCATCAATTCCATGTGTAAATCGGTAATTAAAATCGTGAACACGTGTAATTTGTTGCTGCTTAGTGTTATCAACAAATTTGTGAGGGGAATATGGCGTATAGAAATCTTTTGAACTATTGGATTCAGTTATCATAGTTGTAGAAACGTGACATGATTCGCAGAAAGTATTATCGTGGCACATTTCGCAATTATTGTTCATTGCCATGGATTTGTGTTTATGTGCTTTTAAGAATCCAACCTGCTGATGATCTGCCGGAATTAAATTTACTGTAGAGATATGACATGTTTCACAATTGTTGGTTGCAACAGTCCTATCGTTATGACATGTGTAACAATTTGACATTGGAGGATTAACAGTCGATGATTCGAAACTATAAGCAACATCGTCCAATCCTTTATGGCATGCAACACATTCCATTTTCTGATCGGAAGTATGATACTTATGATTAAAAAGAAGTTCCGATTTCTTAATTAATAATGGTTCCTGCACATCCTCGTAATGGCAGAAATTACAGTTGTCTGTATCCTCAACATCATGACAAGTTGCACAAACAGATTTTTCGGGAAGAAGTCTATCTTTAAGAGATATACTTTCCATTACATTAGTATGGCAAGATGCGCAATCTGTAACTTCTTTATGAACAGCATGCGAGAACTTGATTATATCTTTGTTTGTCTTTTGGGGCTCATCACTGTTTTTAATATCAATTGCAGCAAAGGTTAGGAAAAAGATTATTAGCAGTGAAAGTGTTCCATAAAGTAATTTTATTTTCATATTCTTCTAAAAGTTTGTATTGAAGAGGTGATTTACTTTGAACAAAACTCTAAAATCGTTCTTGTAAATTTTATTATTAAAATATTGTCCCTGTAGATCAAACGACCATTTACTCCAGGGTCTTACATTTAAACCACCTAAGAAGGAAATTATATTATTTGAGTCGGAATCTTTAGATAGTTTGTAAGTTGTGTAAGAAACCCCAATTGATGGAGTTAAAAATCCGTCTAAAAATGTCCTGGCAGTATAAAGGGAAACTCCATCTAACTCACCTGAATAACCAAGATTTTTTCTGTAACTGATGCTTCCATATTCTGTTGTTGCACCGACTGTAATTCTGGAAGAATTTTCATCTTTATATTTTACGTAACCATACTTTCCAAAGAAGGTGGCAACTTTTGGTATTCGATAATCAACACCGCCTTCAATTTCCTGAGAGTTTCCGAAGTTAAATACTGAGAAAATAGAATTATATCTGATCTGCGGTTCTCTATAATTGTAATATCCATTCAAACCAATGTTATCAGTAAACTTAATTCTTCCATCAACTTCAATTCTTGATGTTGTCTGAATATTCAAATCGTATTCATACCTTGAGCTTATTTCAAAAAGTTCAGGTACTTCTAACCAAATATCACCCGAAACATATTTATACTGGTTTGATTTCGATTGGATCAAAACTGTAATAGGATCCAGATCAGAATTTAAGCGAAGAGAATTATAATCTTCGGCTTTATAATTCTTATCAATGTAATTAACTCCCAATCTTAAAAAATCGAAAGGATTGACTTCAAACCTACCACCCATCACATAGTTATTAGCCCAATCACTTGTTAATTCAAGTTTTTGATATGCTGGAACATTTCCTCCATAGAAACCTTGTAATGAAAATCCGGCATAATTGAATTTTAGATTTACTCCATCGAACAAACCTCCGGCAACAGGTATAAAGAGCGGTTGTCTTCCAAGTTTAATTGTAGCAAAACCTAAAAGTTCTCTTCCCTCTAAATACAAGTTATAAAAACGGAATCTAACATCCTGATCGAGAGCTTTGCCGATATTAGTTTCCATGCCGGTCCTTGTTCTTAATGAAAATTGACCGACATTGAAATTTAGATTAAGTGATTGGAATGTTCTAATAAATGTTTCTGATGTGTTGTTAACGTCGAATCTTTCGAAAGTGTAGAATGATGAAGTAAATCTGCCGTTGAGATTTTGAGAATATGTTATCAACGGCAGAATTAGAATGATAAAACAAAAAATTTTTCTTTTCATTTTTTGCCTATATAGTTTTATCCTTTCGGTACTGGGTGAGCAATCTTTGCCCACATTTTGTCAAAGTTGAATTCTTTGTAAGTTGGGCTTTCCGGATTATGACATTTAACACAACCAGCTTTAATTTCAGCATCGTTTTTCCAGATTACCAAACCATTTTTAACAGATTCTTCTTTGCTCTTCATAATTTTAAGAGTTTTATAAGCAGAACCTGCACCATGACAAGTTTCGCATTGAACGCCATCTTCAATTTTAAATTTAGCACCGATTAATTTTTTATCTACATCAAAACCAGAAGCATGGCATTTTAAACAGCCCGGTGAGTCAACAGCTTTTTTATTGTACTTAGCCATTGCTATTTTATCTGCTTCCGGGGTTTGAAGTGATTTATATGCATTTGCATGCGCGCTTTCTTGCCAGATTTTTAATTGAGAACCTTGCTTTTCTGTTTTATGACAAGTACCACATACTGAGGAACCTTCATAACCAAATGGTTGTGCTGAAATTTGAACTGGTAAAACAAATGCAAAGATGACTAATGCCATTAATACACGCCGGATCATAATTTTCCTCCTGCTATTAATTAGTTATTAAAAAGAACTTATAAATCTTTTTGAAAAATAGTGTAATTGGAATTAAGAGGCAACAATGTCCTATTATTTATTTCTTATCAATATTATCTTCTTTGTTTTCTTCAATAACCGGATTCATTTGTTTATCAAGCCAATCTCTCAATTCCGGGTCATTTTCTAATTCCCGATCAATTATTTGATCTGGAACTAATCCATTCTCTTCTAAAGCTTTGGTAAATAGTAATGTTGAATGACTAACTTTTTTAATATCTCGTTTTCCAGTAACATACTCTTTCCATTCTAAAACTACTCTTCTAAAATGTTTCTCGTGATGGTGTCTATATGTGTCCAGCGTCATCTTACCATCTATCCATGTTAAACTCATTGGATACTCTCTTGGATGGAATATAACAAAGAACCAGTGCCATACAACAATAGCCAACGTTGCTAAAATTGCTTCGTAGAAATGTATTAATTCACTAACTTTTATTAACCATGTTGGAGCCCAATTACCTACAATGGTTGGGAACCATAAAATAAATCCTGTAATACCCATTACAATTGTTCCCCAAATAAGTGCCCAATACTCTGCTTTTTCAGTATAATCATATTTATCATAACGCGGTTTTCTCTTCTTTAGTCTTAGATAGTAAAGTATAGAATCCCTTGCATCTGTTACATCACTAAACTTAGGAATTAAATTTAATAGAACATCTCTTCCGCGAGGTGTAAAGATTAAATAGTATAAATGATATAAACCTGTAACTATCATAACAACAGCAGCTCCACGGTGGATGTATTGTCTTACAGTTTCAGTCATACCAAATGTTTGTAACAATTCTGCCCACCAGCTGCTATGGTACTTTAAAGCAAATCCAGTTATAGCTAAGGTTAAGAAGGAAGTTAATAATAGCAAGTGTTGAATCACTTCATTTTTCGTAAACCTGGGGATCGTAATTTCACCTTGCATGTTTCTTCGTTTCTTCTTTACTTCATAAACGTAAATCAAGAGGTTGTGAACTATCATTGCGCCAATAACCGAAACAATTAACCAGAAATATAATTCAGCAACAAAGTTTTCAATTTTAGCCGATGTTTCATTGATCGTTCTATGAGAATAGCTCTGAGAAAAAACCGGAGTTGCATCCGGATGACATTTCTGACAGGTTGCAGTAACATTCATTTCGTTTACTGATGACGAAGGATGTTCCTTCGGTAGTATATTATGAACGTTATGGCAATCAACACACATTGCGGATTTTTCACTTCCGCGCATTACAGCTAATCCATGATAACTATCCTGGTATAAAGTTGACTGTCCGCCCGGTTTTCCAAATCGCTCTGCAATTCTTGGATTTTCGTGACAAACAATACAAGTTTCTTCCTGAATTTTCTTTGCTTCTAATCTTTGATTTCCAGTTGTTATAGCTTGAATAGAATGTTCGCTATGGCAATCGCCGCAAACCGGTGCTTCTCTAAATCCCTTTTTGGCAAGTATCCAGTGAATCGACTTCTGATAGTCTTCGGAAATTTCTTTATGACATTTTCCACATAATTCAGGGGCATTAAATGTAGAGATTTTACTTCCGGGTTGAACTTTGTTTTTAATATCATGAACTCCATGGCAATCGCTGCAATTAGGTGCATCAGTTCTTCCACTAAGCATTAACTTACCATGAACTGATTGAGAGTATCTCATTCCTGGTGTGGGAAGTACAATATTATACTTTTTTGTTAATTCAGGATTATCATGGCATTTACCACACGTGACGGCAATATTTTTAGGATGAACCGTGCTTGCTTCATCCTTTACTTTTTTTATGTCGTGAGAGCCGTGGCAATCCCAACATTTTGCTGCATCATCTATTCCTTCGCTTAATGCAATACCATGAATACTTTCTCTATGTTGTTTTGCAATATCGCCATGGCATACATAACAATCAGCTGATTGCGTTGCTTTTAGATTTTTAGGATGATTCTTAAGATTGTTAGCAATAAAGTTGTGACAATCCGAGCAGTCCAGATTTTTATGAACCGAAGTTGGGAGTGTCATACGAGTGTCAATTTTTTTGTGGCAGCTGATACAGTTGTTTTTATCAATTTTGGATATCGAATGATAGTTCCCTAAAAGTGTAGCAGAGGTATGACACTTATTACAATATTGCTTGGTTTTTAATTTATTATCAGTAGGAGGTTTTTGAATTTCGTGATTGCCATGGCACTTAACACATGTCGGTGGGTTTTTAACTTTCAGTCTATGGTGAATATCTGAATTAACAGAGCTAACGAATTCATCATGACAAGTTGCACAACTTACTTTTTTAGCACCCTTCTCTATATGATCTTCGTTCACTACATCTTCATGACATCCCTGGCAATCAATTGCTTCTGCATGAACTGACATTTTTATGGATGTTTCGTGGCAATCAGCACAATTAAAGTCTTGTCCATTAATACCATGGAAAGCAATAGTAAAAAATATGATTAGAAAAAACTTAAAAGTTGGGAAGAAAAGGGATTTTGTATTCAAATGAACCTCAATAGTTTTTTAGATATATAACTTTGCACTTATTATTACTCAAATATCGTGCAAGAAAAATAAGAGCCATCTAATCAATTTTTGTTAAAAAATGAAGTAATAAATTGATCTTATTCCTAACTAAATAAAGGATATTTCATTTTAGGGATAAATATTTCTCATAAACAAGATAACGGACTTTGATATCCGGTCACAAAATATTTACTTCATACCACTTTGTCAAATTTATCCTTAGATAATTATAGTGTGGATTAATTAATCCCTATTGTTGCATCACTTTTTGAAAAATTCTCCTGTAATCATATACCAATCTTTTTCTTCAAGCTTTTCTAACTGTCCCCACTGAAGTTCAAACGGTTCCGAAGAATCTTTCTTTACAATTTCTTTAATTAGCTTAATATAATTATCGATTTCATCCTGGTAATAGTTGACAGCGTTTTTGCCGATTTTTAATTGAGTTAACTCTGAATCCAATTTTTCTGCATCAATTGAACAGATCCAGTTCTTCTCGTAGGGTGTAAAATCTAATGCTTCAAGATCTTCTGCTAATTCGTGATTAATGCTTTTAACCTGTCCACTGATAGGGGAAAGAAATTGAATTGTTCTATTACCTTGTTTGATGCTGAATAATGGTTGACCCTTGCTAATATTCATTCCAAGATTAGGGAAATCGATTCCGGTAATTTTGCCAATTAATTTTTTTGCAAAGTCATCAATTCCAACTCTACCAGAACCATCCTGACTTAAAGAGAGCCAGCAATGTCCATCGGAAATAAAAACACCACCGGGGATAGAAAATTCTCCTGCACCTAATTTTTCTTTTTCGGTAAGGTGAGCAATGTGAACACGGGGTTTAAGTTGTTTCTGAATTTTATCCTGTCGCTTAATGAGTGATTTTTTAGTGAACTCGAGTAATTCATCTTCTGTGAAAGGTTTTTGAACGTAATCCATCGCTCCTAATTTCATACAATCGACAGCAGTTTCAACGGTAGCGTAACCTGTAATAATAATAACATCAATATCCGGACGTAAATGTTTAACAATTTTTGTTACTTCAACTCCATCCATTTCGGGCATTTTAAGGTCTGTGAAGAGGAAATCGTAATGGTGGGACTTGATAAGGTTAATGGCTTCTGCACCGGCGTTAACAGTATCTACAGCGTAACCATCCAGAACAAGTATTTTCCTGAAACTATCCAAGATTACGTCTTCGTCATCAACGCAAAGAATTCTCGCTTTTGGATTTGGTACATCAGCACGTTTTAAGGATACAGCTTCTTTGCTAAAGTCCAGGTTAATACTTTCGTGTAATATTTCTTCGCGTTCTTTGCGAAGTTTTTTATCATTCATTTTCTTAATTGTAAATCTTATTACAACATCAGCCACGATAAATAGCACTAAAGCTAAAATGAAAAGAGGCATATTATATCTCCTTGTTTTAAGTTCTATTAACGATCCGAACTACACGGTGTTAAAATACTTATTTCAGTATCAAGCTGACTTGGAATTATTCTATAAAGCCAGCCGGCAAAGTAGGGATCCTTTTCCAGTAAATGTATGTCACTTAATAGTTTTTGATTACTTTCAATAATTCTTCCGCTTATTGCAGAGTATAATTGATTGGCAGTTCCATCTTCAGAAATTATTTTTACAACCGGTTCTGCTTGATTTACAGTTGTATCGATTTCTAGAAATTCTATGGACTGGATATTTTCTAATGTCTTAATAAAAATATCTGTTGCACCAATATGTGCCGAACCATCCAGTAATTCATTTACCCAGCACGAATAACCTAACCTATAATATTTTGCCGGACACGGAACATAGATTATCGAATTATTTCTATTGATAGACGGATCGGTTAATTCTCCATATTTTAAGCATCGTTTAATTATACCCGTTATTTCGTCGAATGTAAATGGCTTTGGTATAAAATCGAGTGCGCCACTGTAAAGAGATTTAACGGCATTTTCTATTGTTGAATAACCGGAGGTAATAATAACGGGAGTATCAATATTTCTATTTCTAAGTTCATTAAGAAATTCGAATCCATCCATACCGGGCATCATTATATCACAAATAATCAGTTTGAATTTTGTTTGCGAAATTTTTTTTAGAGCTGTTCCGGCTTCTAATGTATAATCAACGGTATAATTATTTATATCGCAGATTCTTTTTATTGAATCAATTACAACCTGCTCGTCATCAACAATTAATATATCAAATTCTTCTTTCATCTATGCTAATGGTAATTTAATAGAAAATGTTGTTCCTTTTCCAATTTCACTATCTACATTTATTGTCCCGTTATGATTATCAATAATACCCCACACAATTGCTAAACCAAGTCCTGTTCCTTTCTGTCCTTTTGTAGAGAAGAAAGGTTCAAAAAGTTTTGGAATATTTTCCTGAGGTATTCCGCAACCGGAATCTTTTATTTTGATTTCAACAAATTGTCTATCGCCACCTCTATCAATAAATTCCCATTTCTGCCAGTTATCATTAAATGTAGCGCAGCCCATCAAATGTCCCTGGTTCGGAATAATTAATTTGTAAACCGGACCATTGCATTCCGGGCATCTTTCATTTTTATCAATTAATGAAATATCACAGGTGGGACAGTTAAGACTAATCGAATTGTTTTTAGAAAGATTAATACCAAAGAAATGTCTGTTACTTCCATAAACAGGATCGAGGTTCATAAATCCTTCAATTCCATTCGATTTTATTTTAATCTGAAGTGATGGTAATCCTCCAATCTTAAATTCCTTATAAATAAGATTATGGTTTTTTGAGCATACCGCGGATTTTATCTGGGTGTTTCCCTTGGGCGGTAAACTAGTAAGATTTGTTTTGATATCGATTGTTCCACCATCGGAACCAATGGCATCTATAGCATTGAGTAAAAGATTAAGACATACTTGCTGAATCTGGTTTGCATCCGCAATTACCTTAGGAAGCTGTTCATTAAATTCAGTTGTAAGATTAATCTTGCTATACTTTAATTGATTGTTAATAACGGTAATTGCTCGCTTAATAATTTCGTTTATATCTACTTGATGTTTCTTGGGTGCAGATTGTCGTGCAAAATCAAGAAGACCTTTAACAATCTCTCTGCTACGCATAGTTTCTCTTACAATAACATTAAGATCTTCTTGCATTTGAGGATTATCTTTAGTGCGTTTAAGTAGAAAGCTGCTGTAAGTAAGTACGCCGGTTAGTGGATTATTAATTTCGTGAGCAACACCAGCAGCAAGACGTCCAAGCGATGCCATTTTATCGGATTGAACTAGTTGAAGTCTTGTTTCATCCAGTCTCTTAATCATATTGTTAAATGAATTAGCAAGGTAACCAAGTTCATTATTTCCGATGTCATTTATTGCATAGTTAAGATTTCCCAGAGCCACCTCGTTGGTCGCCTTAACTAATTCTTTAACAGGTTTGTCAATCCATCTGTTAACAAAAAATCCGATTATTAAACCAAGAGCAATAACTGAGATAATAGAGAATAACAATACTCTTAATTGATTATCTTTTAATTGTCTATCGATTGCTGCAAGAGAAATACTAACGTCAAGAACTCCAAGCACAGTTGCATCTTTTGGATGAGCATGGCATTCTGCTTGCCAGCAAGATTTTTCGTTATAGATTGGATTTACTATTCCCATTATTCGTGTTGAATCGGGATGAAGCTTGAAAATCCGGGTTCTATCTTTCATAGAAAGTTTTTCTA
>Ga0067045_1029789_pt1 | contig 18401 bp, 15 predicted proteins | sample TerdegcTABiofilm_FD_59184 | JGI IMG/M metagenome (GOLD analysis project Ga0067045, IMG submission 59184) | Combined Assembly of (Gp0054472, Gp0054536) Wastewater bioreactor microbial communities from Singapore -Terephthalate degrading... | reverse complement strand
AACGTGGGCTCACTTTCCTTCCACTCTTCAGTTGTTAAAGTTCTGCCGTTCATGCAAGGGGATTGATTTTAACATAGTTACCTTGCTTGTCAAGATATTAACAGCCAAAAAACCCGATGTTTTCCTTTTCGATGGATACCACCGGTTTGACTGATCTCAACCACCATCACAGGCTGACAAACTAGCCTTTTACCTAAATTGTAAACAATTTGCAGTGATGCAAATTCAACTATGAATGACTATCATTATTTTATCTTTTTCAATCAACGATGTCAAGGATTTTTAAGTTTTTCCTCACGACTGATAAACGGACATGATGGCTACTTTTAGCCTTAGTTATTGGTTGAAACCGATATTAAGTACGATAAATCCACTCTGTTAATAATCTATAGAAAGTTGGGTTTTATGAACCCAACCATACCAACCGCAACTTCACAATTTCATAGTGGTGTTGCAAATTGATTACTGATTAGGATCCCCAGTAATTAATTCTTAATTCGATAAGTCGAATTAATGCTAACCCCTTGAACCTCAACAGCATAAAACAATGGGTAATCATATTCATCAGGATGCCAACGGAAATTGGTTATAAAATAATCCGATTCTTCAATCTCGCTTACAAACACTAGCCGGTCTTGTTCGTTTTGTGGAAATAATAGTGCATTTAATTTCCCTGGCGTATTATCCACCTTAATTGAAATATCCGGGCTATCGTCATTCTTCAATAAATATTGCAGTGCCTGATAGTAAGATAACCCCCAATAATCCATTTCATACCTTTGTTTGATCATTTGGTAGCCGCCACCCGCCAGAACATTAAAGTATACGTTTTCATTTGGATGATTGCGAACCATAAAGTATAGAGGGGAAAGCAACCCAACAAACACACAGAAAAATAGAATTGAGTGAAGTGATTTTGCTTCAAGCCCTCGCAGTTGAATTGACAATAAGTTCTTCAATCCGTAAAGTGCAATAATGAGGTAAGCAGGGTAAATGAAAAATACATGCCGCCAACCATCATAAAGAACGGAATGTAAGAAAATTACGACCACCAATGGGGTGACTAACCAAAAAAGCGATATTAAAAAGCCATCTTCTTCAAAAAATGTACGGAGAGGATTTTGCATTAACTTAAATCCCTGCGACAAAATTCCAACGAAAAATAAAATAGAAATAATAGGTGGGGTGGTAATTACTACCCATACTGGCAGGTAATGCCAGGGAAGACGTGAGGCACTCACCATTTGACCTCGGTACAAAACCAATCCACCTGACCAGGGAAAACGACTGAGTTGCGAGAATCCAAATTGAAGCTCTTTAAGCGGATTAGCCCACAAGTTAGGAAAAAGCAGAATGGTCAATCCCATCGCCAAGACCAGATAAAATAATCCACTCAAGATATATTGCCTGCGGTGTGAGACAGTTCTCATCATTAAATAATTTCTCATTAGAAACAAAATGGTCAGAGGCAGAATCAGTATACCTTGTAGGCGGATTGAAATCAGCACAGCAGATATCAAAGAATGAATGAGTACATCTCCTATTCTTACTTTCCGGATGAATCGAATTAATGTATATACCGCAATGATGAAAGCACTCATAAAAGGGATATCTTTCGTGTTGTAAAAACTATCAGCAAAAATACGGGGGCTCAGGACAAGGAAAATACAACTGATTAACGCTAATCTCTTGTCTTTAAACAAATCATTAACCAAAAAATGGAAAAAAATCACTCCAAGGAAAAAGAATAAAAAATTTAATAAATGCTGGCTGAAAAACATTTCACTCACAGGCATCCAATTCGTAAGTGAATATAAAAGAATCTCAAAGATAGGCCCATAGTAACGGTAGGGATATTCTTTTAATGCAATAGACTGGCGAGTGATGAATTCATAATTTAATTTACCCACCTCATATTGGCTCATTGAATCCCAGTGTAAGCCATAATCTCGATGGACCATAATTCCAAGGATAAGCAGAACTAAGAAAAATCCAATAGTCACAAAATCAATTGTTTGTCTGCGTAAGAAAGGAAATATTTTTTGCATCAGGATGGAAGAATGGGATTTATCTACCCCAAACAATTTATTTGACATCAATAATTCATGGGCTAAGTCTGTTCATAGCACCCTAACTCGAGCGCTAATCCCTTCAGGGTGTCTCCATATTCTGGTAGCTCATTCTGCCATCTTTCCAGGCTATAACATCCGCCAGCAACCAATTGCCCATCAACCACCAGCTTTTCCCTGATCATCCGAGTTGCTTGCTCAATTTCATTGCGGTGCAAATATCCTTCGATAAATACCACGTATTCGGAAGGATTTTTCACTTTCTGATTTAATTTCACACTTTGATGATACAAATCAACAATATCTTGCCAATTATGCTGTTGCCTGGCCAGCTCTGCCTTTTGGAAAAAATAACACCAGTCATCCTTTACTTCTTTTTGAAAAAATGATGGGTAATTTGGAGCAGCCGCTGAAACATCAATGGTGTCCAGGTTAGAAATAGTAATCGTATCAGTCAGCATGTAGGGCGCATCAGGGAAGAACTCTTTATTTGTATACAGAGGATCAAGTACACGTAGACAACCATCCACCGGGTAATAAAAAACCAGTGATTTCCCCACCTCGCTGGAAAAGGTGAGGGTGCGATAATTAAAATTAACTTCAGTCTCCGGATTCAAATCCGGCAATAACGAACTTCGCAATCGAGCTTTACTATACACCAGCATGGTCTTCATTTGATGAGAATGATTTTGGCCATCGTATATCCAATTCAGGGCAGCAGAAAGAGAGTTATCAGTTACATATTTAATAGGTAATTCATGAGTTAATAAGATTGTGCCATCCTTTAAACCTGGCACCCGCCAGGTTAATTGGTGTAAGAAGTCGTTTTGTTGATCCCAGTCACGCCGAAAAGAATTGGCCAGTGAAAAATTCCAGCCAACAGCCAATGAGATGAGTATCATCAGAAATATGTTTCTTCTGTATACATGACTCACCATTAATTCAACAATTCCAACCATAAACAAACAGCTGCCCAACATAGCGGGTAAGAGTAATCGATCATGCGGAAATTCCGTGGAAAATTGCAATCCAACCGACCAGGATGGTAATCTGCCTAACAACACACCCAGAGACCCAATAAAGATCGCCTGCTTTGACCATTCTTCACGAGCGGTCTGGCTTTCTTGATCACCTCCAGGCATGACATGCTCTCTTTGCAATCCGAATGCTCGCCACAAGATAACAAAAGTCACAACGATCAATCCAAATACCATGTAAGTAGAAATGGCTTGCAAAGGACTCTTTAATACAGTGAACAGACTTGCCCACACTTCCACTGCTGCCAGAAAAAAGGATTGGATAAAATCACTTACTGTTGCCAGAACAAATCCAGCAGGGTGATTTTTCAGTTGATTAAACACCGATATTTCATAAGATTGATAAGATGCAGATTTTTGATAAATAAATAGCCAAAACGCATTTGCTAGAAATAGCAACAGATAAGGCAGCCAGTTAACTAAGGTCTTCTTTGCTAATTCTTTTTTTGTTATTCCTTGGTCACGCAAGACACACCAGATAAAAATCGGGCGCAATAATTCCAGCGTGATGAAATACTCAGTCGAAAATATTCCCAAAAAGGTGCTGATAAAAGTAAGGAAATATAAACCGATATCTCTTCGTAAATCTATGATCAATTTCGCCATTAACCCAAACGACCAGATTTGAAAGAATAATGGAATAATTTCTTGATTGGAATGGGTAAGTGAAACCCACTGTTGACCAAAACCTGGAAATACGAGTAAGAGAAATGCCACCCAAAATATCTGTACTTTATTTCTTAACCAAATCTGATTGAAAGACCAGACTGCAATCATGGAAAGACCCACACGCAATGCAATACCAAACGCCTGCCAAAGCCAGGGGGTCTCACCAAGTACCGACGTGGTAACCATAAAATATGGGCTGAGAAAGGGTCTGAAAGGTCTGAATGCCGCAAAGAATTCCATTGAGCCAAATCGATGAGATAACCAGGCGAAAGGCCAATCATCATAATAAAATCCAAGCCAAGGAATGAGTAGACCATAGCTCAAAATACCAAAAAGTGCAAATATAATTAAAAGCATCCAGACAGATTTGGACTTTAATAAATTGGTCTTCATTAAAGTTAAGGAGTGATTAATTTTGCAAGTTTTTAATTATTATACTTTGACCATGAACCCCAAAATAAATTCTACAATCCCAAAAAAGAAATATAAACTTTCCGTCATCATTCCTGTTTACAATGAACAGACAACTATCAAAGAAATCATCCATCGTGTTAAAGCCACTGGTCTGGCAAGTGAAATTATTGTGGTAGATGATGGTTCAACGGATGGTACTCAAAACATATTGAAAGAATTATCACGTCATGGGGAAATAATTGCCTGTGTCCATCCAAAGAATATGGGTAAAGGCAGGTCAATTCGTACGGGAATTGAAAAAGCCAGCGGAGATTTAATTCTCATACAGGATGCAGATCTAGAATATGACCCGCGTGATTATCCTAACTTGATCCAGCCCATCCTTGATAATTTAGCTGAAGTGGTCTATGGTTCCCGGTTCCTCGGTGGGCCAAGAAGACCCATCCTCTTTTGGAACATGGTGGCGAATAAGATATTAACTTTCACCACAAATATTCTCTACAATAACATCCTGACTGACATGGAGACAGGTTATAAAGTCTTTAAAAAGGAAATTATTGCCGATCTGAAAATTCGTGCCAATCGCTTTGATTTTGAGCCAGAATTTACTGCCAAAATACTCAAGAAAAAAGTAAGGATATATGAGGTTCCCATTCGCTTCACTCCTCGATATTACGAGGAGGGCAAGAAAATAAAAATGAAGGATGCTTTTATCGCTTTCTGGACACTGATAAAATACAGGTTCGTTAATTAATATTCACTGTAATTGAAAAATAGATTTACTACCCTCACTCACACATATACTCAAACTTTTTTATTTGTAAATCAAAGTGTTTGGAATGATTGATTTGGAAAAAATAATTCAAGAAAAGCTTTGTTAATCACCCTTTCGCTAACCATTATTTAAAAGCATTTCATAATTTCAATATATGAGCCAGAAAAACAAAATCCCTTACCTGTATCGAAAATACCTTAAAGAAGCATTACTTTCTCTATTCTGGGGTTTATTATTTTTTAGCCTAGTATCGGTGCTGTTTACCATAGGAGTGCAGGTGGTTTATGCTGGTCGGATTCTTCCAGGAGTGCGTATTGCTAATCAGGATGTTGGCGGTTTAACCACTTATAAAGCTCTACCTCTGCTCAATGAGAGATTTGACTATCCACAATCATCAAGACTTCTCCTCCAATTTCAAGATTCCTCATGGGAAGTTACACCATATCACCTTGGGGTTACCTTCAACGCTGCAGAAACCATTCAGCAAGCCTATCAGGTTGGTCGCCGTGGGCCGCTCGACCGCTGGTTGGGTGACTGGCTTACGATTATCAATGGAACACATCAAACCCTTCCGGTGCTGAATTTCGATCAAGAAATCGGCAGATCCTTTCTTTCAAATCTTGCCACCCAAATAAATCGCCCCACCTTAGAAGCCCGTTTGGAAGTCCAAGGCACAAACATCATTGACCATCCCGGTCAGATTGGAGTCCGCGTGGATATCCCTGAAACATTGGAGCTCATCACCTCAAGGATACAGTCTCTGCAGGATGGAGAGATTCCAATCGTTACTTCCGAGTCAATCCCTAAAACAATGGATGCCAGCTTGTATGCTCAGAAAGCCCGCGCTCTTCTAAAAACCCCACTCATCCTGTCAGCTCCAACCGATCCCCGTTCTGCAATTAATTCCTGGGAGATCCCAATAGATGACCTTGCCCGCATGCTCGAATTTGAGATAGTCCAGCAGGACGATTCTGTTTCCTATCAGATTAAGTTGAATGAACAATTATTGCGAGAGTTCCTGACCAAAATTTCCGATCAGGTGAATCTGCCAGTTGAGAACCCTCGCTTTATTTTCAACGATGATACCCGTCAGCTTGACCTCCTTCAACCCGGATTGCCAGGTCGCACGCTAAATATCGAAAAATCTATTGTCACCATCCAGAACCAGATTGCCCAGGAAAATCACGCTATTGCTTTAGACCTTGATATATCCACGCCTATGGTATCCGATTCAACCACTGCAGCCGAGTTGGGTATCACGGAATTGGTGCATGCTGAAACCTCATACTTTTATGGTTCTAGTTCTCCACGAGTTCAAAACATACAGGTAGCAGCTGCGCGCTTTCATGGTTTGCTGGTTCCACCCGGTTCAACTTTCTCCATGGTTGAAGCCATGGGCGAAATCAGTTTGAATACTGGCTATACTGAGGCGCTCATCATTTTCAATGGGCGCACCATTGAAGGCATCGGTGGTGGTGTCTGCCAGGTCAGCACAACACTTTTTCGCACTGCTTTTTATAGTGGTTTTCCAATCATCGAACGTACATCGCACGCTTATCGTGTCTCATACTACGAAAAAATTTCAGGCAATCGCACGGACTCGCGCCTGGCAGGGATGGATGCGACGGTGTTCGCTCCGCTGGTAGATTTAAAATTCATCAACGATACTCCCTATTGGTTGTTGATGGAAACCTATGTGTCGCCCCAGAATAGTACTATCACCTGGAAATTCTATTCCACCTCAGATGGCCGTACTGTGCAAATGCAAACCAGCGGACCTATAAATCTCGTCGATCCGCCTAAACCAGTCTACAAGTTGAACCCTGAACTTCCCGCAGGTACGATCAAACAGGTGGATTGGGAGGCACAGGGTGCCGATGTCATCGTAAATCGTAGCGTCTACCGTCAGGGAAATTTATTATTTCAAGACCGTTTTGAAACCCATTACGAGCCCTGGGGGGCTGTATATGAGTATGGCCCGGGTACGCAGGGAATCCCAGAGCAGCAAATCCCATGAAATACTACACAAGGAATCTAGTCTATTTAATATCGCAAAGTGGTAAAATTTTCGCCAACAATTTGGTTAAGAATAGGAGAAATAATGATTCGCAAAGACCTGCTTGAAATTTTGCGCTGCCCGGTTTGCGTCCAGCAACAGAAAGGTGACCTTAAACTGCATAAGGATTGTTGGCTAATTTGCCAGACCTGCGATCGTAAGTATCCTATCGTGGAGGATATTCCTGTCATGTTGATTGATGAAGGCGATAAATGGTCAAAAACGAAAATCGCTGATCTGCCTGTTCCCCCTCCTAAACCCTCCTGATTTTTTGTTTTTGGCACGCATATTGCTACAATAAACAAAGATATTTTTCTTTTTAATTAGAATCGAGATAAAGTATTGAAGAGTTTTCTTAATAACCTTTGGTTAAAAATCCGCACAATGGACCGTCTGACCTGTGTGGTTTTTTTGATATTCATTATTCTTTCACTCATCACGGCTACTTTAGCCTTCAATTTCATGCGCAATTTCACAGCAAGTATGACCATCCTCAATCTACCAGGAGCACCTGTTATTGATACGGTGCAGGGTGGAACAGACTCACCCCAGATAGTGAATGAGGAAGCCATCACAGCAGAGCCATGGAATGGCACCAGCCGTGTGACTATCCTGTTAATGGGATTAGACTATCGTGACTGGCAGGCGGGTGAAACCCCCCGCAGTGATACCATGATTTTGCTCACCTTGGATCCGGTTACCAAGCAAGCCGGCATGTTATCCCTACCTCGTGATCTCTGGGTAAATATCCCTAATTTTGGTTTTGGCAAGATTAATGAAGCTTACTATCTGGGTGAAATCAACCGTCTGCCGGGTGGTGGTCCAGCGTTAGCTACCGAAACAGTAGAACAATTTATCGGAGTACCGATTAATTTTTACGCCCAGGTTGATTTTGGCTCCTTTGTAAGATTCGTTGACGAAATTGGCGGCATAGTCATCATCCCATTTGTCGATACACCTGTCCAGCGGCTCGGTGATGAGTATAAACAGACACTAAAAGCGGGTGAATACTACACGCTCTCGGGTGAATTGGCATTGGCGTACGCGCGTGAGCGTTATGCAGGTCAGCAGGGTGATGTGGACCGTGCCCGTCGCATGCAGCAGGTGTTATTAGCGATTCGCCAACGTATTATCAAATATAAACAATGGCCCACGCTGATTGCTAAAGCCCCCAAGCTATACCAGGAACTTTCCAGCGGTATTCGCACCAATATGAATTTCACCCAAGCGATTCAACTGGGCACCCTGGCAATCCAATTAAATCTGGATGAAATCAAGAAAGGTGTAATTGATTTTAATATGGTCATTCCCACCCGTTCCGTAGATGGATTGGATATCCTCATCCCCATCATGGATAAAATCCGCCTGTTGCGCGATGAGATTTTTTCCACTGGTGGCTCGGCAGCACCCATCGCAGTCCCAGGCGAAAACTCTACTTTAGTGCGAGATGAAGCTGCCCGTGTCACCATACTGAATGGAACAGGTATTGCTGGTTTAGCCACCCAAACCGCAGAGTTTCTCCGCAGTCAAGGTATTAATGTTGTGGGTGAAGGTACAGCCGATCAAGCCTATTCCGCAACCAAGATTGAAGTGTACAACGGCAAGCCTTATACCTTACGTTGGTTGGCTGATACCATGCATGTAGCAAGCACCAATATTTGGAATAAATTTGACCCAAATGCCGGAGCGGACCTGGTAGTGTACTTAGGAAATGATTGGGCGAATGCAAATCCCATGCAATGATTCTATTCACCTAGTATCTTCAACTGTTACACAATTATTTATTTTTTAGACAATTTTGTTAATCATGATTTAAATTGGGCACCTACAAAAATCATTCGAATAATTTATGCAAATTTCACTTCTCAAATGCATCGATAATATTGAAATCTTTTAATATGTCTGACAAACTTAATCACTGATGTAAAAGGAGACTTCAATAATGGGTAGACAACTACAACAAATGGAACCCTTCACTAGGGCATTGAACACCTCGCATTTAATTGCAGCAGGTTTCAGTTATGCCGATTTACAAAAACCAATTATTGCCGTTGCTAATTCTTGGAATGAGTTTAATCATGGTCACACAATCCACCGTGAGCTTGCAGATTGGGTAAAACGCGGGGTGCTAGAAGCTGGTGGTTTGCCGATAGAGTTCAACACTCCGGGTCCCTGTGATGGCCTAGCCGTGGGCAACCCTGGCATGCACTACATCCTGCCTACCCGCGAGCTGGTTGCCAATGTCATTGAAGCAACTATCCGTGCCCATCCAATCTTTGATGGAATGGTATTAATTTCTTCCTGCGATAAGATTAACCCCGGCATGCTTATTGCTGCTGCTCGTCTGAAAATGCCTGCAATCCACATCGCCGGTGGTCCATCCATCCCTCAAATCTCCTTTGCCCAATCCCGCCAGTGGCGTAAGGACTTCTTGGAAGGAAAACTTACTGAGCAAGAATTGGCTGAAAAGAATGCGCTGCTCTATGCCACTCCGGGTAGTTGTGCCTATATCGGGACTGCTAATACCATGACAATTATGGCAGAGGCAATGGGCATGGCGCTGCCCGGCAGTTCGCTGGCACCGGCACCTTCATCTCGGCGCATGCGCTATGCAGAAGAAAGTGGGAGACAAATCGTTTTTCTGGCAGAACAAAATATTGAAAGCAGTCGCATCATGACTCGGGAAGCATTTCTTAATGCACTGCACGTGGCTGCCTCATTGGGCGGTTCAACCAACTATGTCATCCACACCATGGCCATTGCCCGGCGAGCTTGCTGTCTGCTCACTTTGGATGATATTGATCAGGTAAATAAAACTACCCCGTTAATTGCGGAGATTGCTCCTAATGGACCACATTCAGTAGTTGACCTTGATCGGGCAGGTGGTATTCCAGCAGTCATGCGTGAATTAAAACCTATATTGAATCTCGAATCTCTCACTGTCACCGGTCGCACAGTAGGTGAGAACCTGCAGGATGTTCCAGAAGGGGATCGAACAGTCATTCATCCACTCAACCAGCCTGTTCAACCGGAAGGAGGCATTGTTCTCCTGCGTGGCAACCTCGCTCCAGGTGGAGCAATTGTCAAGCGTTCAGCAGTTCCCCCTGAGCTATTTACCTATGCTGGTCCCGCGCGTGTTTTCGAAAACGAACAGGACTGTGTACTCTCCATCGAAGAGGGCAGCGTAAAAGGAGGCGAGGTATTGGTAGTCCGCTATGAGGGTCCAAAAGGTGGTCCGGGCATGCGCGAGATGCACCGCCTAAGCAACCGGCTAAAAGCCATGCAACAGCCCATCGCATTAATCACCGATGGTCGCTTCTCGGGTGCAGATAGTGGCCTTATGATTGGTCATGTTACACCCGAAGCTGCCGACAAAGGACCTATCGGGATTGTGCAGGATGGTGACAGAATTGAAATCGACCTTAATACTCAAAGATTGCATCTTGCAATCAGCGATGAAGAGTTGAAATCACGTCTAGAGCATTTCACTCCCAAGGTGAAGCAAATTGACTCTGATCTACTCACACATTACCGTGATGAAGTTGGCTGTGCTGCAGATGGTGCAATTTGGTAAAGCTGTAACGTTGTGAAAATACATCGCCAAAAAATTAAATAATAAGAAAAAGCACCAAGGTAACTCTTGGTGCTTTTTTGCCAATGAAAAATAATTTTGGTTTTTAGTAGTTCAACAATTCTCTTCCCACCGAGGCAATTCCCTCTGCATCCAATTTGTAATGGTGAATCAGGTCTTCATAAGGTGCTGAGGTGGTGAAATGGTCTAAAATCCCATGTCTACGGAACTTCACGCTGATACCCTCCTCTGCCAGGACTTCAGCAGTGGCACTGCCCAACCCCCCGATGATGTTGTGTTCCTCTACGGTGAGGATTGCTTGGGTGTTGCGCGCAGCATCCCGAATTGTCTCACGATCAAAGGGTTTGAGGGAATAAGCATTAATCAAACCAACAGAATAACCTTCAGCCTCTAACGACTCAATGGCTTTCAGCGTATACCCAACCATGCCACCAATGGCAATAATGGTCAGGTCCTTTCCCTCCTTCAGTACATCTGCCTTCCCAATCGGGAATTCTTTATCTTCCGTGTAAATTGTCGGCTCGGTAGGTCGGCTCAACCTCAGGTAGGAGGGTCCGGGTAGATTCATAATTGCTCGCACTAAAGCAGCTGCCTGCACTCCATCCGCAGGAACCAGCACGGTCATCCCGGCCATGGTTCTAAAAATTGAAAGATCTTCAAGGGCGTGATGGGTGGAGCCCCCAGCAGCCAAACCTATCCCACCATGGCTGGCGCAGATGCGCACCGGTAGGTTGTTATAGGCAATATCCGTGCGCGCCTGTTCACATGCCCGCATGGACGCAAAAGCAGCAAACGTGCACACAAAGGGTATCTTGCCTGTCAGGGCAAAACCAGCACTGGCACCCATCATATCCTGTTCGGCGATTCCAAAATTAAACATTCGCTCAGGGTACGCCTGCTTAAATTCCACCAGCCGTGTGGAAGAAGCCAAATCGGCCGTCAGGGCAACAATGCGCTCATCATCCTTGGCAAGCTTCAACAATTGTTTCCCAAATGCATCACGGCTGGAAAGTCCCACAAATTCAGATTGATGATTGTTTTCCATGATCATTGCTCCTTTAGTGTATTTGCTCTTTTGCCTGAGCAATTTCAGCCAACGCCTGTTCAGCCTGTTCTGGTTTTAACCGCGCAAAATGCGATGAAGTCTTGTTCTCAAGGAAAGAAACTCCCTTCCCCTTAACCGTTTTGGCAATGATTACCTTGGGTTTTCCATTCATACCGGTTGCATGAAATGCTCCGAGCAAATTTTCTACATTATGACCATCAACCTCCAGCACGAACCAGCCAAAGTCTCGAAATTTATCCGCAAGGGGTTCAAGTGACATGATTTCCTCGGTTGGCCCATCGAGTGAAAATTGATTCCGATCCACAATAGCTGTTAGGTTATCCAGGTGATAATGTGCAGCGCTCATTACCGCCTCCCATACACTGCCTTCCATTAGCTCACCATCCCCTAATATGCAATACACCCGCCACGCAGCTTTATCCAGCAAACCACTTAAAGCTATTCCGACTGAAATTGGCAACCCATGACCTAAGGAACCTGAGCTGATTTCTACCCCCGGCATGCGGTGCTTATCCACATGCATGCTCAAAGGTGCATCCAGCAGATCAAAGCGTTTCAGTTCCTCCAGTGGGAAAAACCCCCGTCGCGCCATCGCAGCGGCAAAGCCTGCATTGCCATGCCCTTTGCTTAATACAATTCGATCTCTTTCGGACCAACCTGGGTTTTTGGGATCAATCTTCGCCACCTCAAAGAACAATACTGCCAGTATCTCCGCCAACGAAAGTGACCCACCAATATGTACACCCTCAACACAATCCCGCGAGGTACGAACAATATCCTCTCGTATCTCTTGTGCAATTTTCTGTAATGAATTGACTTTTTCAGTTTCCATAAATTCTCCAGATGCTAATATGAACAAGTAATTCGAATTATCGAAATTTTCTTTTTGAAATCATTAAATGTTTTTCAAAAAAGGGTAGAGCACGCTATACAACCATAGACTCCATCGCTTCAGTGTATTTACCTTCGCGTGCCGCAGCCACCAGGCTGGCGCGATGGTAGAAAACCTTTTGTGCTTCCTCTTTATTTTCTGGTTTTCCAAGCCACACCTCGCAGGCTGGGTCTGCCAGAGCCCGCAGGTAAGAAAAGCTCACCTGCCATGGGAATGGTCCTTTATTAACAATGGCATTTAATCGTTCGGTTGATGGTTTTGCACCCTGCCCACCAGAAAGGAAAACCACACCTGGTATGGCTGCTGGCACATTGCGACGCAGAGTTCGCGCAGTGGCTTCAGCAACAGCATCTAGGCTTGCCTGATCGGGGCATTCCTTGCCGGGTAATACCATATTTGGCTTAAGGATAGTCCCCTCAAGATGAACACGATGATTCTTCAACTCGAAGAAGGTTAAATCCAGCATACGGCTGGTGACCTCCTCACAGCGCTTAATGTCATGTGCCCCATCCATCAGCACATCCGGCTCAACGAACGGCACCATGCCGTTTTCCTGGGATATGATGGCAAAGCGAGCCAAGAGGTATGCATTAGCTCGCAGACAGGCCTCTGTGGGTAAACCATCTCCAATTGTGATTACCGCACGCCACTTGGTGAAACGTGCACCTAGTTGGTAATACTCCTTGAGCCGTTTATCCAACCCATCAATTCCCTCGGTAATCTTTTCACCTGGGAATCCCGCCATATCCACAAAACCAGTATCCACCTTGATCCCTGGGACAATACCTCTTGAATGAATATATTCAGCGAAGGGTACACCATCAAGGGTTGTCTGATGAATGGTCTCATCAAACAGAATGACACCATCAATGAATTGTTCAATACCTGGTGTGGTAAACATCAAATCCCGATATGCCTGGCGGTTTTCAGGTGTGTGAGGGATATTGTATTTGGCAAACCTTCGTTCAGTGCTCCGCAGGCTTTCATCTGCTGCCAACACACCTTTCCCTTTCTGCACAATAGATTGTGCGATTGATTCTAAAACTGCTTTCTCCATTTCTAACTCCTTCATAAAATAATTCTTGTATATACCTCAATGGTTATTACGACTCATAAATATTCCGCTACTGCGGTCACTGGGGATGCTTCGATATCCTGAATCCGCAATGGAAAGAGATATATCCGATGGATGGGTTTTTGTGGCAATACAGCCAAATTGGCATCCTCCAGCAAGATCATGGGTTCCTCGCGGTCCAACAGTGCGTGATGAACTGGATATCCAAGGGCTCGGTTCTTCTGAAGATTCTCGACAGAACTGAAATCCACACCGATGCAGCGGATATTTGGGTAACTTGCAAGGTACTTTGCTGCATCCACGGTCATACCCGGGATTCCATTCTGATACACGTCCGGTTGACTGGCGCGGAAAGCATTGCCAAAACCCGTGTGCAGCAGAAGTGCATCACACCTTTTGATGTTTTCCTCATGCAGCGCAAGCTCTTCCTGCTGAATCTCCTGCCAGGCATCCTTTTTTATTTGTAGCAACACCACATTTTGAAAGACAAAATCCTCAATTCGAAATTCATGAATTTTTTTTCCAATATTATTAAAATGCCATGGAGTGTCAATATGCGTGCCAGTATGGGCATACATCTCAAAATAAGAGGTATTGTGTGGTTTTCCCTCATCCATGCGCGAGCGCTTAATCACCTGTGGCGCCTGAATGCCCTCATCGTGAATGGCATTTACAAGGTCTAATGGATACGAAAATTCAATGAACATGCTCACTCTACATTTCTCCTGTATTCATCTCAACTTCTTCCAAAATTGAAATTTTGATTGGTATACCTTCTTTTTTTCGTTCTTCGGCCCGTTTTGCTTCAATTTCACCTGGCATCCACACCCTTTCTATTCCAGCCGCAGGCGTTGAATTGGTTAATTTCTGCGCTAACTTATCTGCCCGCTTGCGGTATTCCTCAAGCGGTATGATGGCAGCCACATCAAAAGCTAACATGAGCATAGATACCCCTTGTGGCTTATCCACCACCTGATGAAAAGAAGGGGTTTCTGGGCCTAAAAACCCTCCAGCCAGTACGCCGGTGAGCATCTCTACTGCTACCGCTAGAGAATAACCCTTTGCCCCTCCCAGCGGTAGCAGGATGCCTTTCAATGCCTCTTTCAAAGATGTGGTTGGTTCACCCTGTGCATTCAAAGCCAAACCTTCAGGGATTTGATCCCCAACGCGAGCCAGGTCATACAACCTGCCCTTGGCAGTAACACTCGTTGCCAGGTCAACCAGTACGGGGAACTTTTTACCAGGGAAAGCAAAAGAAATAGGGTTGGTCCCCAATATTGCTTCACGCCCCCCAAATGGTGCTACAGCTGGGTTGGAATTATGCGCCATAAAGCCAATCAAACCCGCTGCGGCAATTTGCTCTGTAAAAAATCCTAGAGCACCAGCATGGTTGCCATTAAAGATGCTGACCAGACTGATTCCATGCTTTCTTGCTCTTTCACTGATTAGATCAGTTCCTCGTTGCGCAATATATTGCCCAAAGGTGCCTTTTCCATCTATCCGCAAGATTCCGCCATGCTCTTCAATTAGTTGCGGATGAGCATCAGGATGAATTCCACCTTTTATCGCTCGCTCCAGATAAGTAGGTAGCATATTTAAACCATGCGAGGAAATTCCACGCAGCTCACACCATACCAGAGCAGAAGTGACTGCTTCAATAGCCTGAGGGCTGGCACCTACCTTTTTGAGTGCTATCTGGCAAATTTCGGTCAATTCACTGACCGCGACCTTCCTGACCTCGTTTTCTTTTCCCATCAATAACGATTATTTAAGCAATCCCATTTTAGTAAAACCTTCTTTAACTCTGGCTAAGGTTTCCTCCGGCAATGGTCCATAGGGTCGGCGCGGATATCCGGCGTTTACTCCCCGCATACGCAAGACATGGTAACAGGTCACCAGTGTCGGTCCCAGCTTCATGATGGCACGGGCACGATTCACCTTCAACTGCATTTCTGCTGCCCTGCGCCCATCATTGGTTTGCAAAATTTGCCAGAATTCCTGCATCAGCTCTGGCCAGACGTTTGCCAACCCAGAAACAATTCCCTTGGCACCTGCCTCTACTGCTGCAGCGGCAATGGCTTCAGTTCCCACAATTGGTATAAATTGGGGATCGTCTACCGCTTCAAGGAATTCATAAAAATTTAGAATATCAAATTTGCTATCCTTATAACCCGCAAGACCCTCCGCTGCCAGTACTTTGATCATTTTGGGTGTAAGTGGGTTATTGGATAGTTCTGGGTTGTTATAGGCAAACACCGGTATTTTCACTGCGTGAATAATCGCCCGAAAGTAATCAAGCAGGTCAGCTTCCGGATACTTGTAATACCAGGGTGGGATGGATGCCACTGCATCCGCACCAGCTGCCTCTGCATGTTTGCTCAATTCGACGGCATCACGGGTATTGGCAGCCCCTACATGGATGATGACCGGCACTTGACCGTTAACCTCATCAATAATGGTTTCAGCAACTTTTTTACGCTCGTCAACATTCATTTGCGGTCCTGAGCCATAGGTCCCGGTTGGGTAAAATCCATTCACATGCGGAAGCAGGAACTTAATGACATCCCTCTGAGCGTTTTCATCAAAATTCCCTTGCTGATCAAAACTGGTAATAACTGGTGGGATGATTCCCTTAATTTCTTTGTTCATTTCTTTCTCCTTTAAATAAATTAATATTGTCCTCTCTGAAAACTTTTTAAAGCATCTTCAATGGATATCTGCTTAAAATTAAATTCTTCAACAAATCTTTGTGTGCTGACCGAGTAAGGCATATCAACCTCGCTAGATTTCCCATAGGTAAAATGAATGTCGGGGTTTAATTTATGTACAATATCGCTCAATTGTCTCATGGTTAGCGCATCATGAGGTAGATGATAGATAGTATGCAATGGTTTGTCAGCCAACGCCAGGCAGAGGAAAGCCCGGGCGGTATCCTTCAAATGCGAGATGAGCAGCCTGGTTTGGCTGGTGAACTTATACGTGATGTTCCCACCCGTCTGAAGCATATTGAATATATCCATGCGCCAGGCGGAAGTGCCCAGCGGTTTGCCTGGTCCCACCAGGGCACCCAACCTGCCAATGACAACACGTAACCCAAACTTCTGCATGTAACCGATGCTCATTTTTTCTACAAAGCGTTTAGTCTCTCCATAGAAATTGATGGGCATCTCTATGACATTTTCGTCCACCGGGCATCGCTTCATAGAAATTGGGCCAATGATTGAAAAAGAACTGGAATAGACAAAACGCGGAACCTGGTATTTTCTCGCCACTTCAAGTAGATAATGTGAACCCAACACATTGACCCGAAACGCACTTTCAGGATTCTGGTTGGATTGTGTAGTCAGCAGGGCAGCCAGATGGATGATGGCATCCAATTTATAGTTCTTCACAATGGACTCAACCTTTGGAAAGTCGCTGATATCTACCACATGACTCTCAATACCCGCAATCTGATTTGGTTCAATGCTGATATCCACAACTCGATGACCTGCCTCCATCAACATTCGGCACACCTCGCTTCCTAAGAAGCCACTTCCTCCAGTGACAAGTATAGTTTTCATTATTTATTTAAGCGGTTGAAATCGGGGATTTGGGATTATCTTTACCTGTCCATCTTCTTCCACGACTAGTTGCTTAAAATTCGCCGGGGTGAAAGAATAATCACGTTTGGTGGATGATGGAAATACACCAATATACACCAGTGCATCTGACTTACCTGTATTTACACAGCGATGTGCATAGGTGGCAGGAATATAATTTATTTTATTCAATCCCATATCCTCCACATGGAATTGACCCTCACGATCCTGCATAACCAGTTTCCCTTCACCCTTTAAGGTGATATACACCTCAGGTGCCCCAACAGGGTCATCGTGTATATGACCCATGGTCATGAAGTATTCGTTTCCCACCTTGCCGGGAAAAACTGCATTGATATTCACCATTAAGAACCCTTTTTCTGCTGGCACGGGTGCCATGAAAACCTGAACAATCAATGGGTCCTCTTTTTCGAGTATGCTCTCTACCGCATTCTGGTCATAATAGGCATCTTTCATGGAGGATAACGTTCGCTGGATCACCTCCTCTTTAGGTTCGAATGATAGGGGGGCCACCCCATAGTTCATGGTAAATGGTAAAAAAGATTGTGATAGATTCATTTAAACCTCTTTCCTGAATGAATTAATAACCGCGCAATTATAATTTAAAGAATAGATGTAAACACTAGAAAAAACAAAAAAGCCTTGTAAAACACTTCAGCTAATTAAGGTGCCTACCTTTTCTCCACAAATGGCGTTCGGTAAGGCAACCGCATCCCATAAATTAAGCACCAGAATAGGTAATTTGTTTTCCATGCATAGTGAAATGGCTGTGCTGTCCATCACTTCTAATCTTAGATTAAGGGCTTCAATGTAGCTCAGAGTATCAAATTTTTTAGCCTTTGGGTTCTTGGAGGGATCACTATCATATACCCCGTCGACCTTTGTGGCCTTGATCAGCACCTCAGCATTGATCTCGGTAGCACGCAGTGCTGCAGCTGTATCAGTGGAAAAGTACGGATTTCCCGTCCCTCCGCCCAAGATTACCACCCTGCCCTTTTCCAGGTGGCGTATCGCCCGCCGGCGGATGTAGGGTTCAGCCACTGCCCGCATCTCAATAGCTGACTGCACGCGTGTATCCACTCCAATTTTTTCCAATGCATCCATTAGTGCTAGAGCATTCATCACCGTGGCTAACATGCCCATATAATCCGCAG
>Ga0067045_1029788_pt1 | contig 18405 bp, 14 predicted proteins | sample TerdegcTABiofilm_FD_59184 | JGI IMG/M metagenome (GOLD analysis project Ga0067045, IMG submission 59184) | Combined Assembly of (Gp0054472, Gp0054536) Wastewater bioreactor microbial communities from Singapore -Terephthalate degrading... | reverse complement strand
GCGCAGCAGCAGCGAGCCAGCGCAGCGCGCCAGCCGCTGGAGGTTGTCGAGGATGCGCGCGTTGCCCACGCCGGTGAGCTCGCGATGGCGCGCATCGTCGGCGTGCTTGACGTCGCAGATCCAGTAGTCCACCAAGGGCAGCAGCGTCTCCAGCAGCTCCCACGGGGCCAGGACCGCTGTCTCCAGCGCGGTGGCGATCCCCAGCCGCCGGCTGTGCCGCAGGAGCGCCGCCGCGAACTCAGGCTGAGCCAGCGGTTCGCCGCCGGACAAGGTCAGGCCGCCGCCGGAATTGTCGTAGAAGGGCTTGTCGCGAACGACGATGGCCATCACGTCGGCCACGGTGCGGGCCTGGCCCACGCGCTCCATGGCGCCGGCATAGCAGGTCTGGACGCACGCTCCGCAGCCCACGCAGGACTCCGGGTCGTACCGGTGCAGACCGGCTTCGGAGAACGCGTGGGCGCCGTGGGCGCAGGCTGCCAGACAGGCCCGGCAGCCGATGCAGCGACTCGGATCGTAGGTGATCTGCGGGACCCGCGCCAGGCCTTCCGGGTTGTGGCACCAGGGGCAGCGGAGCGGGCAGCCCTTGAGGAACACGGTGGTGCGGATGCCTGGGCCGTCGTGGGTGCAGAACCGCTGGATGTTGAAGACGATGCCGCTGCACGCGGCGTCGGTCTGGGCTGGGGCAGTGGTGGTCTGGGTCACGGTGTCCTGAGCCGAGGTAGTGCGCAATTGGAGCGCTGTACGAACGGGGAGCGGACGCGCCGGCGCAAGGGGCGGCGGTGCAGGCAGGATTGCCAGCCGCAGACGGACCCGGTACCGGGAGGAGACGCGATGGCATGCGAACCTGAGATCATCGGCGATCGGCGGGAGTTGTTCGTGGACGATGCCTTGATCGCGCGCCAGGACGGTGTGGCCCTGGTGCTGCAGAGACCCGTCCCGCGCGAGGTGGCAGTAGTCCACGATGCGCCTTGGGAGGGGAACACCTGCTGCTACCACACCGTGTTCCAGGACGGCCGCCTGTACCGCATGTACTACCGCGGCTCGCACTTCGACGAAGAGCGGGGCGTCGCGGATCACCCCGAGGTGGTCTGCTACGCGGAGAGCCGCGACGGGATCCACTGGGAGAAGCCCGACCTCGGGCTGGTGGGCTTCAAGGGCTCTCGCCACAACAACATCGTCTGGGACGGATACGGCTCGCACAACTTCGCCGCGTTCCGCGACCAGAATCCCGACTGCCGTCCGGGCGAAGAGTACAAAGCCCTGGCGGGCAGCGGGCGCGAGGGCCTGCGGGCGTTGGTCTCGCCGGACGGCGTGCACTGGCGCCTGCTGCAGGAGGCCCCGGTGATCACCCACGGGGCGTTCGATTCTCAGAACCTGGCGTTCTGGGATGCGAACCGCGGCTGCTACGCGGAGTACCACCGCCACTTCCGCGAGGTCGACGGCCGGCGCGTGCGCGACATCATGACCTCGACGTCCGCGGATTTCCGCACCTGGACAGACCCGGAGTGGCTGGAGTATCCGGGAGCGCCGGTCGAACATCTCTACACCAACGCGATCGTCGCGTACCCGCGCGCCCCGCATGTCTATCTGGGATTTCCCAAGCGCTACGTGCCGGAGCGCACCGTGGTGGAGCATCGCGCCGAAGGCGTCTCGGACGGACTGTTCATGAGCAGTCGGGACGGGCGGGTGTTCCGCCGCTGGGGCGAGGCGTTCATCCGCCCGGGGCTGCAGCCGGAGCGCTGGGTCAACCGCAACAACATGACGGCCTGGGGCATCGTCAGCACGCCGGCGTTTCTCGACCACGCGCCGGACGAGTTGTCCATCTACAGCACCGAGCACTACTACCGCGGGCCGGCCAGCAAGCTGCGGCGCTGGACCGTGCGGCCCGATGGCTTCGTGGCCGCGCATGCCCCGCTGGCCGGTGGTGAGCTGCTGACCAAGCCGCTGGTGTTCGCCGGCGCGCATCTCGAGCTGAACTTCTCGACCTCGGCGGCCGGCAGCGTGCAGGTGGAGCTGCTGGATGCGGGCGGGACGCCCGGCGAGGGGCGAAGCCTGGCGGACTGCCCGGCGATGTACGGCGACAGCTTGGCGCAGCGCGTACGCTGGCGCGATGGGGACGATGTCAGCGCCTGGGCGGGCCGGGCGGTGCGGCTGCGCTTCGTGCTGCGCGACGCAGACCTGTTTGCGTACCGGTTCACCCGCTAGCCGCGCGGCGCTCCGCTGCCTCCAGCCGTGCGCCTTGAGGAGTCGGCGGTCGAGGTCGGCGCGTGCCCGGGCAGCGGGCCTGACGGGCGCTGCAGCGCCACGAGGTCGGCATAGCGGAGACCGGTGCCGCCGAAGATGTCCAAGGCGCTGCCCACGGTGAAGTCGAGGCGCTCGCGGCCGAGCCGCCGGATCTGCTCGATGTCTGCCATGCTGCGCACACCCCCGGCATAGGTGGTGGGCAGCGGCGCGGCGTCGCCGAGCAGCCGCACCAGCTCCGCATCGATGCCCTGTTGGAGGCCCTCGACCTGGGTGGCATGCACGAGGAATTCGGCGCAGTATGCGGCCAGCTCCGCCAGAGTCGCGGCGCTGACTTCCAGCCGGCTGGCCCGCTGCCAGCGGTCGGTCATGACCACGTAGCGATCGCCTTGCCGCGCGCAACTCAAGTCCAAGACGAGGCGTTCGCGGCCCAGCGCCGCGGCCAGAGCCTCCAGCCGATCGCGGCGCAACTGCCCCTCGGTGAACAGATACGAGGTGAGGATCACGTGGGACGCGCCGCGTTGGATCCAGGCCGCGGCGTTGTCGAGGGTGATGCCGCCGCCGATTTGCAGGCCCCCGGGGAAGGCGGCCAGCGCGGCGGCCGCAGCCTGCTCGTTGCCGGGGCCGAGCATGATCACGTGGCCCCCGACCAGGCCGTCGCGGCGATAGCGCGCGGCGTATGCGGCCGCGCTCAGCTCGCTGGCGAAGTTCGTGCGCGGCTCGCGGCCGTCGCGCCAGGAACCGCCGACGATCTGCTTGACGCGGCCGGCGTGAAGATCGATGCAGGGGCGGAAGCGCATGCGCGCATGCTCCGTTCAGTTCACGACGCGGCGGCCGGGACAGCGGCCGCCACGTACACGCTCAGGTGGGTGGTGCCGTACCGGCGGCACTGCTGCAGCGCCAAGGCTCCAGGCGTCGCGGGCAGGGCCAGGCTCGCCGGATGCTGGACCAGCACCCGGCCCTGCGGGTGCAGCAGCGGTGCGGACCCCAGTTGCTCGAGCAGGGCCGCGGCCAGTGGCTGTCCCCGGTAACGAGCTTGGTACGGCGGATCCACGTACACCACATCGAAGCGGCGGCCGGCTGCGACCAGCAGCGGCACCAGCGCCTGCGCGGGAAGCTGGTGCAGTTCGATCCCGTCGAGGCCCCAGGCCTGGGTCAGCGCCCGAATCTGGGCCCAGCGCTGGTAGTCCGGCTCGTTGAGCGTGACCGCGGCACCCCGGCTGTACGCTTCCAGGCCGATCTGGCCCGACCCGGCGCACAAGTCGAGAAACGAGCAGCCCTCCAGGCTGGCTCCCAACAGCGAGAACATCGCTTCCTTGAGGCGCGCGCTGGTCAGACGAACCGAGCTCAGACTGCGGTGCGAGGGAATGCGGCGCCCCCGGAGTTGGCCGGCAACGATGCGCATCTCACCCTGCTGGCGGACCTCATGGCCGAGCGTGCCCTTCGTGGGCCGCCTGCCGCTGGCCGGCCGCGCGGTCCGCTGGTCGGGCGAATCTAGACGACCGCCGGGCGGCTGTAAAGCGGCTCTGTGCCCTGGGCGGCCGAGCGCGCGACGGCCGCGGCCCGAGCCGCATGACCGAATCGGGCCGAGTTGACGGGCGCCAGCCGCGCAGGTATCGTAGTCGCCGCTGGGCACCGTTCACCGCACCCGGAGGACCGCATGAGCGAGAAAGCCACAGACCGCATCCGCACCGCGTCGCGGCCGTCGCAGCTGCGCATCACCGATCTGCGCGTGGCGAGTCTGGCCGGGGCGCCGTTCCACTCGACGCTGATCCGCCTGGACACGAATCAGGGCATCTGCGGGTACGGCGAAGTCCGCGACGGTGCGAGTCGGACCTACGCGCTGATGCTCAAGAGCCGCCTGGTCGGGGAGAATCCCTGCGACGTGGACAGGCTCTTCCGCAAGATCAAGCAGTTCGGGCACCACGCGCGCCAGGCCGGAGGCGTCTGCGCGGTCGAGATGGCGCTGATGGACCTGGCCGGCAAGGCCTACGGCGTGCCGGCCTACATGCTCCTCGGCGGCAAGTTCCGCCAGCGCATCGCCTGCTACTGCGACACCCCCAACGAGGCGGACGGCCGGGCGATGGGCCAGAAGCTGCGGCAGCGGCGCCAGATGGGCTTCGGCTTCTTCAAGATGGACATCGGCATCGGCCAGTTGCGCGGCGTGGCCGAGGCGGTGAGCGCGCCGCCCGGGATGCTGGACACGCAGAACGTGATGCATCCGTTCACCGGGATCCAGATCACCGAGCGGGGCATCGCCGCGCTGTGCGAGTACGTGGCTGCGGTGCGCGAGGTCCTGGGGTACGACGTGCCGTTGGCCGCCGACCACTTCGGCCATCTGGGTCTGGAGTCGTGCATCCGCTTGGGCAAGGCCCTGGATCGCTTCGGGCTGGCATGGTACGAGGACATGATCCCCTGGCAGTTCACCGACCAGTACGTGCGCCTGTCGCAGGCGGTGGACACGCCGATCTGCACCGGCGAGGACATCTACCTCAAGGAGGGTTTCCGCGAGCTGCTGGAGCGGCGGGCGGTGGCTGTCGTGCATCCGGATCTGGCCTCCGCCGGAGGCCTCATGGAGACCAAGAAGATCGGCGATCTAGCGCAGGAGCACGGCGTCGCGATGGCGCTGCACATGGCCATGTCCCCGGTGGCAGCCTTGGCGGCGGTCCACTGCGCGGCGGCCACCGAGAACTTCCTGGTGCTGGAAAATCACTCCGTCGACCAGCTCGAGTCGTGGAGCCGGCTCGTCGAGGGCGTCCCGCAGCCGCTGGTGCGCGACGGCCACATCGAGGTGCCCGAGGGGCCGGGTCTGGGCTTTGCCGAGCTGAACGAGGACCTGGTCCGGCAGCACGCGGACCCGCGTTTCCCCGGCTACTTCGAGCCCACCCCTGCATGGGACAGCGAACGGGCGCACGACCGGCTGTGGAGCTGAGCCGTGCGCGGCGGCTCGGCAGCCGGGCAGACGAGCCGGCAGGTGCGACGAGGATGGCAAAGCAGTGGTATGACATCGCGGTGCTCCCGGGGGACGGCATCGGACCAGAGGTGATCGCTCAGGCCGTCCGGGTCCTGGAGACCGTGGCCGAGCGCGAAGAGCTGGCGCTCGATCTGCGCTACTATCCGTGCGGCGCCGACTGCTACCTGAAATGCCAGGAGCCGCTGCCGGCGGCGACCCTGGCTGCCTGCCGAGCGGCCGACGCGGTGCTGGTGGGGGCGATGGGGCTGCCGCATGTCCGCTGGCCCGATGGCACGGAGATGCGGCCGCAGGTCGACCTGCGCTTTCGTCTCGATCTGTACGCGGGGGTGCGGCCCATCTACCTGTATTCGGGAGCGCACACGCCGCTGAAGGGACTGGCACCGGGCGACATCGACCTGGTGGTGCTGCGGGAGAACGTCGAAGGGCTCTTCGCCTCGATGAACGGCGGCATCGAGCTGCGCGGCGAGGTCGCGGTCGACTCGATGGTGATCACCCGCAGCGGCACGGAGCGGGTCGTGCGGTACGCCTTCGGGCTGGCCGAGAAACGGCGGCACCAGCCCATGAAGGTCACCTGCGTCGACAAGGCCAACATCTTCAAGTCGATGGCTTTCTTCCGGCGTATCTTCGACCAAGTGGCCGCCGAGTACCCCCACGTCCCGGCGGAACACGCGTACATCGATGCTCTGGCCCTGTACCTGGTGCAGCGGCCCCAGACCTTCGATGTGCTGGTGATGGAGAACATGTACGGCGACATCATCTCGGATCTGGCGGCCGGCCTGGTCGGTGGGATGGGGATGGCGCCGTCGGCCGACATCGGCACCGCGGCGGCGGTGTTCCAGCCAGCGCATGGCACCGCGCCGGACATCGCCGGCCAAGGGATCAGCAACCCGGTGGCCACCGTGCTGTCGGCGGCCATGATGCTGGAATGGCTCGGCGACCGCCACCAGGACGCGCGCGCCGCGCGCGCCGCAGCGCGCATCCGCAGAGCCGTGCAGGCGGTCCTGGCGGTGCCGGGGAGCGGCACGCCGGATCTGGGCGGCTGCATGACCACGTCACAGATGGGCGATGCCCTGGTCGCGGCGGTGCGCTAGTGCGCTGCCGCGCCTGCAGAGGGCACGTCGGCACCCCAACGTGCGGCGCTTCTGCCCAGCGGGATGCCGAGACATGCTAGCAGCGACCCTTGCCCAGTGGGTGGGTGACGCGGCGCAGCGCCGCGGCTTCCAACAGCGGCTCATCGGGTGGTACCGGCGCCACCGGCGGCCGCTCGCTTGGCGCGACAGCAGCGATCCCTATCGCGTCTGGGTCTCGGAGGTCATGCTGCAGCAGACCCGCGTGGACCAGATGGAGGCGCATTTCCACCGCTTCCTGTCCCGCTTCCCGACGGTGGCGGATCTGGCCGCCGCCAGCGAAGACGAGGTCCTCAAGGCCTGGGAAGGCTTGGGGTACTATGCGCGGGCGCGCAACCTGCACCGGGCAGCGCGGCGCATCGTGGCCGAACATGGCGGGCGCGTACCCGACGACCGGACGGCGCTGGCCGCGCTGCCGGGCATCGGGCCGTACATCAGCGCGGCGGTGGCCAGCATCGCGTTCGCCCGGGACTACGCGGTGCTGGACGCGAACGTCGTGCGCGTGCTGTGCCGCCTCCTGCGCCTCACCGAGGATCCGCGCCGCGGGCCGGCGCGCGCCTACCTGGAGCGGACAGCCGGGCTCCTGCTGGCGCGAGGCCGGGCAGGGGAGTACAACCAGGCCCTCATGGAGCTGGGCGCGTGCCTGTGCACCCCGGCGCGGCCGCGCTGCTCGGCATGCCCGGTGCGCCCGTACTGCGGCGCCTATCTGGCGCCAGGGGATCCGGACGAGCTGCCGGTGCGGCGCCCGCGGCGGCCGCGGCCGCACTATCAGGTGGCGGCGGGCATCATCTGGCGCGGGGACAGGGTGCTGATCGCGCAGCGGCGCGCGGGCGGCATGCTGGCCGGCATGTGGGAGTTTCCCGGGGGCAAGCAGGAAGCTGGCGAGAGCCTGCAGGAGTGCCTGGCGCGCGAGATCCGGGAAGAGCTGGGCATCCGCATCGCAGTGTACGAGCATCTGGCCAGCGTCGAGCACGAGTACACGCACCTGACGATCAGCTTGCACGCCTTCCGGGCCGCGTACGTGGACGGCGAGCCGCAGGCCTTGGGCTGCGCGGACTGGCGCTGGATCCGCTGGTCGCAACTGGGCGAGTTCGCCTTGGCGCGCGCGGACCGAAAGATCATCGACAAGCTGGAGGCGATGGGCGGCGCTGGCCCGGCAGCAGACCCGCCAACAGGCGCCCAGCGTCCGGGCAGCCCGGCTGACGGCAGACCGGCGGAGACCAAATGAGAACGCAGATGCCTGGGTGGTGGCGGCGGGGGCTGGGTCTGTTCCTGCGGGGCGTGTGCATGGGGGCAGCCGACGTCGTGCCGGGCGTGTCGGGCGGAACCGTGGCGCTGATCACCGGCATCTACGACGAGCTGGTCGGGACGATCGCCGGCGTCGATGCGGAGGTGGGCCGGCTGCTGTGGCGCGGGCGGTGGCTGGCCGTACTGCGGCGTCTCAACGCCGGCTTTCTGCTGCCCCTGCTCGCCGGCATCGGGACAGCCATCCTCAGCCTAGCGCGGCTGATCACCTATCTGCTGGCCAACCACCCGCAGCCGGTGTGGGGGTTCTTCACCGGGTTGGTGGTGGCCAGCGCGGTGTTCGTGGGCCGCCAGGTGGGCGGCTGGCGCGCGCTGAGTTGGCTGTGCCTGGTGGCCGGTTTCCTGGCGGGTCTGGGGGTGACGCTGCTGGCGCCGCGAGAGACGGGCACGGAGCTGTACAAGTTCCTGTTGGCCGGCGTGGTGGCCATCATCGCCATGATCCTGCCGGGCATCAGTGGCTCCTTCATGCTGGTGGTGATGGGCAAGTACCAGCAGGTCTTCGCTGCCATCCACGCGTTTCGCCTCGACATCCTGGCGGTCTTCGGTGCCGGCTGCGTGGGTGGACTGTTGGCCTTCTCGCGCCTGCTCAAGGTGCTGCTGGCGCGCTTTCACAGCCCCACGATGGCCTTTCTGGTGGGCCTGATGCTGGGCTCGCTGCGCAAGGTGTGGCCCTTCCGCCAGGTGGTCGAACAGCGCGTGGTGGACGGCCACCTGGTCGTCGTCCGCGACGCCTGCAGATGGCCCAGCGAGTATACCCCCGAGATCGTGCTGACCTTCGCGCTGATGGCCGCGGGCGCGGTGCTGGTGGCGGTGCTGGAGCGCGCGGGCAGGCGCTGAGGGCTTCGGTCCTACCTGCTCGAATCGTCCTGGCTCCGGGCGAACCGGCGGATGCGGCGGACCAGGATCACCAGCAGGCCGAGCAGCGCCGCGTACAGCGCGTACTGGAAGAGCGGGTGCTGCCAGCGCAGGATCACGGGCCACAGGGCGAGGATCGAGACGAGGATGAATACGTCCTCGACGGTCCGGGCCCACTTGGCGGAGTGCTGCGGACGGGACTCAAGCATCGGCCAGGGCCTTGTAGATGAAGTAGCTGCGCATTACCAGCTTGATGTACTTGCGCGTCTCGTGGTAGGGGATGCGTTCGATGAACGCGTCCGGATCCGCCGCCGGCAGCGTCTCCAGCCAGCGGCGGGCCTTGTCCGGGCCGGCGTTGTACGCGGCCAAACCTAGCTCGAGACCGAGGGGAGCGCCAGGACCTGCCGCCAGGCTGCGCACTTGTTCGGCGAGGTAATGGCTGCCCAGACGGATGGACAGATTCGGGTCGAGGAGTCGGTCGTGCTCGATCGCGCCGAGCCCCAATTGCTGGCCCAGCACGCTGGCGGTCTGGGGTAGAAGCTGCATGAGGCCTACGGCGCCCGCCGGCGATTCGGCCCCGGGATTGAAGGAGCTTTCCTGCCGGATCACGGACAGCACGAGGAGCGGATCCACCGCGGCTTCGGCGGCGGCGGCAGTCACCTCTTCCCAGTAGTAGGCCGGGTACAGGCGGTCGAGTTCGGAGCCGCCCGTCGCAGCGGCGATCCGGACCGACAGGCGCAGCGCCAGATCGGTCAGGCCCCACGCCTCGAAGCGGTCTCGGACGGCTGCCAGCGTGCGCACATCCGCCCCGTCGCCGTCGGCCGCGCGCTGCAGCTCGCGCCGCGCCAGGGCGCGCAGCCCGATGGCCGCCAAGGCATCCGCCCGCTGCACCTGCTCGCGTCCGCTCATCCCCGGCACGGGCGGTGCAGGCCGCACCGTCGCCGGCCCCGACGGCGCGAGGCGCGAGCCGAGGCGCCCAGGCGAGCCGTATCCCAGGGCCACCGCCCTGGCGGCGTAGTACGAGCGCGGGAATCCGGCCGCCACCCGCTGGAACAGGTCCCGGGCTTGCTCGGTGTGCCCCAACTGCTCGGCTGCCTTGGCGGCCCAGAAGAGGTTCTGGTCCACCATGTGCGTCTCGCGGGCGGTGGGCGCCAGGGCGACGAAGCGCGCCAGCGCTTCCCGGTATTCGCCGCGGCAGTAGCGCATGAACACCGCGCTCCAGGACGCCTCGTCGCGCAGGCTGCTGTGGGGGTACGCCTCCGCCAGACGCGCGTACAGCCGTTCGGCCTCGACGAAATCCCCCTGGCGCTCGGCGGCCTTGGCCGCGCGCCACAGCGCATCGTCGGCCAGCCGATGCTGGGGAAAGGCGCGCGCGAACTCCGCGAACGTGCGCCTGGCCACGGCGTCCTGGTTCTGGCGGACCGCCACTCCAGCCAGGCTGTGCAGGGCTTCGGGATGGTGCGTGCGCGCGTAGAGCTGGGTGAACAGCTCCGCGGCGCGCTCCAGCGCACCGCTGCTGGCGTGCGCCGTGGCCAGCTGGAACTGGATGTCGGCGGCCAACGGGTGTTTGGGGTGGGCCTCCAGCAGGCGCTGCCAGAGCTCGATGGCCTCGCCGTAGCGCTTCTGTCTGGCCAAGGCCTTGGCCCGCACGTGCATCTCGTGCGGATCGTCCTGGGGCGGCAGTTCGGCCAGGACCTGGCGGGCGCGGGGGCTGGTGGGGAACTGCTGCAGCAGCTCCAGCCACGTGCGCCGCTGCTCCTGGGGCCGGCCCCGCAACGAGTGTATCTGGCCGATGCGGTACGCCACGTCCGGCTCGCCAATGGCGGCGCTCCCGCGCAGTTGCTGGTAGAGCTCCACGGCTGCCTCGTACCGCCCGGCGCGCACCCACAGCTCGGCCAGCCGCGCCCGCGCCAGATCGCGCAGCTCGCGATTGGCGGTGCCCGCGATCAACCCGCGGTGGGCGGTCCGGGCCTCCTCGAAGCGCTGCAGATCCTCCAGGCAGCAGGCGATCCAGTAGCGCCGGTACTCTTCCAGCGCTGGCACCGCGCCCTCCAGCCGCTGCAGGCGCGCCAGCGCCGTGTCAGCCCGGTCGAGATGGCGCTCGCACAGCGCGCGCTGGTACTCCCGCAGGGGACAGCGCGCTTTGGCTGTGGCCGAGTCGTGCTGCTGGTCGAGAAGGCGGTACGCTGCCGCATAGTCGCCGGCGGTGATGCGGGCGGCTGGCGAGGCGAGCCCACAGGAGTCCTCCTCGGCCGCGGCACGCTCCGGCTGCTGGATAGCGGCGGCGACCAGGGCCCCGTCGTGGGGCGCTGGCAGGATCTGGAGGCTGGCGGTGCAGGGCAGCGGTCCTGTCGGCTGGTCCAGAGGACCCGCCGAATCCTGGCGCGCCAGCTTCGGCTCTAGCGCCAGCGCGCCGGCTGCCAGCGCCACGGCCCAGCGCATCGTGCGGTAGTGGCCCATACAGTCCCACAGCGCCGTCGCTCGGTCGGCCTGTCCGGTGCTGCGAGGAAAACGCAGGACGGCGCGCCCACTGGTGGCGGCCCTTGCCTGCGGACAGCGCCGGCCCGACGACGACGCCCGCATGTCGATCCGGGGAGGTGACGCAAATATAGCCTGCCCGCCGAGCGGGCCCAAGCGCGCGGGGTCGCCGCGCCTGCCGGTGTCCGTGTCCGGCCGGAGGCACCAATTGGCCGGCGCGGATGCCCGCGCGCGGCGGCCGGAACGTGGCGCCCACACCTCGTCGGATCGGGCCCTATGCGCACCCCCCCTTCGCGGCGCGCTCAGCGCCGTCTGGGAGCGAACAGGTGGGCGCACTGGCCCAGAAAAGCGGCCGCCGCCTCCGGGTAGGTCTCCGACAGGGTCGGATGGGCATGGATGGTCAGCGCCACGTCGCTGGCCCGGGCTGCCATCTCCACGGCCAAGACCCCCTCGCCGATCAGCTCGCCCGCCCCCGGTCCCACGATGCCGACGCCGAGCAGCCGTTCGCTCTCCGGGTCGATGATCAGCTTGGTCAAGCCCTCCGTGCGGTCCAACGTGACAGCGCGGCCGGACGCTGCCCACGGAAAGCGCGAGACCGCCACCTGCGAGTGCGGCGCCGCGGCGTCGCGTTCGGTCAGGCCGCACCAGGCCACCTCGGGATCGGTGAAGACCACGGCCGGAATAGCATTGGGTTCGAAGCGCCGCCGGCGACCGGCGATCACCTCGGCCGCCACGCCTCCTTCGTGCGCCGCGGTATGGGCCAGCGCCGAACCGATGACGTCGCCGACCGCGAAGATCGACGGCTCGCGCGTGCGCCGCTGTTCGTCGACCAGCACGCAGCCGCGCGCGTCCAGTTCGACGGCGGTGGTCTCCAGGCCCAGACGGTCGCTGTTGGGGCGCCGGCCCACGGCGATCAGGAGCCGCTCGTAGGCGCGGCGGAAGGGCGCACCGGAGGCGGGCTCGAATTCCACCTCGACGCCGCTTTGGGTGGGCTGGACGCGGACGACTCTGGTCTGGAGCAGGATCTCCTCGAACCGCTCTTGCAGGCGCGCCTGCAGCGGCGCGACGAGGTCGCGATCGGCCGGCGGGATCAGGCCGTCGGTGATTTCGACCACGGTGACCCGCGTGCCGAGGCCTGCGTACACGCTGCCCAGTTCGAGGCCGATGTACCCGCCGCCCACCACCAGCAGCGACGCCGGCACGGACTCCAAGCGGAGCGCGGCGGTCGAATCCATGGCCCGCTCGCCGGCAGCGGCGAACGTGGGCAAAATCGCCGGCCGCGAACCGGTGGCCAGCACCGCGTGGGCGCAGCGCACGCTCTGGCGTCCCTGGTCCTGGGTGTCCACCAAGATCGTGTGCGCGTCCTGCAAGCAGGCCGTGCCCTGGAGATAGGTCAGCTTGCGGGCCTTGACCAGTCGCATCAGGCCCTCCGCCAGGTGGCGCACCACGCCGTCTTTCCAGCGGTTGAGCCGCTCCAGGTCGATCTGCGGGGCCCCGAAGGTCACGCCCCAGGCAGTGGCGGCGCGGGTCTCGTCGAGCAGGCGCGCCACGTGCAGCAGCGCCTTGGACGGAATGCAGCCGCGGTGCAGGCAGACGCCGCCCGGCGCGGGTCCCTGGTCGATGAGCGTGACCTGGAGGCCCAGGTCGGCGGCTCGGAACGCGGCCGCGTACCCGCCGGGCCCGCCGCCGATCACCGCCAGATCGGTCGACTGCATGCGCTCAGCTCTCCAGCAGCAAGGTGAACGGATTGGTCAACGCCTCGGCGATCCAGCGGAGGAAGCGGGCGCCGTCGGCGCCGTCGATCACGCGGTGGTCGAAGGTCAGCGCCAACGGCAGCAGCAGCCGCGGCCGGAACTGGCCGTCGCTGAACACCGGTTCCACCGCGCTGCGCGCCACCCCGACGATCGCCACTTCCGGGGGATTGAGGATCGGCGTGAACCCGGTGCCGCCGATGGTGCCGACGTTGGTGATCGTCAGGCAGCCGCCCTGCAGCTCCGCAGGCGCGATCCGGCGCTGGCGGGCCTTGCCGGCGATCTCGGCCAGTTCGACGGCCAGTTGCGTCAGGCTCTTCCGATCGACATCCCGCACCACCGGCACGAGCAGGCCGTGGGGCGTGTCGACCGCAACCCCGAGGTGGACGTAGTGCTTCTGGATGATCTCGCCACGGGCCGCGTCGAAGCTGGCGTTGAACTGGGGGTGGGCCTTCAGGGCGAAACCGACCACCTTGAGCAGGATGGCCGTCAACGTCAGCTTGCCGCCGGCCTGCTCCACCTGCGGCGCCACCCGCTGCCGCCACGCCTCCAGGTCGGTGATGTCGGCCTTGTCGAAGTGGGTCGCCATGGGAGTCGTCTGCCAGACCGCCTGCAGGCGCTCGGCGGTGAGGCGCCGCACCGCGGACATGGGCACGCGCTCGATCGGACCCCATTGGCTGAAATCGGGCAGCGCCATCTGCGGGACCGCGCCCGCAGACAGCGGTGCGGCTGGCGAGGCTGCCCGGGCGCGGGCGGCAAGCTGGCGGGCGCAGGCCTTGACGTCCTCGGCGCTGATGCGGCCGCCCGGCCCCGAACCGCGGACCTGGGTGATGTCCACGCCGATCTCGCGGGCCAGGCGCCGCACCGAGGGCGCTGCGGGCACGAGCGGCCGGGGGCTGCCGATCGGCGCTGGATAGGCGCCGGCGGCGGTCTCGGCGAGTGCGGAGGGGGGCATCGCCGGCGCTGGTCCGGCCGCAGCAGGCTGCCCCGGTGCAGTGGCGAACGGTGCCGGCTGTTCCACCGGCGGTGTCGGCTGCGGCTCTGGAGCGGCGTCGTGCGGAGCGGTTCCTGTCCGTGGTTCGGCCGCGGGCACCGGACGCGCGGGCGAGGCGGCCGCGTCCGCCGGTGGCTGTGGCGCCGGCGCTGCGTCTGGCCGCGGCTCCAAGGTCAGCAGGACCTGGCCCACGGAGATGGTCTGCCCGGGCTCGACGTGCACCTGGGTCACGGTGCCGGACTCCGGACACGGCACCTCGATGATGGCCTTGTCGGTCTCCAGCTCCACCACCGGCTGGCCTGCAGTCACAGTGTCGCCCGCCGCGACCAGGACCTTGACGACGTCGCCGCTGTCGATGTTGTCACCCAGGTCGGGCAACCGCAGTGCAGTGGTCATGGGCTCCCGCTTGGCTGTGGGACATGGTGCTGGCGCGAAGGCGCGCAGACCGCCTGCCGCGCTGGGCTCGCAGCAGTCGCGCCAGCGCTCGCGGGCGGAGAATATAGCGCCGCATCCCACTCGGCCAAGCCAGCCGCGGGGGGACGCTGGGGGCCGCGGCCAAGATCGCCGATCTTTCATCGTGCTCGAGCGTCTGTATACTCAGGGCGACGCCGGCGGCTGGTCGTGTGCCGGCGTTGCGGCAGTATCCTCGCCCACGTAAGGTGCCTGGCCATGGCCCATCCCGTCACCCACCGGCAGCCGGCGCAGCGGCGTGCGGTATGGGTGAGCCTGCTCGTGTCGTTCGTCTTCCATCTGGCCGTGCTCTACCTGACCCGCGATCTGGGGGTGGAGGAGCGGGCGGTGCGGGCGTTCCGCGCGCGCCTGGCCGAGATTCCCCGGTTCGAACCGCGGCGTCTGGGCGGCAGCACGCAGCCGGTCATGCCGCAGACGACGATGGAGTACCTGACCGCCGAGCGGGTGCAGGGCGAGGCGGAGGGACTGCCGTTGGTGGCGCTCCAGCAGCAGCAGCTCGCACCCATCGGCGCACCCAGCCCGCCGTTGACTCGGCGCGATTTCGAGCTGGCCGCCAAGGAAGAGGCTCCGAAGCTCGATCGGGTGGCCATGCTGCGGCCGAGCGAGCTCGGCTTGGCGGACAGCGTGCGGCTGCCCTCGCTGGACCTGCTGCGCTTCGTGGACATGGCCCGCGCCAACCGCCATCACGCCATGGTGATGCCCGACCCGCACAGCCGCCGCGACCTGCTCGGATACATCAACCTGGCGCGCATCCAGGTGTACGGGGCTGGCACCGAGAAGGGCGCCTGGCTGGAGGCCCTGGCGCGGTTCGCGCGCGACAACTCCAAGCTGCTGGTCCGGGTCAGCAAGGATGTGGCGCAGTACTTCACCTCGCCCGAGCTGCTCAAGGACCCGATCGTCTTTCTGTTCCAGGACTGCGGGTTCGAAGCGTACCGCGACGAAGTGAGGACCTACTTCAGCCAGGACGAGAAGGCGCTGCTCGAGCAGTACCTGAGATCCGGCGGCTTCCTGTTCATCGAGGGCGACAACCGCTTCCTGCGCGAGATGGTCGGCCATCTGCGGACCATCCTCGGCGAGGGCGAACTCGGCCCGCTGCCACCCGATCATCCGGTGTACAGCGCCTACTACGAATTCGGCGACGGCTTCCCAGGCGAGCAGGGCAAGTCCTGGTACCGCGGCTGGCAGGACAGTTGGCACTGGGAGTACCCGGCGCTGGCCGAGCCGGCGGTGGCCAGTGCGGGCGCGGCCCCGCCGATCGATCCGCGGCTGTTGACCACGACGCAGGAGCGGTTGCAGCCGCTCGGCTTGTGGGGCGTGCGCGTGCGCGGCCGCACCGTCGCCATCCTCAGCGACATCGGCTTGCACGAAGCCTGGCACGAGAGCTTCGGCCCCGAGGAACAGAACACCCGAGGCAGCGCTTTCGGCGCGCTCAGCGCCGGCCTGAACATCCTGGTGTTCGCGCTCACCCAAGAGGGCACGCTCACGCCGCAGCAGGAACGCCCGGCGTGGATGGCCGTGCGGCCGCCAGCGCCGGCGTACGACCCGCAGGCCGGCAAAGCAGCGGCTGCCGTGCCGGATTCCGAACTGCTCTCCGTGCTGGACGCGAGCCTGGCCGTGGTGCGGGCGCCGCTGGGCACGACCGGCGAGCAGCAGCCCTTGGTGTTGCGTCTCAATGGGGTGTACAAGCTGGAGCTGCCGCGTCTGGCCGGGCACGGCATCATGCTGCACAACCTGCCGCCGGGACGGCACTGGCTGGACGTGCGCTACGGCGGCAGCACGCGGCAGGTGGAGGTGGACCTGCCGGGCGGCCGCGTGACCACGGTGACGTTCAGGGTCAACCGCTTCGCCTTCGTGCAGCAGCTCCACGTGAGCGTGGCGGATCGCCGCGTGCCGCTGGCGCAGTGGAGTCCCACGTTCAGCGATCTGGCGATGGAGGAGTTCTTCCTCGCGGAGGACCGCGAGCTCGTCGAGCGAGGCGCCCAGCAGTTGCGCCGCCGGTGACCCGTCGTCCCGTCACCGGTGCCGACAGCGCCAGCCGCTAGGTGGCCGTCCCGTCCTCGGGCGGAGCGGACTCAAAGTCCGCCGCGGCTGGGGCGGCACTCGCGGTCGCAGGCGACGGCGGCGGCGCGCCGGCCGCCAGCATCTGCTGATACCGCGCCCATTCGGCGGCCTCCATGTGCTGCAGGTTGGCCTCTGTCGGAAAGCGGCCCTCCAGGACCTCCTGCCGGAAGGCCTGGACGGCGGCCATCGCCGTCTGCCGGTGATCGGCGTACGCGCGCGCCAGGCGCAGTTCCTGTTCGTTCCAGCCGAGCACATCGATGCAGGTGAGCACCTGCCCGTCGCAGTGCCGGCCGGCGCCGATGCCGATGACCGGGATCGCGAGCCGCTCGGTGATCGCCTGCGCGGCCTCTTCCGCGACCATCTCCAGCACCAGCCCAAAGGCCCCGGCATCCTCCAATCGACGAGCCTGGTCCAGCAGCGCCGCCGCGCCGGCAGCGTCCCGTCCCTGGAATCTGGGCACGGTGCCGCGCCGATCGCTGTACACGTAGTACTGAGACGTCTGCGACTGCGGCGTGAACCCCAAATGTCCCATCACCGGCACGCCAGCCTCGAACAGCGCCTTCACCTGGGGCAGAATCGGATCGCCCCCTTCGAGCTTGACCGCGTCCGCACCGGCTTCCTGCACCAGTCTGCCCGCGTTGCGTACTGCCTCGGCCACGCTCACCTGGTAGGAGAGGAAGGGCATGTCGACCAGCAGCAGGGCGCGCTGCACGCCGCGCCGCGCCGCGCGCGCGTGGTGGAGCATGTCGGCCATGGTCACTTCCTGGGAGCTGCGGTACCCCAGCAGGTTGGTGCCCACGGAGTCGCCGACCAGGACGATGTCGATGCCGGCGCGGTCGGCCACCGCCGCCATGGGGTAGTCGTACGCCGTCAACATGGTGAGGCGCTGGCCGCGCCGCTTGCGCGCGCGCAGGTACGCCAGCGTGACTCGGGGAAGCGCGGAGGGGGTCTGCATCGGGCATCTCCCTGGTCGGACCAGACGACGAGCGCCCATCGAGCTGCCAGGAGAACCGGTGGGCAATAGTACCGGTCGCACCCAGCCCCGGCAAGGCGCAGGTGGGCGGGGGAACAGACGGCCCCCCGGCCGCCGCGCTGCTTGCCTTGCCTGCCGCCCAGACCGTAGGATTGTCCCCATCGGCGAAGTCCGGCGGGCGCGGCAGCGCCCGGACGGCAGCCGCGCCGCGCATGGAGGGTACCCTGTTGCACAACAACGAAGTCAGGCACTGTTGGGAACAGAACGCGGAGGCCTGGACCAAGCTGGCCCGCGCCGGGTACGACGTGTACAGGGATTGGGCCAATACGTTATGAACACTGCTCTCGGCGTCGGCGACCGCATCTTGCTGCGTGACCGCCCCTGGCGCATCCGCAAGGTGGTCACCGCTGGCAGCGACCGCAGAATACTGGATCTGGAGGCGCTCGACGGCGACGGACCGCGGATGCTCTCCGTGGTCACGCCGCCGGACGAAGCCACGCCACTGCCGACGCAGGATGTCGAGTTCGATCCGGATGGGTTCGAGTCCTGCGCGACCTGGGTGAACGGGCACCGGATCATCAGCGCCACTCTGGTGCGGGAGACCGGGATCCTCACCGGCGCGCGCTTCGGCCGTGTGGCCGTCGAGGCGTACCAGTTGGCGCCGGCGCTGCGCGTGCTGGCCAAACCTCGCCCCAGTCTGCTGATCGCGGACGATGTCGGCCTGGGCAAGACGATCGAAGCCGGCCTGGCCCTGCTCGAGCTGATGGCTCGCGGGCGTGCGGGCCGCACGCTCATCGTCACCCCGCCGGGCCTTATGGATCAGTGGCGGGACGAGCTGTTGGAGAAGTTCGGTCTGGCGTTCACCATTCTGGACAGCGCTGCCGGCGTCGCGCGCGCCCAGACCGATCTGCCCGCCGGAGTGAACCCGTGGGACGCGCTGCCCCGCGTCATCACCTCTCTCGACTTCCTCAAGAAGGATACCGTTCGCCAGCGCGCTCTGCGCAAGCCCTGGGACTTGGTCATCGTGGACGAAGCGCACGCCCTGGCGGAGTCCGGGACGCCGGACAATCCCTATCGCACGCAGCGAACCCGACTCGGCACCGGACTGCGCAAGGCGAGCCGCGGCTTGCTGCTGCTCACCGCGACACCGCACAACGGGGACTCCCACTCCTTCC
>Ga0067045_1029787_pt1 | contig 18407 bp, 16 predicted proteins | sample TerdegcTABiofilm_FD_59184 | JGI IMG/M metagenome (GOLD analysis project Ga0067045, IMG submission 59184) | Combined Assembly of (Gp0054472, Gp0054536) Wastewater bioreactor microbial communities from Singapore -Terephthalate degrading... | reverse complement strand
ATGATTTTGAATATGATGTGGATGATGATGATTTGAATTAATTGTGATTAAAGAAGCGGCAAGTAAACTTGAGCAATATAACAATGATACCAGCGACAACCTGGTTCACTAAACTGTGGGCCGGGTTTTTATTTACTAAAGTTGTTCCCATAAATTTCTTTTATAAAGGATTTTGAAATAATTTGTCGAATTTTGCTTATAACAATGGTAAAGTGGTGTTTTGAAAATAATAATTGACGTCTTAAATAGTTAACTATATTATGGATCTTGAATAGGCCGGCTGGATAAGCTGGCAATTATTCTATCGTTTTTTTGGCGGAGCTTGGGGAGGGGTATTATGACGAGAAGAATTTCACCGGTTTATTGGGCGGGTATCTTGACGGGCGTTTTAGTTTTAATGTTGAGCTTAGTTCTATACGGCTGCGGCAGCTCTTCAACGACGCAATCATCAACTACTGCAAGGAGCCTGGCCGTGCCGGTTGCGGTGGAGACTGCCAAGCGGTGTGATGTTGTTAAGGAACTGGTTGCCAGCGGCCAGCTTGTGGGGGAGCAAAGCGTGGTTGTATCGCCCAGGATTACTGGCAAAGTGACCTCCGTTCCGGTGGAAGTGGGGACTGATGTCAGCGCCGGCGGCACCCTTTTTACCCTGGATGAGTCGGACATTAGAGCGCAGGTGCGGCAGTCCGAGGCGGCGGTGGAAGTGGCCCGGGCCAAACAGAAAGTGGCCGTGGACAACAGGGAGAACGCATCTAAACAGTACGAGCGCTACAAACAGCTTTACGAGCAGGGGGCTGTTTCCGCCGATACTTTTGAAAGCTACGAATTAAAATTGAAACAGGCTCTGTCCGAGGAGCCTGAGGCAACCCTGGCCCAGTGTCAGGCCACCCTGGACTACCAACTCAACCAACTGGCGAACACGGTGATTCTTTCACCCATCGCGGGGACCGTAGCCCAGCGCAGTGTGGAAGTGGGAAGTATCGTTACTTCCACGACGCAGGCTGTTACCGTGGTCGACCTCAGCCGGGTAAAGGTGCAGGTTTCCGTGGGTGAACAGCAGATCGGCAAAATTATACAGGGACAGGAAGTGAAAGTAGTTGTCCCGGCGGTACGGACCGAGCCGTTCACCGGTGTGGTCGCCGGCCTGAGCCCGGCTGCCGATGATAAGACGAAGAGCTATCTGGTTGAGGTAAAAATGGACAACCCCGGGCGGGTGTTGAAGCAGGGGATGTTTGCGGAGGTGCATTTCACTACGGACAAGAGTGAGGGAGTGCTGGCTGTGCCCGTGGACGCCCTGGTCGCCAGGTCCGGGGGGAACGTGGTCTATACCGTGCGGGACGGTATGGCCAGGGAAGTCCAGGTCAAGACCGGAATATCTGACGGGAAGGTCACTGAGATTGTCAGCGGCCTGCAGGAAGGCGACCAGGTGATCGTACTTGGCCAGCAGGGGCTGGTGGACGGAGCCAGGGTAGCGGTCAGCGGCGGCCAGGAAAAACAGTCTAATTAGGGCAAGGAGGTTAATTACTTTTGAAAATAGCTGATTTTTCGGTTGACCGGCCCGTAACTATAGTAATGATAATCCTTGCCCTGCTGGTGCTGGGACTTTTTTCCCTGCACTTTTTGTCTATTGATTTGCTGCCGGAAATCACCAGCCCCACCATCTCTATTTCCACTACCTATTCGGGAGCGGGGCCGCAGGAAGTGGAGAACGATGTGACCAAGATCATCGAGTCCGGGGTTGGCACTATCAGCAACATCCAGAAAATCACTTCGACAAGTCAGACCGGCTCCAGCCAGGTGCAGTTGCAGTTCGCCTGGGGGACCAACATGGACACCGCCCTGGCGGATGTGCGCGCCCGTCTGGAACTGATCAAGCGGCGCCTGCCGGATACTGTGGATGCCCCGACAGTGTTTAAATTTGACACCAACATGATGCCGATCATGGCTGTTGCGATTGCTGGACAGCAGGATTTGGCCTCCTTGAAAAAAATGGTTGATGATGTTATCCAGCCTGCCATTGAGCGGGTGGACGGCGTCGCCGCTGTCACTGTGATGGGCGGCCTGACCAGGGAGTTTGAGGTTCTGGTTAACCCCTGGCGACTGCAGCAGTACAATATCAGCATCAGCCAGGTGATCCAGACCCTCCAGAGTGAGAATGTGGACGTCGCCGGTGGGATCATGCCCAGGGGCCATAAAAATTACGTGGTGCGCGGCCTGGGTAAATATGAGAACATTGAACAGATTAAAAATATTCCCATTCCGGTCCAGAACGGTGTTATTCACCTGAGCGACCTGGCTGAAGTTAAAGATACTTTTGCCCGGCAGGACACTTACACGCTCTTGAACGGGCGGCCGACAATAGGCATTACTGTGAGCAAGCAGAGCGGGGCCAATACCGTGGATGTCGCGGAGCGGGTAAAAAAAGAACTCAACCGGCTCCAGCAGCAGTTGCCGGGCGACCTCAAGTTCGCGCTGGCCTTTGACCAGTCCGAAACCACCAAAAACTCTGTCAACGACGTGGCCCGGACGACGATCCTGGGGGGCTGCCTGGCGATGATCATCCTTCTGGTGTTTCTCAGGAACATGCGCACGACTGTGGTTATTGCCACGTCTATCCCCTTTGCCATTATTACCACTTTTATCCTGATGTATTTCAATGACATGACCCTGAATATGATGTCCATGGGCGGCCTGGCCCTGGGGGTCGGCCATATGGTGGACTACTCCATCGTGGTGCTGGAAAGCATTTACCGCTACCGGCAAAACGGGTATGAACCGAAAGAAGCGGCGAAAAAAGGCACCGCCGAAGTCGGCACCGCGGTAATCGCCTCCGCGATCACGGTGGCCACTGTCTTTCTGCCGATGGTATTCGTTACCGGCTTGGCCGGGCAACTATTTAAACAATTTGCTCTGACCGTGGCTTTTTCACAGATAGCCGCTCTTTTCGTCGCGCTGACCCTGATCCCGCTTCTCTGCTCCCGCATCCTGGGGAAAATGGAGGTGGCTGGCAAAGGCAGCCGCTGGTGGGACAGGATTTCCCAAAAAAGCGGGCAGTGGTATGACGCCATCGACGGGAAATACCGCGATCTGCTGGTTGTTTCTTTGAGGAAACGCGCCATGGTGGTTGCCGTAGCGGCGGTGATTACCCTCGGCAGCCTCTTGCTGATACCGCAGATCGGCACGGAGTTTATGCCGAGCCAGGATTCCGGCCAGATCAGCGTGGACGTGAAGATGCCCGTCGGGACCATCCTGGCGGATACTGGAGAGGTCATGGCCAGGCTGGGCGAAATAACTCAACAAATTCCGGAAGTTGACACCGTCCTGACCTCGGTCGGCGGCGGGCGGGGGGTATTCGGCGGCTCCCAAACCGAGGCCGGGTCGATGAACATCAGACTGAAGCCCAAAGGAGAGCGCAAACGGTCTACCGATCAAGTAATGGAGGAGCTGCGGGTTAAGTCCAGGAATATTCCAGGGGCCACCATCAGGATTTCAAGCAGCTCCGGAACGAGCATCCTAAGCCGCGCTTTCAGCGGACGGGCCATTGAGATCTCCATCAAAGGGGATGACCTGGATGTTTTAAAAAATCTGGCCGGCCAGGTTACTGAGATTGTGAAAGGTGTGGCAGGCACCCGACAGGTATCCAACAGCATGGAGGTGGGACGGCCGGAGTTGCGTCTGGTTTTCGAGCGGGAGAAGGTGGCACAGTATGGTCTCACCACGGCCCAGGTATCACAATTATTAAAAGTGGCGGGTGACGGCCAGGTTGTCAGCACGGTGGATGCCGGCGGCACCGCCGTGGACCTGCGGCTTATGCTCAGCCCGGAGGCGCGTGCCAACACCAGCGCCCTGGAGAGCCTCTTTATCACCCAGGGAGGGGTGCAGGTGCCCCTCACCCAGTTGGTCCGTTTTGAGGAAGGCGAGGGGCCCAATGTGATCAACCGCGCCTCCCAATCCAGAGTGGCTTATGTTTATTCCGACTATGCCGGCAGGGACCTGGGCAGCATTCAGAAGGAAATCCAGGCAAAAGTGGCCCAGCTGCCGCTTCCGGCCGGGTATTTCATCCAGTATAGCGGCCAGCAGCAAGATATGGCGGAGTCCTTCTCCAGCTTGGGTATGGCGCTGATGCTGGCCCTGTTGCTGGTGTACATGGTCATGGCCGGGCAGTTTGAGTCGCTGCTCTACCCGTTCTGCATCATGTTTTCGATTCCCGTGTCGGTGGCCGGCGTTGTCCTGAGCCTGCTGCTCACCGGGCGGGCTTTCAGTGTTTCCGCCTTTATCGGTATAATTATGATGTCCGGGATTGTGGTAAACAACGCTATCGTGCTGGTGGACTATATCAACACCCTGAAAAAGCGCGGGCTTGCCCGGGACGAGGCGATTGTCCAGGCCGGCCCGGTGCGCCTGAGGCCGATATTGATGACCGCGCTGACCACCCTTTTCGCCCTGGTGCCGCTGGCCCTGGGGATCGGGGAAGGGGCGGAGACCCAGGCGCCCATGGCCACGGTGGTTATCGGCGGCCTGCTGGTTTCCACTTTCCTTACTCTGGTGATCATTCCGGTCGTTTACACGCTGTTTGACGACTTGGGCGTCAAGATCATCAACCGGTCCCTGCGGCATACTAACGAAGATGTTACGCCGGAGCATACATAAGCGGCGATTTTGAGGTCTAATTCAAAGAGCGAGAGAGCCCGAGGATAAGAGAGGGAATTGTTTGAGGCGCGAAGCGCCGAGTTTGACCGAACCCGAGGGTGAGTGAGCTCGAACAATTATAAGGACCGAACATGAGCCGCGCTGTATGCCCAAAGGTCAGTATGCCGCTTGCTCCAGCCGGGAATAATAGCTGCAAAATCAACGGAGTTGATTAGCTATTCGGAGCAAGTCGAACAGGAAAATTGCCGTGGTTGGTGTTGGGGCGGTCGGCGCCTCGGTGGCCTATGCCCTTGCCGTCAGCGGCCTCGCCTCGGAACTGGTGCTGGTGGATGTGAATGCCGCCAAAGCCGAAGGCGAGGCCATGGACCTGGCGCACGCCGCGGCTTTTATCAAGCCGGTGACGATATACGCCGGGACTTTTGCGGATTGCCGGGACGCCGGCATTGTGATCTATTGCGCCGGGGCAAGCCAGAAGCCCGGAGAAACCAGGTTGGACCTGCTGCAAAAGAATTACGCTATTTTACGGGAGAGCCTTCCCGAACTGCGGCGCGGGAACGGTGAAGGCATACTGCTGATTGTGAGCAACCCTGTTGATGTGTTGACCCACGCCGCGCTAAAAATTACCGGGCTGTCTCCTGAGCGGGTTTTCGGCTCCGGGACAGTTTTGGACAGCTCCCGTTTCCGGCACAGCCTGAGCCGCCACTGCGGCGTCGCCCCCAGGAATATCCACGCCTACGTTGTGGGAGAGCACGGCGACAGCGAGGTGCTGCTTTGGAGCCTGGCCTATATCGCCGGTACCGGACTGGACCGCTTCTGCGAACTGGCCGGCCTCCCGCCCGTCAACCGGCCGGAGGTTGACGCCAGCGTGAGAAACGCGGGCTACGAGATTATTTCCAGAAAGGGAGCGACATACTACGCCGTCAGCCTGGCGGTGAAGCGAATCTGTGAAAGCATTATCCGCGATGAAAACAGCATCCTGACAGTGACCGGGCTGATTGACGGCGCCTACGGCGTCAGCGGCTGTTGTCTGAGCTTGCCGGCAGTGGTAAACTCGAGGGGGCGGGGAACCCCGCTGAAACTTCCGTTAACAGGGGAGGAAGAAGAAGCTTTGAGACGCTCCGCGGATATTTTAAAAGCGGCCATAAGGCGAATAAACCTGTAAAACAAGCATACTTTCCGCTCTCCCCCTTGCAATAAAATCGTATTTAGATATAATAATATAGTAACCTTTCTATTGTAGTTAAATTATGCGCCCGTAGCTCAGGGGATAGAGCGCCGGCCTCCGGAGCCGGGAGCGCAGGTTCGATTCCTGCCGGGCGCACCAGTAAAATGCCCGCGAAGCCGTTTGTATAAAGGTTTTGCGGGTTTTATTATTTTACCGGCAATTTTTTTAGGTTCCATTTATGTTCCTTGAATTACGTGGATTTCCGTAACTACTCAGGCAAAGAGTCAGGCAGAAAATCAAGCTTGAATGAATGCGCCGGCTGTTATAATGCCTCATGAAATCAACCACAGCTTCATAGGCTTCGGCGTAAGAACTGAATTCGTTCTGTAAGAATAAGAAAAATATCTAAAGCATTAAAAGGGTTTGGTATACGAGTTGGTGGATTTTTTTTGATCCCATCTATGAAATCTGTAAATTTATATACATTTTGTGTAACAATAGGATAGAATGGCAATGAGTCCAAGATTTTTTTATCCTTTGTGGTGGTTGTGTTAAATAATGATGACGCGCATCTTCTGGCTTAATAAAATCCATTTTCTTTGCTAATAAAACAATTAATTTAAATTTTGTTTCTATACTTAAAGTAGACAAAGAATTTAAATCATCACAAATTTGAGTAAATAAAAATGAGTGAATGTGAAAGTCTATCTCTCTTTCGGATATTTTTCTTGAATTATCTAATTGTAAATGTTCAGGTAAGATTAGCTTTATGAAATCTCCAGGCCAACTTATATCCCGAGAATAGGATTTTTGATCAAGGTCTAAAAATCTGGGTAGTCACCGACAGCGGCCTGGAAATCTGGTTAAGATCACCCGTGAAGGCGGCCAGAATAACCGGATCGGGACTGAAAACGGGAAGTAACCAGAAACCAGGACAAAGCACAGCACAGTCATAACATGCGCCGTATCTCTATTGTGCGGGGCCTTTCTGCCTGTAGGGGTGCGTTCGTTAGATTGCTAATATTCACAGTGTCGCAGCAATATTTATAGCCAGTTCGTCATTGAAATTAATGATTCGTGACTGGTCCCGGCAGATGGCCCTGCCGATATACATAATTTTTCGCCTTTTAGATGCATATATGATATAATTATAACCACCAAGGAGTCGATGCCTATGGCCGAATATGACCTTATCATCAAAGCCCTGGCTGAACGTTACATGGACAAGATCGCCTCTTTTGTCCGGGGTGTACCGGTTGCCGTGGAGCAAATTGAGGGTAAAGATAAAGAGGCCGTGGCCGTGCAGCGCACTTCTGACGCGCTGGTCAAAGTACGTGAAGACGGCTATGAGTATCTAATGCTGGTTGAATTTCAGGCCAGGCCGGACCGAAAAATGGCGAGAAGGTTGCTGGAATATACGGCTATGCACCACTGCCGGCACGAAAAACCAGTTTACCCGGTAGTAATCAACCTGACCGGCGGCAGCCGGCAGGATGGGCGGTACATGTTTGAATGCTTTGACCTGACAGTAGTTGATTTCAACTACCGACAGATCAATTTACAGGACATTGCCGGCCGGGAACTGCTTTACCGGGGACCGGTGGGCCTACTGCCCCTGACACCGCTGATGAATCATGATGAATTACCCGAAACGGTACTAGATAAGTGCGCCAAGCGTTTGCAAAGCGAAGTAGAAACAGAGGACGAAAGGTCGATCCTGTATATAGCACTTGCGGCCTTATCGTCGTTGAGGTTCCCGAAGGATTTAATTTTAAAAGCGCTGGAGGTGAGCAAGTTGGAAAACTTACCGCTATTCGATGGCATTCGTGAAGAGTGGGAAGCCAGAGGCCGCGATGAAGGGATAGTCGAGGCCATCATGGAAGCGCTTGAAGAGAATACCGGGCAGTATCCTATTGGGTTAAAGGAAAGATTATCTATTGTCAAAGACGGTGGCCTACTGAGGAAAATCTTGCGCCGGGCAGTTAAGGCTAAAACCATGAAAGAGTTTGAAATTGCCCTCAAGGAACTAATACCAAATTAAATAAATGGTATTGGGATTAACTTGGCAGGATATTGATTTTAGTGACGGAACTGTTGTGGTTCGCAGATCAGTAGATACCCGTAATCGTCGCGTGAAACCAGATACAAAAACCTCCAGTAGTCGCCGTACTATACCTCTTGACGCTGATACATTGACGTTGCTCAGGGCAATGTATTCTGAATTAATCCGAAGTAAATTGAAGCCGATAAATATCCGTGATACATTGGTTTTTCACGCAGATCATGATTTTAAATTGCCGGTTAGGGATGACTCTGTGAGACGAACCTTAAACCGGGCTTTAAAGAAAGCTGGATTACCTCATATACGTGTTCACGATTTGCGGCATACCGCAGGGAGTCTTTTGGTAGCGGCAGGGGTTCCGATGCCCACTGTGGCAGATTTTCTCGGTCATAGCAGCCCGGCGACTATAGCTTCTGTTTATGCACATGCTATTATTGATAAATTCTATAAAAAATGATTGCCTCAGGATGTTATGTAACCCACCGCGAAGAAATCAGCGGTGGGGTTTTTCATCCATAATTCAAGTGCCAATTTGAGCAACAACACATCATTAAGAGACTGAGCAATAAGAACAAGCAAATCTATGTCATAAAAGTTTACAATCGGGCAATAGCCCGGTTTTTCTTTTATAGAGGACGCGGTCTGGGCGGCAGTACTCCCAAGAAATCCGGCCCGGCGGTAATGTGCGCCTATATTTCCGTTGAACGGGACCGATTCGGAAAGATCGTTAAAGTTACGGTGTCCGGTGCCCTTTACGACAATATTTCCGGTCTGCTGGAAGCGATGAAGAATCCAGCCGCGCTGAACCTGGAAACATGGTGTCTTGAGGGGTGGGGCCAGGAAGCGGCATGGACGATTGAAGGAAAGCTCTGTTGGTTCTCCGGCAGCAGGGGCCAAGGCATATGTCGCCCGGTGCAAACATATATCGAGATCCCCGGACTCCACGTCGATTGTCGATGTGCCATCAATTCGCAGTCGACCGCCTTGCTCAGGCATCGCCATTCTCCACCGGTACAAAAGTGAGAGAACTGACTCATAATTGGCAGCCAAAGATACTGCGGTGTTGTTTTCGATATCCGTCCAGCGCTGAACAATCTCGTTACGTCCAGTCGGAATGTTAGTATCATTATAATTCAGGTATTTAGCGGCCAGTTGTCTGCCGCCATAGTCATCATTATCGTCGGTGCGGTGCTGCTGGCCATGACTACCCCCGGCCTAATGGAGAGCGTAGGGAAAGGCTTCCTAAATTTGCTTGGAGGGGGCTCATAAATCTGGGGTTCCGACAGATGTTCGGAACCCCCTGGCCGGGAAAAGTGACTTTTTGTAAAACGTTGTAATAAATTGGACACTCGGGTAAAGACAGGTAATAGGTTCCCTAGTTTATAGAGCTTCTTTTACCCTTATTCGCCAGCTTCCTTTAACGCTTCTTTCAATAGAGATTCTGATATCCAAAACCCCATCTCTTTGAGACGATCCAGTTCCTCTTTAAGTGAAGGAAGAAGGCCTTTTTTCTTAGCTGCCAGTAAAAGACCAACTGTCCTGTAGGTATCAAACCAAAACGCCGGGCAATACGTCTGGCATCTAGATCATCCAAAACAACGGAATTTATTTTTTGTTCGATAGCTTGAGCAATAATTTCACGTTCACCTTTACCAAGATCGGGAAGCATCTTCAATATTTCCGGATCAGTGATTAAACATTCTCCAAGCCAGTTTCCATAAGAGGCGTGGATAATTTCCATTGCCAGATCGTTTTTCTTTTGTATTTCTATTAGTACCGCTGAAGGAACAAGTACCCGACTGGCTCCTATTTTTAATATTTCCAAACGGTTTAAACGGGCCAGAAAAAGGAGCGGCCCTGCATCAACGATACGCATGGTCATAGTTCCGCCAATCTCCTGGCAGATTCTATTTCCAATCCCACTTCTTCATCCTTTATATTTATTGCGGGTACACCATATTTAGATAGGGAGGCAAGAAAGACAAGCCGGTCTACGCCTGCTATTTGGCTGGCTACTCCGGCGGTTATCTTACCCAACTCATAAAGCTTAGTCGCTAGTAACATTCGAGCTTCTTTAGCAAATTCAGCCTCTGACATCTTCAAAGACTGAGGTAACCCTTCCGGTATGGGTATATTCATTTGTAGCATTCTACCTCACCTCTTTCTAAGTATTATATCATTCTGTAAATTTTTGTACTACAATCAGCCGTTAAATCTATTCTTTGCTGTGCCCCCTCCCCTAAGCAAAGCCTGAAGGCCGGCGCCAAGGACACCCTGGACTCGATAAAGGATATTTGTAATGATCGCAGTACTGGCAGCTGCCATGTGGACCTTCTTTAGGAGCCAGCTTTCCGCTTCCATAGTAATTATCATCGTCGGTGCGGTGAATACCTCCGGCCTGATGTAAAACTGGGGTTCAGGCACGGTATAATCAATATCTTCAATGCAAGCGTTCAGTCCGAGGGAGGCCCGGTGTAAGAGTCTTTGGATCCGGGCGTTTTTCTTAGCGAGCCATTCCTTTTCAACCATAATTCCGAGTCGTTCCTCAAAGGACAGGTCTCGCAATGCAGCGTCTGGTTCACTTACCATTTGGGCCATGACTTTCAGCTTTAAATCCCTGAGTTTTTCTACCGTGGGGTTGTTAAGCATGGATACCACCCCCTGCATAAGCTCTGCTCCCTCTGACATTCGCATGTTTAATGATTTTCTCAGCCTTCGTTTCCGCGGCTTTAGCGGTCACTTGTTTAAGTCTCTTTCGCCGGCGATATAGAGTTCTATAGTTCTGGAGGTTGCCCGTACCGAGCAAGGCTGACCAACATAGGAGTAGTGAACGCTGTAAAAGAAAACAGTTTATCAATCTTTTCAAAGGCCGTCAGCAGGTTGCCCTCCATTTTCTGAAAGGGGCGTTTACTAAACTTGGCAAGTTCTTCTTTGAGTGCCTGGTTTATCTCATAGAGGCTAAAAAACTGTCTGTTTCTAAGGGCGGCAATAATTCTCCTGGAGACGTTACCGATCATATTTTCGTCGGCGGCCTTATCTTTAGGTTTACCAGCCCGTGCGGGAACCAACGTAGTGTGGTAATGCCTGGCCATTTCGTTATAACTCTTGTTTAGGACCGGATCTACGCGATCCGGTGTAATAACAGCGGTTTTCGTATTATCTGGAATGGTGACTTTGGGAACGCCTCCGAAGTATTCATAAGCCCTGACATGGGCGTCGATCCAATTGGGAAGTTTGGTATCACCATAGGCATGAACAAAAGGGTAGGCACTGGCCGGCAGGACAGCCACAAAGAGGTATGCAGTTTTAATTTCTCCGGTCTCAGGTTCCACATAAGTCATAGTCTGGCCTGCCCAGTCAACCTGCATTTCCTCGCCTGCTTTATGTTCAATATGCATGGTTAGCTGATTGGCCTTTTTAAACTTCCGGTAACGCTTTTTTTCTTCATCTCGTAAAAAACATACTCCATGTCAGGTTCAGGAACTGTGTTTTTATTGTTTACCGGCGGATAAAGCAAAGAGAGTAATTGTTTGTCATTAAGCTCTATTGGCCAGGTTATTCCTGCGTTATTAGCCCGTTCAATTACTTCGGATACTGTTGTCTTGCCACAGTTGCAGGATTTTCCGATTTCCCGCAGGGATAGTCCTACCTCGTGTTTCAATCTTAAAATTTCTCTTGCTTTCAGCATTTCTAGCCTCCTCATCTTTTGGCCCCTTTCTTTCTACTCGAAAAAAAGGGTACCAGTTAGTTTACTAACTCGACAAGGTGTCCGGATGTTGCCGAAATGCTGTCCGGATAATTCCGTTATGCTGTCCGGATGTTGCCGTTACGCTGTCCGGATGCTACCGGAATGGGGTCCAGATGCGACCGAAATATGCAATTGGAAAAAGGAGATCAAAAAAATTAGGTATAAAACAAAAAACTAGTTGGCTTCTTACACATATTATCTGACCCCGTTTTATTTTGCGGCTATACCCCGAAAAGTTTTTTTAACGGCGTATTAAAAGTTAGGAGACATAGCCGGCTATTGATTTTGTTGGGTTGTCCCTTGTCTGGGGTTTAGACTTATCCTGTGAGGGGGTGTTTAACCTTAAATTGCATAATTTTTTTCTTTGCTATTAGAAAAATTCTTAACCCGGAGGTGTTATGATTGTTTAAAAAGAGTTTATTTACTTTGCTTTTAACAATGGTTTTGATCCTGGGGATAGCGGCGGCGTCCTATGCCGATCCCGGTAAGGGGAAAGGAAACTGGAAAGTTAAAAGCCAGGTCAAGTGGAAAGCTGTTCAACTGAAGGATGTTAATTCACACTGGGCGGCACAGTCGATCCAGGCTATGTGTTCGTATGGTATTATTTTGGGGTATCCTGACCTGACTTTCAGACCGAATGTTCCTGTAACCAAATATGAGGCCATCATGATGATCTCAAGGGCGGCCGGTTTTAACGGCACCTTTGACTCGGACCGTTCCTGGGGCAGCGATGTTCCCTCTTGGATGACCGACTGTCTTAACTTTGCCGTCAGCGAGGGAATATTGACGGAAGACGAAGCCAGTGACTTAAATGGTTTGGCGCCCGCCAAAAGGTATGAGGTCGCCGTCTGGGCCATCAGGGCGATCGGTTTAGAGCAGGATAACCAGTTCTCGTTCCAGGACTTGGACGAAATCCCCTACTTCGCAAGGCCTTATGTCGGGGGGATGTATAAACATGGTTATATGATCGGTTATTCCGGCAAATACTTCCAGCCCAACAAGCCGGTAACCAGGGCGGAAATGGCGACCGTGCTTTATAGAATTCTGCTGGAAAAGCCCGTCGATAACGATGATGACGACAGCGACGATAACGATAATAATACCGTTGAGGAACTGAAAATTAACAGCCTTGAGCCCGCCGACGGCAGTGAATACGTTGACGAGGATACAGATGAACTGGTGGTCCGTTTCAATATGGAAGTAGAAGCTGTAAAAGACCTGGAGAGCGTTCTGGACGGAATCATCGTCAGGAATGTGACCGATGGTGAGGATGTGAATATTGACGAGGTATTTATCGAGGATGAAACCTTGACCATCAAGCTGGACGAATCCCTTGAAAGAGACAAAACGTACAGGGTTACCATCCAAGAGGACCTGATCGAAGCAAAGAAATCCGGTGAAAACTTTGACGGAATCAGCGGTAGTGAGTGGGAGTTCAGCACCCGCGAGACCTTTGGAATTGTCAGCTTGACCCCCGAGAACGATGCGGATGATGTAAACGGGGACGACACCCTCGTCCTCAAAGCGGAATTCAGCGGCGACATCCGGGTGATCCCCGGAAAGACCCTGCTGAATGCTGTAAATGTTTACAACCAGAGCGACGACGAAGATGTGGACGTCGTTAAGGTTGAAATTGACGGAGACACCCTTGTTATCACCCTGAAAGATCCCTTGGAAAATGGAGACACATTCGAGGTGACTATTAAGGCGGATTATCTTGAAGAAAAGAGCACGGGTAGAAATTTTGAGGGAATTGAGGGTAGTGATTGGACATTTTCCACTGAGGAATAAAAAACTGATTTTTCCCTTTGTCGCAGGACGGAAAATTCCGCCTGCGGCTTTTTTTGCCAGATCAAGAAATTGTATGTATGAAACCATTAGTATAGGTTTATTTTTTTGAAGGAATATTAATATTTTTGTGGAATTTATAGACATTAAACCCATTATTGATGAATAAACCAATTTTTACTGTCCAGTCTGATTTTTTTTATAATCGACTGGACAACATGTTTTTTTGGAAATTTATCGAATCTTGCTCAAAAAAAGGCTGTTTATAATATTACATGAGGTGCGAGGAAATGGAAAATAATTGTGTTGGGGCCATTGAATTCATTCGTGATATAACCAAAAGCAATCGTACTGAAGATGAATTAAGAAAATACTGCGACCATCTTGAAGAGCTGGTAAAAGAGCGTACCGGCGAATTAATAAAAGCCAATGAACGGCTTCAACAAGAAATTGCCGGGCGGAAACGGGTGATAATACCCCCTGTAAGGAATGCCCGACTTTTCGCGTTTTTGACACAAATGTTCCCCAGGAGTGGGAATGGACCAGTCTTGATAATAGGACATATCAGATTTATGATTATCCCTTCATCGATATTGATGGTTCCTCGCTGGTGCTGGAACTGGGAATTGACATCACCGGGCGCAAACGGGCGGAGGAAGCGCTGCGTCTGTCGGAAGAACGGTTCTCCAAAGCCTTTAACGCCAGTCCCAACCCGATGACAATCACTACTATTGCAGACGGGCGATTCATAGATATAAACAACAGCTTTCTCAACCTTTTCGGTTATTCCCGTCAGGAAGTGATTGGGCGCACGGCAATGAACCTCAATGTTTATTCAGATCCCGCGTTTCGAACGATAATGATTCAGGAAGTCCTGGAAAGGGGAGTTGTTCATAACCTGGATTTCCACTTCCGCGTTAAATCGGGCGAAGTGCGGGCGGGACTTCTATCGGCGGACATCATTAAGCTTGATGGCGAGCGTTGTTTGCTGACTGTAGTTAATGATATCACCGAACGCAAACAGATTGAAAAAGAAATGGCACGGTTGGAGCGCCTGAACCTGGTGGGGGAAATGGCCGCGGGTATCGGCCACGAAATCAGAAATCCGATGACTACAGTGCGCGGTTTCCTGCAAATGCTTGATAGAAAAAAAGAATGCGAACGATACAAGGAATACTTTAATCTAATGATCGAAGAGCTGAACAGGGCCAATTCAATCATTACGGAATTCCTTTCCATGGCTAAAAACAAGCCGGTAGATTTAAAACCGCTAAATATTAACCATATAATGCAAACCCTGTTTCCATTAATTCAGGCTGATGCTTTGAACGCCGACAATTACATTGAAATGAAACTGGCGGAAATTCCGGACTTGCTTCTGGACGAGAAAGAAATTCGCCAGCTAATTCTAAACCTCGTGCGAAACGGGCTTGAGGCGATGTCGCCTGGTGGAAAACTGACTTTAAGAACGTTTATGGTTGGTGAGGAAAACCACTTCGTGTTCCATATTGATCCCTTGATTTTAAAGGTTTCTGCGTTTAATTTCGCAGATTTATGGTAAAATGTTATAATCAAACGTAAGCATTCAGTTAATCCGGCTAAGGAAGGTATGGCGTTTATCTATAGCGAACGACTTACGGAGCGCCATGCCTATACATTACAATCAGGCGGTAAATATCGTGGACACGCTGCTGGTACTGCTGAAAAACATCATCCTGTCCACCCTGCACGGCTGGGTGGGCGCTTCTTTGGCCGTCTTCATGTTTTTCCGGCCGCTCAAGCCCTGGCGGATCGGGCGCGTCAGAATATGGCAGGGGGTTATACCGGCCCAGCAGGCGCGCATCGCCGAGGCGGTCAGTGGTGTGGTGTCAAGGGAACTGCTCACGCCGCAGGCCTTGTTCGATTATCTGGTACGGGAGCAGGCGCTGGACCGCCGGGTGCGGTCCACCCTGCATGATCTGGTGACGTTGGTCGCCGGCAAAGAATATCCTACCGTTGAGTCAATGTTTCCCCCGCTTGCCGCCGGGTTGAAAGAAGAACTGAAAGGGCGGGCAAAAGAGGCGCTGGAGCAATGGGCGGTGAAGTATTTAACCGACCCCGGCGTCGAAGCATGGCTAAGGGACTTTTTGCACCGGCAGATGAAGCATGTCTGGCGGAAAAAAGCAGGCGAACTATGGCCGGAAGAGCGGGCGGACGCTTTTTTGCGCCGCTCCATGGAGGATGTGGCGGTTTACCTGTCGGGGCCGGAGTTTAAAGAAGCGGCTGTGCGCCTGATTGAGCAGGCTCACGGGGCGCTCTGCGGGTACGCCGTACCCCTGCGCGAAGTTCTGCCCCAGCCACTGAAAGATAAAGTAGCCGAATGGCCGGCCCGGCTGGCCCAGGTACTGCCGGAGTTGATCCGGCGCCTGCGGGATAACGAAGAAGTGCTGGCGCGTTTGACCGCGGTAATCCTGGACATCATGGAACAGCTCAAAGGAAAAGGTCTGTTGGCGCGCGTCGGGATCGGCCTGTACCAATTCTTTGGTGAATACCGGGCGGATGTGGAGAGCTTTGTGCGTTATGACATGTTTCCCCGCCTGGGTGAGTTCCTTTCCTCACCGGAAATGAGGTTGCGGCTGGAACAGTACATCCGGGAGCAGGCGGACGCTATTCTTGATCGTCCGGTCGGCGAACTGGCAGGTGAGCTCAACCCCGGGCAACTGGCGCAGGCAAGTGACTGGCTGGCCGCGCGCCTGGGCGAGTGGCTTGCCGGGGCGGGTGCGCAGGCTTGGCTGGGCGAGTTTTTACTGGGCCGTTACCGCGCCTTGGCCGGGTGTACGGTAGCTGAATTATGCGGGCGGTACGCCGGCGTCGCTCCGGACAAAGTGGAAGCGTCGCTGGCGCGTCATGGCCTTGACCTACTCCGCCAGCCTGTGACAATGCGCTTCGTGCGGCTGGCGGCCCGCTCGCTGGTGGAGGAGATTGCGGCTTACCCGGTAGGCCGCCTGCGGGATCGTTTTTCTCCGGATACGCTGGAAAAAGTCGAAGTAGTGTCGGCGGGGCTGATCACCGCCTACCTGAAGAATAAAATCCCATCTTTCCTTGAAGAATTGGATTTAGAAGGTATAGTCAGGACAAGGATCGAAAGCTATTCTACCCGTGAACTGGTGGATATGTTTCAGCGGGTGACGATGAACAACCTCCAGAAGATCGAGATTTACGGAGCAGTGATCGGGGCGGTGATGGGGGTGTTTTTCGGCCTGGCAAACCTGCGCGCGGACGCCTTTTGGTTTATCGTGGCGTTTATGGTGTTTGTTATCGGAATCTTGCGCTTTGTTAAAAATTAAGGGCAAGTGGGGACGGTTCTTGCTTGCCACCCCGCGGGGTGGCAAGCAAGAACCGTCCCCACTTGCCTGGTCCCCACTTGCCTGCTCCCGGCGGGCGGGCGCTTGTATTTTTAGTTTATTTTGGATACAATGGTAAGGGTGAAATTGTCGTGATTTGCATGGGTGTGTGATAGGGGGCTGTTAATATTGAAGAAAGTGGTCAGTGTCAGCCTTGGTTCTTCCAGGCGTGACCACAAGGTCCGGGTGGAACTCCTGGGGGAGCAGTTTGAAATATCACGGATGGGTACGGACGGCGACTTTAACCGGGCCCTGGAAGTGCTGCGGGAACTTGACGGAAAGGTGGACGCCATCGGCCTCGGCGGGATTGACGTATACCTGTTTGTCCGGCAAAAGCGCTACGCCATCCACGACGGGCTTAAATTGATGGAAGCGGTCAAGGTGACGCCGGTGGTGGACGGAAGCGGTTTAAAAAACACCCTGGAGCGGGAAGTGGTGCGCATCCTGACTGAAAATACCGGCCTGCTCAGAAAGGGCATGAAGGTTCTAATGGTCAGCTCACTGGACCGGTTCGGCATGGCGGAAGCCCTTTACGACATGGGCTGTGATATGACTTACGGCGACCTGATTTTTACAATGGGTATGCCTTACCCGGTCAAGACGGTGGCGGAGCTTGAGGATATCGCCAACCGCACCCTGCCCGAGCTGGTTAAAATGCCTTTCCACATGCTTTATCCCACCGGTAAAAAGCAGGAAAGCCAGGACGAGGCCAAAGTACAAAAGTTCGCCAATTACTATTACGAAGCTGAAGTGATCGCCGGGGATTTTCACCTGATCAGACGCTTTATGCCGGCCGGCATGAACGGGCAAACCATCTTAACCAATACCACCACCCGCGAAGATATTGAATTCCTGCGCGAAAAAGGAGCAGGCACACTCGTTACCACGACCCCCGAATATGAAGGGCGTTCCTTTGGCACTAACGTTATCGAAGCCGCTATGGTGGCTATACTTGGTAAACCGCTGGAGCAAATCGCCGCGGAAGATTACCTGGAACTGCTGCGCAGGCTGAATTTCCAGCCGCGTATCCTGCGCTTGACGTAAATTCTGGCCGTTTCTTCAGCTAAAAGCGGCTGCCGGGGAGGTCTGAACAAAGTTTTGGCGACTCATTCGGAAATAACGGATAGCCTTAAAGTGTTTAAAGACAACTATAACAGCAACGAACGTTTAAAAATTATGAACAGGGACTGGGACCGGGTAGTGGTGATCAAGGCTACCGATATTGAATCATTGCATACTTTGACTGTGATGGACGGCGTGGTTTCATTAAAAGAAGGGGCCGTGGAAAATCCCGACCTGACGGTGATTTCCGACAGTGAAACCCTGGCCGATATTTTTTACGGCGACATCACCCCTACCGAGCCTTACAACAACGGTACTTTGCGGATTATGGGCCAGGAAGACGATATTATCCGCCTTGATTTCATTTCTTTGATGATCTGGGGTGAATAGATTGCAGCTGAAAAGGGTCCTCACCCTGCGCACAGTGGTTGCCACCAGCGCTGGCCTGACCCTGGCCACTTCGACTTTTGTCGCCGCCGTGGAAGTGGCTGGTTATGTACTGGGAGATACCGCCTGGATCGCGATCCTGACCGGCGGGATTCTTTGTTTTTT
>Ga0067045_1029786_pt1 | contig 18425 bp, 16 predicted proteins | sample TerdegcTABiofilm_FD_59184 | JGI IMG/M metagenome (GOLD analysis project Ga0067045, IMG submission 59184) | Combined Assembly of (Gp0054472, Gp0054536) Wastewater bioreactor microbial communities from Singapore -Terephthalate degrading... | reverse complement strand
GATAATAACCCTGAACGGATGAAATCCCGTTTTTATCGGGGTCGGGAGACCCCTCCTACATGAAAGAACTTTTAAGGAGTAGTATTCTATTGAGTTCTGGTCTCGATAATAACCCTGAACGGATGAAATCCCGTTTTTATCGGGGTCGGGAGACCCCTCCTACATGAAAGAACTTTTAAGGAGTAGTATTCTATTGAGTTCTGGTCTCGATAATAACCCTGAACGGATGAGATCCCGTTTTTATCGGGGTCGGGAGACCCCTCCTACATGAAAGAACTTTTAAGGAGTAGTATTCTATTGAGTTCTGGTCTCGATAATAACCCGGCGATGGGGATCCTTGCCGACGCTGTAGGAGGAGAGGTTGTATTTATCTATTATCTGATGCTGGAGCCGCCTTATATAGGAATTCTGGGGGGAAAGTTCCAGGGTTTCCTCGGTTTCCAGCACTTTCATGGCAGCCTGTTCCGCTTCCATAATGGCTTTCTCTTCGGGATCTTCCGGTGAGGAGGAAGGCAGTCTGAAAAACTCCCGGATAAAGTTCTCCATCTGGGTTACGGTATTGCTGCGGATTATATGAAAAGGAATGGTATTGCCCGCCAGTTCCCGCAGTTGACGGGTTCCCCTGGTGTCCTGACTCTTGAGTGTTAAAATGACGTCAGCGTCTTCCCACCTTCGCACCACCATGGCGGGGACTTTCATAGCCTCAATGGATTTTTCCAGTCGGTTTCTGCTGACCGCGTAGGGAAATATTTTAACCGTCTTTCCTTTTATTGGAGAAAAGGGTTTGGGCGGAGGCGGAGTCGTATATTCTCTTTCTCTCTCTTTTTCCTTATGGGGATACAGTCCGTTTCTACCGTTGGAGAAGGTGGATTCCTTCGAATGGATGTCGGCTTCCTGGATGATCCGATAACCGCCGTTCTGATTCCTGACCCGGATTTCGGGATGAGGTTCCACTCCTCTCAACATGCTGTCGATGACTTTCTGCACGTCGGGGTGAATGGCCAGTTGGTCCTTACCCTGGATCTCTATGACAATATCAAAAGTGGGGGGAGCTTTCCTTTCCAGTACCGTTTTCTGGGTTCTTCTCTTGCGGGCTTCCTCGTCGCTGAGAGTTACCGCCTGAATCCCTCCCACCAGATCCGACAGGGTGGGGTTCAGTAAAAGATTCTCCAGAGTGTTGCCGTGAGCGGTGGCTACCAGTTGCACTCCTCTTTCGGCAATGGTTCTGGCGGCATAAGCTTCCTTCTCGGTGCCGATCTCATCCACCACGATGACCTCCGGCATGTGGTTCTCCACCGCCTCGATCATGACCTCATGCTGAAGTTCCGGCGAAGGAACCTGCATCCGCCTTGCAAGACCGATACCCGAATGGGGAATATCCCCGTCGCCGGCGATCTCGTTGGAAGTATCCACAATGACCACTCTTTTCTGGAAGTCGTCGGCAAGAACCCTCGCCATTTCCCTCAGCATGGTGGTCTTGCCCACACCGGGTCTTCCCAGAAGAAGGATCGACTTATCACTGGCTATCAGATCCGCAATAAGAGATATGGTGCCGTAAACCGCCCGTCCCACCCTGAGAGTCAGTCCTATGACCTCGTTACTCCGGTTGGTTATGGCGGAAATCCGGTGGAGAGTCCTCTCGATACCCGCCCGGTGATCCTTCCCGAACTTCCCCACTCGCTGAACCACATACTGAATCTCATCCCCGGTTATAAAATCGTCTTTCAGATATTTCATGACTCTTCCGGGAAATCGAGCCTCCGGTCTTCTGCCCAGATCCATAACCACTTCTACCAACTGATCCAGATCGGAAAGGTTCAGGAGGGCATCGGCGATATTCTCCGGCAATATACCCAATAACCGCTCCAGATCGTCGGTTACTCTGATACTGCTGCAATTCTGCTTTACCTCGTTGGAATCCGTGATATTCAAATGATTCATACCCTCCCGATTCTGAATTCCGACCCAAAAGTGTGGAAAAAATCTGAAATCCTGAGCCAAATATGCTACCGTTAGTGGTTGGTTTTAAAAAATACCTTATAATGTGGTTTTAAGAAGGACTAAAGTCCTTCGCTACCGCTTTCCACAAAGTCTGACCTCTAACTTCTAACTTCTAACTTCTCTTTGACTACCCTTATGGTATTCATGGTGGGATCCATAGGTCCTTGTATGTGGACTCCTGCGGACATTTCCATGGTTATATAATCGACGATCTGACGGGTTATCTCCTCGCCGGGACGCAGAATAGGAATTCCCGGAGGATAGGGGGTGATCATCTCGTTGCAGATCCTGCCTGGGGACTCCTGCAGGGGAACGGTTTCAAACTCCGCCACGAAAGCCTCTCGGGGGGTCATGACCTGTCGGGGCCAGTCGGGCAGTTCCATGGCTTGTTCCTTTTTCATATCAAAGAGTTTTGTCTTGGAATATTCCTCATGTTCTCTGTTCCACGTTTTTATTTCCCTGAAAGCGTCGATAATCTTCTGCACATCCTCCCTGGTATGGGCGACGGTGATTAAGAAAAGTACATTAAACAAATCCGACATCTCCAGTTGGATGTTATAACGAAGACGTAGGATCCTTTCCAGTTCATAACCGGTAAATCCCAGATCCCGGGCGGTTACGTTGAGTTTGGTGCCGTCAAAGTCAAATACTCCCGAATTTCCCACCAGTTCGTATCCGAAAGCCCTGACGCCTGGAATCTTATTCAATTCCTCTCTGGCATAATCGGAAATCTCCAGGGTTCTCTCCAGCAACTCCTTACCTCTGGTAGCCATGTTCATCCGTGCCGTGTCCAGAGACGCAATCATCAGACAGGAAGGACTGGTACTCAAAAACAAACGGATCACCGATTCCAGTCGCCCCAGATCGATGCGATTCCCCTTAACGTGCAACATGGATGCCTGACACATACTCCCCATGAGCTTATGGGTGGAATTGATGCAAATATCAGCCCCCGCTTCGGTTCCCGACATAGGAAGCCGGGGATGAAAGTGAAAGTGAGGTCCCCACGCCTCATCCAGCAGAACGGGTTTGTCGTATCGGTGAGCCATATCGATCATGGTCTTCACATCGCAGGCATATCCGTAATAGGTGGGAGAAAGAAGGCAAACCGCCTTGGCATCGGGATGCTTTTTCAAAGTCTCTTCCAGACACTCCGGCGTTACCGTATGATCGACATGCATATCGGTATCATAGGTGGGATCCATATAAACCGGAACCGCTCCGCTGAGAATCAACGCCCCCGTAGTAGAGCGATGTAAATTCCGGGGCAGGAGAATCTTATCCCCGGGATTCAGAACCGACAGGATCATGGCATGATTGCCCGATGAAGATCCGTTTATGAGAAAATAGGTCTTGTCCGCTCCATAGGCTTGGGCTGCCATCTCCTGGGCTTCCTGAATTACCGACTGGGGCTGGTGAATGTCGTCCAGTCCCAGTATCTGGGTAACATCCGCCGCCAACCCATGCTTTTGAACAAACTCTCTGAACACGGGATGAGCCCCCGCTCCCCGCTGATGACCCGGCACGTGGAATGTCGTTACATCGGATTCTATATACTTTTGCAGAGCATCGAAATAGGGCGTCCTTTTCTGATCTCTCCTCTCCTCCGGGGACAAGGTTCTTACCCCGGAATCCAGTTCCATTATCATAAAAATCCCTCCTAACATTTTTTTATCCCTGATAAACTCTGAGACTTAATGATTTTCACAATTATATAGGAAAGGGAGAAGAAATACAATAGGGCGATTTTTTCAATTTATTCCCTTTCATACCAAAAACAAGAAGGAGTCCGTCATCACCGATAACAGACCCCTTCTTGAAAATCAGGTGGGGAGAGTCCAGGAAAATCGGCTTCCGGAGAAGCCTCCTACAAAGAGAAGCCTCCTACAGAGTTGGGGAATCGGGTTCTTAACCGGGCCAGTCGCCGATGTTGTCCCAGATCAGTTCTAAAAGACGGTTGCTGCCGTTATACTTATATCGCTTCTCCGCCTCGGATTTGACTTTTTTGAAGGCTTTCATCATAGCCTTATATCCGCCCTGGCTGTGGAGGGATTCACCGATGGCAACCAGAAACTGCTCTTTTTCCCTGCCCAGGTCGGTGCTGCCCTTGGCGAAATGGGGTTCCATGATCTTGAGAATCTCCTCGGTGGCGTCGGTAATATATTTAGCTTCTCCCGATTCCCCGGCAACGGGAGGTAAATCGGAAACCGCCGAGGATTCCGGCATAGCAGAAGGTTTTATTTCCGGTTTTCTCTCTTTTTTTACTTCTTTGTCGGCGGAAACGTCTATTGTCAGGGATGCTTTGGGAGACGTTCCTTTTTCAATTTTGACAGGGGCGTTAACTTTATCCGGTTTGGGAGTTTCTTGGGCAAGGGACTCCTGCCGGGGGACTTCCTTTTCTTTTGCCGGGAGTTCTTTTTTGTCAGCCGGAGGGACTTTCTTTACCGTCTCCATGTCGGGAATCGGTTTTGAGGCGGATTCCGACGGAGAAGAAGCAGGTCTTACCTCGGTGTCGCTGCCTACGAATTTATACAGCAGTCCTATGGCGATCACGAAGGGTATAAAAGACAAAGGACTGGGTGTATTTCCGTTTTCGCTCTTCTCACCTTTTTCTACCGGGGCTTCCTCCGCAGTCTCTATCGATGAGGACGGCAGAATCGCCGTTGACGATTTCCCCGTTGTTATACCGCAATCGGCATTGACAGATATAATTGTTCCTAAAACCATCAACCACAGCACAAAAACAATGCTCAATTTTTTCATATTTATCCTCTCCAGTGTAAAACTTTATCACGATATAGTAAGTCCATACTTTAACCCCGGCTGCCAGAAACTAAAATAACCCTTTTCATCCCGTAAATATTCTATCCCGCTTTATCCTTTTCCTACATCCCGCACTAAAAAGAAGAAAATCTGTATTCATTCAGTCCCCCCGTCATTCCGAACCCGTGAAACAAGTTTAGGATGACGGGGTTCTCCGCCAGAGGACTGAATATATACGAAAATCTACCCCACTTTTTACATACACAGAAAAACAGGAAGGGAAAAAAAGGATTTTATCAAACTAACCTCTGTCAAGGGTTGATTAAAACAGGCGAGACTGTCGGGGTCTGGAGACCCCTCCTACATTCAATTAAAGGGAGGTTCCGATATGCAATGTCCCAAATGCCAGGAGCAAAACCTGGCGGATGCCAAATTCTGCGCCAACTGCGGAAGACCCCTGTCGGGGGATATTCCTTCCTATCTTTTAGAAGAAGAACCGGATCTTTGGGATAAGGTCAAGGAACTTAAAGAAGGAATCGAAAAAAAGATCACCCGTAAAAACTACAAGGAAGTACTGGCGGACAAGACCAACCCCGTAACCAATATGCTCATCGTCTTTCTGGCGTGGTTGCTGATGGCTTTTATCGGAACCCGTCCGCTGATAATCATTCTTTATATAATCAGTTTCCTCATGGGACCGGTGGGTCTTATTTTCCTGCTGGCTGCCACTTATGTTTATTCCACCCATTATGACGAGATCCGTAAAACCATGAAAAAACTTAAAATCCTGGAGGCGGTGGGAACCCTGAAACAACTGATGAAAGCCGTGGGAACCGTCATGAATCAGCAAAAAGAAGAGGAAGAGGACGAAGAGGAAGAAGAACAGGAAAAATGAGGAGAAGACTTTATGAAGAAAAACCTCGGGTGGATAATAGCCATAGTCGCGGTTCTGCTCCTCTTTTCTAAAATGAAGGACTAAAGTCCTTCGCTACCAGGTTGTTGACTGATTCGGGCACGGATTAATAAGGAATCAGAATCACTACAGGAGTTACGCTCAAATTCGAGGAAAACGGCATGGAATGGTCATCCTGAATCCTGAAACCAGTTCAGGACAGGCTTCGTTTCAGGATCTCTGGCAATCGGCATGAAATCTGGGTTTTGGTAGAAAATGGCGTAAGTCCTGCACTATATAAATCCCCGATGGAGGAATGAATATGAGTCTTTTACATAATGACAATATAAGTGTAAGCGAAAAAACCGAAGGAGAGAGGGTTATAAAAGCCCCTCGAGGCACTACTCGCACCTGTAAAGGGTGGGGGCAGGAAGCCGCCATGAGGATGATCATGCACAATCTGGAACCGGATGTGGCGGAAAAGCCAGGGGAGTTGATCGTCTATGGAGGAACCGGCAAAGCGGCAAGAAACTGGCAGTGCTTCGACGCGATAGTGAAATCCCTGAAAGATCTGGAAAATGACGAAACCCTGCTGGTACAGTCGGGCAAACCGGTAGGAATAATAAAAACTCATACGGGAGCTCCCCGGGTTTTGATCGCCAATTCCAACCTGGTTCCCCACTGGGCTAACTGGGATTATTTCCGGGAACTGGAGAAAAAGGGATTGATAATGTACGGTCAGATGACGGCGGGATCCTGGATCTATATCGGTACTCAGGGGATCTTGCAGGGAACTTACGAAACCCTGGCGGAACTGGCAAGAAAACACTTCAAGAGCAGTCTCAAAGGGAAATTGGTGCTCACCGCCGGGTTGGGAGGCATGGGTGGAGCTCAGCCTCTGGCGATTACAATGAATGAAGGGGTTTGTCTGGCGGTTGAAGTGGATCCCGTCAGAATCAGGAGAAGACTGGAAACCCGATATTGTGATGAATCCTATACAGATATTGAATCGGCTTTGAATGCGGTCATGAAGGCGAAGGAGGAACAGCGTCCCCTATCGGTTGCCCTGTTAGGTAATGCCAGTGATATTCTGCCCGAAATTCTGGAAAAAGGTATAATCCCGGATGTAGTTACCGATCAGACCTCCGCCCACGACGAACTGAACGGGTATGTCCCAGGCGGAATGGAATTCGAGTCCGCCCTGGAATTAAGAAAAACCGATCCCCAAGAATATAAAAGAAAATCCCTCCGGTCCATAACCAAACATGTGCAAGCCATGCTGGAATTCCAGAAGAAAGGCTCTATCGTCTTTGATTACGGATAATAATATACGTCAACAGGCATTCAATCAGGGACTCAAAAATGCCTTCGATTTTCCCGGATTTGTCCCAGCTTATATAAGACCTTTATTCTGTGAAGGAAAAGGTCCCTTCCGGTGGGTAGCCCTGTCAGGGGATCCCAAAGACATCTACAGAACGGATCGGGTTATTCTGGAGACTTTCCCGGAAAATGAACCCCTCTGCCGGTGGATCCGGATGGCTCAGGAAAGAGTTGCTTTTCAGGGACTCCCCAGTCGGATCTGCTGGCTGGGTTATAAGGAAAGGGATAAGATCGGGCTGATATTCAATCGGCTGGTAAGAGAAGGAGAGATTTCCGCCCCCATCGTCATAGGCAGAGACCACCTGGACTGCGGTTCGGTAGCATCCCCCAACCGGGAAACCGAGGCTATGAAAGACGGTTCCGATGCCATAGCCGACTGGCCCCTGTTAAACGCCCTCACCAACGCGGTGTCGGGAGCCCACTGGGTTTCCCTTCATCATGGAGGAGGAGTGGGCATCGGCTATTCCATCCACGCGGGCATGGTGGTGGTCGCGGACGGATCCCAAGATGCGGAGGAGAGACTGAGCCGAGTTTTATTAAATGACCCCGCCACAGGGGTTTTCCGCCATGTGGACGCAGGCTATGATGAGGCAATCCGCACGGCAAAACTCCATTCGGTTAAAATCCCCATGATGTAGTCCTTCCATTGAATATAAATTTTTGCTATCTTTACCGCAGGGAAAGGGTGATAATAATTGAAGGAAAACGACAAAAACCAACTAAATTTCAAAAGCGAACCCCCCAGCCCCTGGAGGGAACGCCATCCCCAGTGGGATCCGGTGGTAGGGCTTAAAACTATCCGGAACACCATGTTCGAACTGATGTCGGATATTTTTTACCAGTCCGATGCCAGTCCCTTCGATCTTCCCTGGAAACCCCCGGTGGATATGACGGGAGATGAAAATAATTTATATATTTGCGTTAATCTGCCCGGAGCCGAAAAAGAGGCCATCCAGATCCATACCACAGGGGATCTGCTCATCATCCAGGGGAACATCCCGCCGGCGGAAAATCAGGAAAACCGCAAGGTATTTATCAGAGAATGTCCCACGGGAGGATTTTCCCGTTCTATCCCTCTCCCCTACAGGGTAATTCCGGAGAGGATAAAAGCCGTTTATCAGCAAGGGATTTTGATGATTACCCTCCCCATCAAGGACAGGGAAGAAAATAAATCCGTAAAAATAGAAATCGAATGAACTGAAAAGAGAGGTAAAAAGTTGAGAGTTGTAATTACAGGAGCCGCAGGCTTTCTGGGTTCTCATCTGGTGGAAAAATTTCTGGAAAACCATTTCGAGGTGGTGGGACTGGACAACTTCATCACCGGGAGCCGCGAAAACCTGGAAGAAATACACGATCCGGGATTCTCCTTCATAGAACATGACGTAACCACACCCATAAAAGTCCAAGGCAGGGTGGACGGAATCCTTCATTTCGCCTCTCCTGCCAGCCCCATTGACTTTACCCGGATCCCCCTGGAAATCCTGGACGTCAATTCCAAAGGGACCCGCAACTGTCTCGATTTCGCCAGAGAAAAAAACGCCCGGTTCTTCATGGCTTCCACCTCGGAAGTGTACGGAGACCCCATAGTCCACCCCCAGAACGAATCCTATTACGGCAACGTCAATCCAACAGGCATCCGTTCGGTCTATGACGAATCCAAACGGTTCTCCGAAGCCCTCATTTATGCCTATCATCGAACATACAACACCGATGTGAGAGTGGTGAGAATATTCAATACCTACGGTCCCCGCATGAGACCCAATGACGGCAGGGTCATTCCCACCTTCATCCAACAGGCTCTCACCAATCAACCCGTCTCCATCTTCGGCGAAGGCAAACAGACCCGCAGTTTCTGCTATGTATCGGATCTGGTGGAAGGGATCTTCCGCCTGTACCAATCGGACTACACCCAACCCATGAATATCGGCAACCCCGACGAATACTCCATGCTGGAACTGGTCAAGGAAATCGAGGAGATTCTGGGCAAAAGCCTGGAAGTCCACCTGAACCCCCTTCCCGCCGATGACCCCAGGAAACGGAAACCCGACATCAGTCTGGCACGAAGTATCCTGAAATGGGAACCTAGAATACCCCTGTCGGCGGGACTTAAAAAAACTATCGAATGGTTTATTAAAAAACTAAATATATAATTACTGCATAGAGGTGTAACTTGAAAATATCGATTATCGGTAGCGGTTATGTAGGACTGGTAACCGGAGCCTGCTTTGCGGATCTGGGACACGACGTCCTGTGTGTGGACAATAACGAGGAAAAAATCGCAAAACTGAAACAGGGCATAGTTCCTTTCTATGAACCGGGTCTTCAGGAAATGGTCAAGGCAAACTTCCACGAGGGAAGACTCAAATTCTCCGGCAGCGTCCAGGAAGGAACCAAACACGGACAGGTCATCTTTATCGCCGTGGGGACCCCACCCAAAGAGACCGGTGAGGCGGATCTGTCCAGTATTGAAAGAGTTTCAAAAGAAATAGCCGAAACTATGGACTCCTACAGGGTAATCGTGGAAAAATCCACAGTACCGGTACAAACAGGCGAGTGGGTGGAAAAAACCATAGCCAGATACGTTAAACCCGGCGTGGAGTTCGATGTGGCATCCAACCCCGAATTCCTGGCGGAAGGAACCGCTATTCACGATTTCATGCACCCGGATCGGGTGGTGATAGGAGTCTCCTCGGACAGAGCTGCGGGAATGCTGGTAAAACTCTACGAACCCCTCAACGCCCCCCTGCTTTTAACCGACATCAAATCCGCAGAATTGATCAAACACAGTGCCAACGCGTTTTTGGCTCTCAAGATCTCCTTCATCAACGCCGTTGCCCATATCTGCGAACTCTCCGGCGCCGACGTCGAAAGAGTGGCAAAAGGGATCGGACTGGACGACCGCATCGGCATGAAATTTTTAAGACCCGGTATCGGCTTCGGAGGTTCCTGCTTCCCCAAGGACGTCTCCGCCTATATCTGCATCTCCCAGCAACTGGGCTATGACTTCAAACTACTCAAGGAAGTGGAGGAAATAAACCGGTTCGCCCGACAGAACGTCATCACCAAACTGAAAAACGTCCTGGGAGAAGACCTCAAGGGCAAAACCGTAACCCTCTGGGGACTGGCCTTCAAACCCAATACCGACGACATCCGCAGCGCCCCCTCCCTGGATATAATAAAAATACTCAAGGAGGAAAAGGCGGTAATACGGGCTTACGACCCCGTGGCCATGGATAACGCCCGGATGCTGGAACCCGACGTTATATACTGTCAGGACGCCTACGAAGCCGCGGAGGGAGCCGACGCCATCATTCTGGTTACCGAATGGCAGGAGTTCCGCTATCTGGATCTGCCCCGAATAAAAGCAAAAGTCCGACGACCAATCGTTATAGACGGAAGAAACCTCTTCGACCCCTTCCGGCTCAGATCCCTGGGCTTTACCTATCTGGGCGTGGGCAAAAAAGAATCCGCCAGTGAGGAAAAACAGGAAGCAAGCTGTGCAAAATAAATGAAATAAGTATTTATTTATTATAAAGGCTAATGGAGGAAGGGGGACAAAACTCCCTTCCTCTTTATTATAAGCAAATTCCCCGCAAGGAGATTGGTTTGTTATGAAAAAAAATCAGATTAAAAAAATTACGGGCATGGTTTTTCTGACTCTCTTCCTGTTCACAGTCGGAACCGGACTGCAAGCCTCCGCCCAGAATATCCCCCCGGTGGAAACCATATGGGAAAATATCAGCAAGAGCAACCCCGATCTGGTGGATTATCAGGCTCCCATCAGCATCAAGGTCAACGGTAAATATCAATTCCTTCATCCCAAACTGGATCTCACCGGAACCTACTACTTCAAAAAACCGGACAAACATAAACTTAAACTGGATCGGGCTTCCTATTTCCTCAACAAATATCCCCAGATATTCGGCTGGAATCTGCCTCCTTTAAAAGAATTCAACTCGTCAGTGGAAATCAAATCCCAGGACGGCAAGGATTTTTACGTCGTAACCCTCACTCCCAAAACCATCGCAGGAGATATCGAAAAAGAGGTTATCTGGGTTGACAAGGAAAACTTTACCTTTCCCATCCATCTCTATAAATATAAAAAAGGCGGAGAAATACGGCTGGAAATCAAATATAAGGAAGTGGACAAATATCACCTCTTCGATACCATGAACGCCTCCTTCAACTTCCCCGCCGAAAACCTCAGTGCCACCGCCAATGCCCTTTATGGAACCTACAAGATTAACCAGGGACTTTCCGACGATTTCTTTAAAGAAAATTAAAAGGAGTTTTTTCTCTATGAATAGATTTTTAATTTTGACCATATTCTTTATTTCCCTTCTGTTGCTTTCATCGGTTTCCCCCATCTTAGCCCAGACCGAAGAAAACCCCGAAAGAATCTATACCAGCGAGTCGGTCATGAGCCGCCTCATGAGCAGCTATTTCAAAGTGGAAGAAAATCAGGTGGTTACCATCGGTCAGAACTGCCACTACCTGGACGACGTGGTAGTTAACCTCTTCTTGTCCGCCAAAACCGGTGTGGATCCCCAGACCATTCTCAACCAGCGAATCCAGGGCAGAAGCTGGGCTAAAATAATGGAAGAACTCAAATTCAATCCATCCCAACTGTTTACTACCATAAGTTCCGGTTCCGTAACCGCCGATTATGAACACGCCTATAACGAATATTATAAATGGCAGAGAGACAAAAGTTATAAAATGGTCATCTATGATAAAGAAGTCCGGAATCTGGTCATGCTGAAATTCATGGTGAGCCGGTTCTCTGAATCCCCCGCCAAAATCATGAAGGAAAAAGCCAAATCCAAATCCTTTACCGATATGATCCTCAACAGAATGATCAAAACCGAAAGTGAAGATTAATCTGACAGTTTCGGCTTAAAAAGGGAATCCCTCAGAGAAGAAGTTTATTTCTTCCCCTCGATATTGAGGAAGTCAAACCGGTATTGAGGAAACAAAACCTCAATGACCTTGTAGATCAGAGCTTTAGTCCTGCCAATAAGAATTTAATGCAGACCTGAAGGTCTGATCTAAAGATATTCCCCTTTCATCCCCCTTTGTTAACGGAATAGGGACAAAGAACCAAATAGTAAAGTTTTTTTTCATCGGGTAATAAAAGGAAATGAACACCGATTGAGGAATACCCCTCAAAGGCCAGGGGTAGTTTTTCTTTTAAAGGAGCAACCAATGAAAGTAATTATAAGAGAAGAAGAAGAAAAAGAAAATGTACAAAAATTCGCCCCCGATAAAGGGCTTAAAATTGCGGGATTCGTGGTATCCCTGCTGATATGCTTTCTGCTGGCACGGTTCATCTTCAGCAACGGCGACGGTATCAGTAAAGCGGGTATTATAGTTATGGCAACGGCTCCCCTTATCGGTGCGATTATCTCCATACTGGTTCTCCGGCTGATCTTCCCCTACAGGGGCGACAAAAATATGTGGTCATACATTCTGGGGGGGCTTTCTCTTTTGATGGGCATTGCTTCCTACCTGGCGGTCATGTTCCTGCTGGGTGAGAATATCAAGGGAGCGGAATTCTGGTATCTGCTGTCGGCGGTTATATGGCTGGTCATTCTGGTCTGGGGCGGACTGGAAGCACCTTCAATGCTGGCTTTCGTTCTGGGTGGAGTCCTGGGCGGACTGGGCTGCGTTATTCTTCTGGCTGCCGCTCCTAAATTCTTCTTCCCCGAACTCTTCGCCGATCCCCAGGCGATACAGACTCAATTGGGTATGGTTCAGATCCTTTACGGCATCTTCGGAGCTTTTGCAGGAGCCATCGGTGCCACCGCCGGAAGAGCCAGCGGCTTCACCCTCAAAGATCCCTACGTCGAACAGGAACTGTAAAAAACCATAGCGGTTCTTATCGCCTGTTCGGAAAGTCTGTAGGAGGGTTCTCCTGAACCCGATTCTGCTCAGGAGATCCCTCCTACAACATCTGCCAACGATAACAGATTCAGGACTTACGCTATTTTCTACCAGAACCCCGATTTCATGCCGATTGCCAGAGATCCTGAAACAAGTTCAGGATGACGGGGTTCTTCGCTGTAGGACTGAATATATACGGCAGAAGTTTAACTGGTAAACCGGTATTATACCTGCCTCTGTCTGACTGCAAAACTTTTAATAGGTAATGAAATTGCTTCAAAATTTGCGAGATCTATTATTTTACTTGCCATGTCAATATCTATTCCCACTATATTTCCGGCATCGTCGAAATCAATCACGACTCCATCGGCTACTTCTTTAGAGTCGCTGCTGATTTTGTCCGATAAATCAATATATAGGGAATCCGTATCGGGATAATAATTAAATTTCATTTATTCCACCTCAAAATCCCTATCCGGAAAAGCGTTATGAACTGTTTCTCCATCCGGTAGGGTGATAACACGAAGATAATATCCTATTTCAGGAATCCATTTCCAATATCGGTACCTTCCATTCGATTGGCGGTCGCAATAATCGGAATTCTGAATGGCTCTCATACACCACTCCCGTTTTAAATACGGTCTTTTCCTCATGGTTTCATTTTCAAAATAAGGCGTAGTCTTCACTCTGAAAAACCTTTCCGCATATCTTCCCTTTATTATAACACAAAATAAAACAAAAAAAACACCACAGGGATTAAATTCATGGGTGTTTTTTATATCTCTTTTACTTTTTTTATTCACCCACCAGGGATTCTTTCATCATCCTTTTGATTTCCTTCAGGTCGCGGGTTTTGCCCAGAATCCACATCAGTTTGGTTATACAGGCTTCCTTGGTCATGGTTCCGCCGGGGATGAGTCCCACCCTCTCCGCCAGAACACCCACCTCGTAAATGCCCATATCCACTCCGCCTTCGGGACACTGACTCAAAACTACCACCGGTATCCCCTCCTTGCCGAACTCCTCCAGCACCGGCAGAAGATTATAAGGATCCCGATTGGGGATATTACCTGTCCCGAATCCCTCTATTATAAGACCGTGAACCAGATCCTTATTGCAATAAACCTTCAGCCATTCGGGTTTGAAACCGGGAGTCAGTCTGACCATCATTACTTGAGGATCTATATTGAAGTCGTATATGGTTTTTTTATTATTTTTATTTTTTTCTCCCGTCTTCCCTTCAGTTCCTGTTTTGCCCATATCTTCTATGGTGGTAAAGGGCTGGATTATCTGAATCCGGTTCTTTTCATCAAATAGGGCAACCGGTGGATAGTTTATACTCTGAAATGTAGTCGTGGAAGTGGTATGGGTCTTGGTGGCGTGGATTCCCTTGATTACCCTTCCCCCCGCCACGATATAAACCCCCGGCTCACCGCAGGATGCCCATTGAACGGCGTTCATCATATTTTGAGGGGCATCGCTCCCCTTCTCGCCGATGGATACCTGCGCCCCCGTCAACACTATGGGAACGGGAGGATCCTGGATCATGAAGGACAACGCCGACGCCGTATAAGCCATGGTATCAGTCCCGTGCAGGATTACAATTCCTTTATATTTCCCCTCTTCGCACACCTTTTTGATTTCTTCCCCTATGGTTATCCAGTCCTGGGGATACATATTGGTGGAATCGAGACTCAGAACCAGCCTGCCCTCAAGATTGGCAATATTCTGCAACTCAGGCACAAAGGACAAAATCTCTTTGGGAGTATAAGCGGGACGGTATCCCGTATCAGTCTTGACCGATGCAATGGTCCCTCCGGTGGTAAGAATCATTATTGAGGGTTTTTCAATACGGATGGGGACTGAAGTGGGCGTATCAATCTGCTGACATAAACCCATACCGGAAGACAAAAGACAGACTACCGCCAAAACAGTCAAAAACCGGATCAAATATAAAGGGACGGAATACCTCACCCTGATACCATCGTCTTTAATTTTATTCATAATTTTCCTCCTTATAGCGTTTCCTCTGTTCTTCGTTTTAGCACCTTAATCTCCCTTCTATCGAAAGGTAATGAACCGGGAAGTCGTTGAAAAATTATAATCCGGGTGATATAATAAATTCAGCCGTCATAACCGGAGAAAAACTTGGTAATAAAGCAAAACCCGGAAAAAGATGAACTCGAAAAACCGGAGAAAATCCATATCCCCATAGGAAAAAAGTCCGGGATAAAGGGCGTTAAAGTTCAGGCAATACAGTAGTGAAGAGCTTTTGCCTCAACAGCGAAAGGTGGCATAAAATATCAAAATAAAGTATATATAACGGCAGGAGTTACGCCTTTTATTGCCAAAATCCAAATTTTATGCCGATTCCCAAAGATCCTGAAACAAAGCCTGTCCTGAACTGGTTTCAGGATTCAGGATGACGGGTTCATGCCGGTTTCCTCGAATTTGAGCGTAACTCCTGTAACGGTTACTCTAATATCGGTTTAGTCCACAAATTTTATCCGCACAAAGGATGTGTTTTATGCCCTTATTAATCTTCTCCTTTTTCGTTAATCCCAACATCAGTCAGATGCTGGAAAATGCCCAGCATGTGGGAACTGTTCCCTCCACCTTCGCTCACAAGGAGGTCAAGAAAAAACCTTCGTCAACCAAAGCCTCCAAAGCCATGAGCCAGGATATGACCCAACTCAGCGATGATATGCTGGGTTCCATGGATCCCGACGATTATCAGGGAGGAGGCGGAGGCAGCGATCTCCAGAAACGACTCATGGAAATGAGGTGGGAAGAGGAAGAAATCTCCCCCGAAGAACTGGAACAACGAAGAGCCAGGGAACGAGACGAAAAAGAACGGAAAAAACTCCTGGAACAGAGAATGAGAGACGGACTTGTCCGACGCAGAGACGACAAGGGCAAAATCGATTTCGGCGACGAAAAACGAAGGGAAGATCAAAAGAAAAAAAGAGACGGCGAAACCGATAAGGAAAAGAAAGATTCCGACCGACGGGAATTTAATAAGGAAAACGAAAATGCCGTTGACGGCGAAGATAACCTTCATCGGCGGAAAGATCCTGCCATGGACGGAGAAGATACCGTCAATAAGGAGAAAAACCGCCGGGAAAAAGAAGAAGGATGGACAAAAGAGAAAAAATCGGATCTCTCCATGGAAGAATATCGGAAGGACGAATCCCTTAAAGATGGCAAAGATTCTCTATATAAAGATACTCCGCCGGAAATCCGCTACGAAAAGGGGAAAAAGGATAACCTGGGGGACGATGACCCCTCTGCCGTGAGCATCTCTCAGGAAGCCCGTAACGAAGAGGCGGGACTCACCGACGACCCCTCCAAACTGGTCAGCTTCATGGGCTTTGACGACGGCTATATCATCGCGGATACATCAAAAAAGAAGATCCCGCCGCCCAAAATCGGAGAAAAACCCGCCGAGATCAAAAAGGTACAGGCGGAAGAACCCAGAAAAGCTCTGCCCCCATCCCTGGAAGCCCGGTTTAATAAAGTATTTAATAAAATGATTATAGGCGAAAAGAGCGGAGAAACCTACGATAAACTTTGCGAAATACTCCGGCGATTCGGCGTGGGCGTCCTGGAAAAATGCCTGGAACAAAACGAAAGAGTCCTTCTGCTATCCCAGGATAAGGATCTCTCCCATTATCCCGCCGTTTTTACCGCCAATTACCCCGCCTCGGTGAAATCCCTGCGAAAAGGCTTCTTCCCCGCAGAAAAAATCGTGATCCTGGGCGAAGAAATAGTAGTAAAACATAACCCTTTATTAAACGAAACTATTTTATGCTTTTCCTATGCCTTCGACCATGCCCTGGGTTCAGGAGACTTCGCCTCCAAAAAATCCCCCCTGGTATCGGCGAATTTTCAATTATGTGAAAAGAAAGAACCGGGGCATCACTTTGTTGACAGTTTTTCTACTTTTTCCCCTATCCACTACTTCGCCCAATGCTGCGAAATATTTCTCAGCGAATCCCACGGACAACTCATCTCCAAAAACCCCCACCGGGGACTCCGAATCTGCACCAAAGAACAACTATACGACATGGACAGACCCATGTACATGTACCTGGAATACCTCTTCAAACAAACCAACAAAAAAGGCATGACCAACGAAGAAATGGCACTAGTATAGAAGTTGGAAGTTGGAAGTTGGAAGTTGGAAGTTGGAAGTTGGAAGTTAGAAGTTGGAAGTTGGAAGTTAGAAGTTGGAAGTTGGAAGTTGGAGTCGCTCCGAATAAAAATTCTCCAATCCTTGTAGATCAGACCTTCAGGTCTGCCAATATATGAACAGGAGTTATACTCAAATTCGAGGAAAACGTCATGAAATATGGGTTTTGGTAAAAAATGGCGTAAGTCTTGTATGAAATTCCTCATCGGAAATTTTTTGCCAGACTACTATAGAGGTTGCAAATCCGACAACAAACCCATCTGCCAAACCAAAACCGGAAGGAGCCGCAGGGAATGAACGACAAACAAAATATCAACACCCCCCCTGCCACCGACAACAACGGAGGCACTGTCGTTAACCACACCCCTTCCCACACTAATGCCGATAATGCCCCCCCTTCCCCTGTCAATGCCGATGTCAATGCCGATAATAACCCCCCTTCCCCTGTCAATGCCGATAATGACACCCTTTCCCCTGTCGGTGGCGGGAAGGACGACAATAAAACCCCCCATGATTGTAAATCCGCTATGGACAGGGAGAAAAGAAGACTTATATTTAATATAAAAAAGCAATATAAAGATTTTAATTTCATGAGTCCCGACAGGGGCCGGGTGGATTTTGTAAAGGAAGCGGAAAAGCAATACAACCAGGGCATGAAACTCCGGGGGAAAAAGAGGTGGTTCGATGCCATTAACTGTTTTCAGAAAGCCCTGGAGTATCACCCCGAACATCTGCCCTCCTGCCTGGAAATGGCAAGAATATTCAATATCCTGGAAGATAAGGATACCGCCGCGTCCTATTACCACCGGGTCTTTGAACTGGATAAATGGATGACGGAAGCCTATCTTTTTTTATTTGAATATTATATGGAGAGGAATCAGTATCTCACATCGGCGTCTTTCCTGCAAAGAGCCTTGAAAGAACCCCGACAGCAAAAAAATTATCGACGGATCCTTTCCCTTCTGGCACGATTGTATTTTCTGGGAGGAGATTATCAGGAAAGCAGGGAAATTTACAGGAAAATCCTCAATATAGACGTATATAATACTGAAGTATATCAACAACTTAAAAAAATATACATAGAAGAAAATAAACTTTCCCGCATGAAAGCCTGTGAGGATATTCTCATCCTCAACAAACAGATCTCCGGCAAAGGGACTTCTTTTATAGAACCTTTTCGTTCATCGTCTCCCATATCTTCCGATATTTATGATCGGATTACCCATCCCGGTCAAAAAACGTTTCAAAAATTTCTGGGGTGGCTCTCGCCTCTGTTCAAACTCATGGAAAAAGCCGCTCCCGCCGATATTCTGC
>Ga0067045_1029782_pt1 | contig 18429 bp, 8 predicted proteins | sample TerdegcTABiofilm_FD_59184 | JGI IMG/M metagenome (GOLD analysis project Ga0067045, IMG submission 59184) | Combined Assembly of (Gp0054472, Gp0054536) Wastewater bioreactor microbial communities from Singapore -Terephthalate degrading... | reverse complement strand
TTTTATTGGCATCCAGACTGAACACCTCGGTCCGGTGGGTCATGATCGCTTCTACCGGAGTTTCATTAAAGCGGAATACACTTTTTACCATCCAGTCTTCGTAATCCTTAACCACCCCGGCATCGCGGGCAAGGTTCATTAGATGGAGAATCCCCTCCAGGGATACCCGGCTTTTCGGTTTGCTGGAAAAGAACCGGGTTATAAGAGAGCTTGCCTGGACCACAAAAAAGATAATCGGTCGCAGAACATAGGACAGAACAAGAATTACCGGAGCCGTGTTAACGGTGATGAACTCATTGTAGATAATGGCAAGCCTTTTGGGGGTAACCTCGGAAAAGATAAGCACAATCAGGGTAAGAATCCCGGTGCTTATACCGATGGCCCTTCTTCCGAAAAGCCTTATGGTAAGGTCTGTAGCCAAGGCAGAGGCTCCAAGATTAACCAGGTTGTTCCCCACCAAAAGGGTGGTAAGGAGTATCTCCGGTCTGTCGGAGAGTCTTTTAACAAGTTTGCCCAGTTTTGCCTTTTTCCGTGTTATCTCCTGAAGCTGCAGGGAGGATAGGGAGGTAAAGGCCGTTTCTGTGGCAGAGAAAAAGGCGGACAGTATGAGGAGAAAAAAGAGAAAGAGGAATCCTTTCAGCACCGGGAATAACCTCCGGCAGAAATAGGGGTGTTGGAAGGAGTGGTTCTGCTGTTCAAGGTAGGGAAGGCTGGGGAAGTGGCTTTTTCTTTTGGAAAACAAGTCAGAGTAAAATCAAAATAATAAGGGCCAGGGTCATCGTCCATTTCTGGAATATAATAACCGGTTTTTAAAATTTTATCCACACTCTTTGCCGCGGCGGGGAATTTTTATTATATTTTTTTCGGATGCTGTTATAAAAGGATGTTTTAACAGTAATCCGGGAAATACCAAGCAAGGGAGGATCGGTTTTACCGATTTCCTTGGCTTTAGATTATTACCCCTTAAAACACAAAAAAAGGAGCCCTAAATGGCTACACACAAATTCAAGACCGAAGTTTCGGAGCTTCTGCATTTAATTATACACTCTCTCTATTCCCACAGGGAGATCTTTCTCCGGGAGCTGGTATCCAATGCTTCCGATGCCTTGGATAAGCTTAAGTATCTGACCCTTACCGATGAGACCTACAAGAGTCTTGCCTTTGATCCAAGGATCGATATCTCCTTCTCTGATACAGGAAAGGCGGTTCTAATTGTAAAGGATTCCGGGATCGGCATGAACCAGGAGGATCTGGAGAGCAATCTTGGAACCATCGCCCGGTCGGGGACTAAGAATTTTCTAAAGAATCTTACGGGAAACGAGAAGGCCGATGCAAACCTGATAGGACAGTTCGGAGTGGGGTTCTACTCCTCCTTTATGGTGGCGGAAAAGGTGGAGGTAATCTCCCGGAGGGCCGGGGAGGAGCAGGCCTGGAAATGGACTAGCGACGGAAAGGGCAGCTATCAGGTGGAGCCTGCCGAGAGGGAAGGCTTTGGCACAACCGTTACTCTCTATCTGAATGAGGAAGGCAAGGAATACGCCAACCGCTGGCAGATCGAGAATATAGTCAAGAAATACTCCAATCATATCCCTTTCCCAATTTATCTGCATTACGAGGATTACGAGTACGACGATAAGGGCAAGAAGAAGGATTCAAAGAAGCAGAAGGTGGAGCAGATCAATTCCGCCTCTGCTCTGTGGAGGAGACCCAAGAATGAACTTACACCGGAGGATTACAACAGCTTCTACAAGACCCTTTCGGGGGAATATGAAGATCCCCTCCTGTATCTTCATACCCGGGCAGAAGGCACCCAGGAGTATGTAACCCTCTTCTATATTCCAAAACACGCCCCCTTTGACCTTTACCATGCCGATTACAAAAGTGGTGTTAAATTGTATGTAAAGAGGGTTTTCATAACCGATGACGCCAAGGGGCTTTTGCCCGTGTATCTGCGTTTTGTCCGTGGCGTGATTGATTCGGAGGACCTGCCCCTCAATGTAAGCCGGGAGATCCTGCAGCAGAATAAGATCCTCGCTTCCATCACTTCTGCCTCCACAAAAAAGATTCTTTCGGAACTGAAAACAATTTCTGAAAACAACAAGGATCTCTACGCTCAGTTCATAAAGGAGTTCAACAGACCCTTAAAGGAGGGGCTCTACTCCGACTTTGCAAACCGGGAAACCCTTCTGGAGCTTGTACGTTTCAAAAGCACCGAGGCGGAGGGGTTTGTTAGCCTTGGGGAGTACACGGAGCGGATGAAGGAGGAGCAGAAGGCGATCTATTACATCACCGGTGATAATGAGGATACCCTGCGGAACAGTCCTCTCCTAGAGGCTTACAAAGCCAAGGGCTTTGAAGTCCTTATCATGAATGACGAGATAGACGAGATCGTTGTGCCCACCATCGGCAAGTACAAGGATGTGGAGCTAAAGGCTGTAAATAAAAGCGGGGCGGATAAGGATCTTAAGGATAAGGATTCGGAGAAAAAGGAGAAGGATATAAAACCTCTCCTTTCAAAGATAAAGCTGATTCTCGGAGACAAGGTAAAGGATGTGGTAGCCTCCAACCGGCTTTCCGAAAGCCCCTCCTGCATAGTGTCGGACGAAGAGGATCCCACCCTGCAGCTTCAGCAGATGCTTAAGGCCATGGGCCAGAAGGACCTGCCTGATTTTGTGCCAATCCTGGAGATCAACCCGGATCATGAGATTGTCAAACGGCTTAAGGATACCTCCGACCAGGAACTTCTGGAGGATGCAAGCTTCCTTCTCTTTGAGCAGGCTCTCCTGACCGAGGGGGCTCCTCTGGCAAAGCCTGCGGAATTTGTAAAACGCCTTAATAGGATAATGACCCGGGCGGTGTAGGCCTAGATCTCCTTTTCCAGGCCTAGAATATCAAGGCGGGAGCGCAGTCTTCTCTCAGTAATACCCAGGGACCTGGCTGCGGCGCTCTTGTTGCCCTCGGAATGTTTCAATGCCGAAAGGATCAGATTTGTTTCAAAGCGGTGCATCAGTATCTCATAGTCTTCAATCCCAGAGCCGGGGGGTTCCGATAGCGGTTCACCGCCGCTTCTGGTTTCCTGGAGGGGCCGCCCGCCTAGCTGCCCAACTCCGGTCTGCTTTTCTGACTGTCCTATTCCGGTCTGCCGGGCACCGGTCAGTCCAAGTCCAGTCTGCCCGGCGCCGGTGAGTCCGGTTTGTCCGCTGTAACCCGAGGATCTCAGGGAGGAAAAGGCCTCCTGCTGGGAGAAGATGTCCCGGGAGGTTATATAATCCCCCCTGCAAAGGACGACCGCCCTTTCTATCATGTTCTCCAGTTCCCGGACATTTCCATGGAAGGGATACTTAATGAGCTTATCCATCGCCTCTTCCGATATGCCGAGGATCTCCTTTTTATTCTTCTCTTTACATACGGAAATGAAATGATTGACCAGAGGGGGGATATCCTCCTTCCTCTGGTAGAGGGGGGGGAGCCATAGGGTTATTACATTTAATCTGTAGAAGAGATCTTTCCGGAAGGCTCCTCCTTCTATGAGTGATTCCAGGTCCTGATTTGTGGCGGCAATTATTCTTACATCTATGGGAATGGAATGGCTTTCTCCGACCCGTTCGATTTTACCGAATTGTATCGCCCGCAGAAGCTTGATCTGAATTTTGGGTGGAATATCACCGGCTTCATCTATAAAGAGAGTCCCCTGGTCGGCCTCCTCAAACCGTCCGATCCTGTCTGCAATAGCTCCTGTAAAGGAGCCCTTTTTATGTCCGAAGAGTTCGCTCTCTATAAGGGTTTCCGAGAGGGCGGCAATGTTTACCGCTACAAAGGGTTTGTCCTTGCGGTTCCCTGTGGCGTGGATTGCCTGGGCGATAAGCTCCTTTCCTGTGCCGCTTTCGCCCCTTATAAGGATAGTGGCATTGCTTGCCGCTGCCCGGCTTGCAATGCTTAAGACCTCCTCCATGGTCCGGCTTTTTGAGACTATGTAGTTGAAATTAGGGTGGGATTGAAGCCTCTCCCGGACAAGGAGGTTTTCCCGGAATATTGATTTTTTTTCTCCTATACTCTCCAGTATTGGATAAAGCTGTTCTTTTCTTATTGGTTTTATAAGGTAATCGTAGGCTCCAAGACGCATAAGATTTACAGCGCTCTCTATGTCCGCCTTGGCAGTGACGACCACCACATCACAGGTGGGTTTGTAGGATTTTACGTGCTTAAGTACTCCAAGACCGTCGATCTCCGGCATTACATAATCTGTAATTATACAGTCTATGTTTTTTTCCTCCAGAATAGAGAACCCCTCCTTGGCGGAGTTTGCACAGTGGACTTCGCAGGCGAGTGTATCCAGAGCATTTGTAAGTTCAGTAATGTACTGAAGCTGAAGAGGATCATCATCGATTACGAGAATGGAAAGAGTTTTCATATCTTTTCCTTTATAATCACTTCCCTTTCCTCCAGGGATTCGTCGTTGTATATGTAAAGCATACTGTTCCTGATTTCACCCTTACCTGAGGTAAGGCTGTAAGTTATACCCTTTGGAAACCAGACGGGAGGAATATAGATCTCCGTCGGTTCCTTAAGGGCTGGATCGGGAAGATAGCGATAATAGAATTCTCTTTTACCCGGTATAAAGAAGAACTCGGAGGGGGTTCCAGCTGTTTTCTGCGGATAGGGTCTGCAGAAACCCTTAAGAGCTCGGGAGCCGGAATCGGGATCCTTGCTGTTCTTCTGCTGATCCCTGGAGAAGATGGAAAGATCCTCGTCGTTCCAGAGGTCTCCCCGTTCATTGGTATTATCCGGTGTATAGTTCCATAAAGTGCAGTTATAAAACAGGGAATCCAGTACCTCGTGATAGGTTGTAAGGGCCTTCTCTTGGCCGGGGAATTTCCCTGTACGGTAACTCTTTTTATTCTTCAGGTCAAAGGGAACACCGTATTCACCAAGGAGGGTGGGAATACCCCCCATGAACTCCTGGGCCTCATACTGGAACCTTCCCAATTCCCTGCGGAAGGTTTCTCTTACCCTTTTTCTGCCAAAAACCAGAGAAAGAGCTTCCGTATTAATGGCAGCCCAGGGCCGGTATTTTTTTGTTACAAGGGTTAGATTGTCATACCAATGGGGGGCGCTGACTCCCCTCTCTATCTCGCCCGGCTCTAGGTTTACCTCGCCCCCCTCCGGAAGGGGGCTCAGGAAGATCAGGGCCTCCTTGTGCACGGATCTGATCTCCTTGGCAAACCGCTGCCAGAAGGGTTTAAGAAACAGGGGCGTGAATCGGGCCGGCATTCCGCCAGCTTTTTGGAAATAATCCGGTTCCAGTAAGGTTGGTTCCGAACCCAGGTCATTCCAGACCCCGTGAATCTTCCAGGGGCACTCATGCCCTGGAAGCCAGGCGCTCTTCCCTTCCGGATTGACCAAAATATTTCCTGTTCTTACAAGACCCAGGTACCTGGGATTGTAAAAACTAACACTGCAGGGATAACCGGAGGCGCAGAGCATTCCCTGGTAGGGGCTTGGTGTCGGACCGTTTTTAGGGAGTATGTGTTTTAGGCTGTTCAGGTTCCCAAGGCCGACATACCCTGCGGCAGGTTCATTCATCGTATCGTAGCCCACCACGTTTTTATATTTCTTAAGCCGCTTTGCCACCTGTTTGAGGGAACCGAAGTAGTGCTCCTGAAGGTATTCCTGCGCCGGGGCTCCGTCTATCTGTGTTTCCGGTGCAAAGACATTCCCTGCAAAGAAGAGGGTGAACATGGTCTGAGCCGCATACTTGAAATTGTTGGTAGGCCAGATCATCTTTGGAAGGGGATCTCCGTTTTCGCAGTGGAGAAAGGCCGCCCCAGTAGCATGCAGGGCGGAGAGATTAAGACCAACCTTTTCCAGAGTCCATCCGGGAGCGCCGTCGCCGCCGGTAAACCTGCTCCAGACATCCTGATGGGGATCGATAAAAAGGGACAGGTCGTACAGGGCGGCCTTTTCCACCAAGGACTCTAGATAATCTAGATACTGAGTGTCGTATCTGCCCGGGCCGACATGTTCGATTGCCTCCCAGGTAACGATCAGGCGGAGGAATTTTAGCCCCCATCTGGAAAGGCGTTTGAAATGTTCGTCCGTCTCTTCCAAGGGGCAGGGCCTTCCTGTAAAAGAGGGTTCCCGGTGGGAATAGAAATTATCCTTTTTCCAGGTAGCTCCATCAGGGTTAATGGGAACCTTGGCGCTCCCGCTGAAATTAACACCGCGGAGGAGAAGAATCCTTCCGGCAGAGTCTTTGAACCAGGGTCCATCGGTAATCATAGGATCCCCCTTATCTTATATTTGTGCCTCCGATAATATCGCAGATCTGGGTGATATCCTCCCGAGTTATATCCAGGTGGGTCACCATTCGGATCTTATCCGGCCCGGAGGCTCCGCAGAGGATCCCTTTGCGTTTCAAGGATGCCACAACCTTTTCCGCCGGGAAGCGGGGGGTAGTAAAAAAGAGAATATTTGTTTCCACAGAATTGGGATCAATTTCTGCCCACTTTGTTTCCGAAAGGGCATTGGCAATCACCTTGGCATGAACATGGTCTTCCTGGATGCGCTCGGCATTGTTTTCCAGGGCATAGATTCCCGCAGCAGCCAAAACTCCCACCTGGCGCATGCCTCCTCCTAATAGTTTCCTTACCCTTCTGGCTTCCTCAATAAACTCCTTGGTCCCGCAGAGGAGACTCCCCGCAGGGGCTCCAAGGCCCTTGGAAAGGCAGAAGGTTACAGTATCACAGTAAGAGGCGATCCGTTTTACAGTTATTCCCGTGGCTGCGGCGGCATTGAATACCCTGGCCCCGTCCAGATGTATAAGCAGGTTTTTCTCCGCTGCAAATTCCTTAAGAGCCCGGAGCTCTGCCAGGGAATAGCAGGATCCTCCCTCCCGGTTGTGGGTGTTTTCTATCTCTATCATGGTCGTTCTGGAAAGATAGTAGATATTTTCGCGGATGAGAGGGGCCAAGGTCTCCGGCTTAAGGATTCCCTTCGCTCCCTCCACAGGTATCGGGAGAACCCCTGCCAGGGCGGCTACGGAGGCTAATTCGTAGTGTATTATATGGCTGTTCTTGTGGGTAAGAACCTCATTGCCCCGGCCAGCCAGCAGGAATAGGGGAATAAGATTTCCCATGGAACCGGAGGGAAGAAAGAGACCCGCCTTTTTACCCGTAATCTCCGCCGCCAGATCCTGCAGCTGGTTTACTGTGGGGTCCTCACTGTAGACATCATCCCCCACCTCTGCTCGGTACATGGCCTTTCTCATTCCCTCGGAAGGTTTTGTTACAGTATCGCTGCGCAAATCAAAAATCTTCACATTCCGCTCCTAATTAAGTCTTTCCTGTTCCTTATACTCTCTTTTCGAAGGTCAGAAACCGAAAAAATAGCCTCTTTCAGTGTATATAGCCTTGAAGGGAATGTCAAAGAGGTTTTTCTGGTTTTGCTCTTGTCCTAAAAGAGCCCGGGGAAAAGCCTCAAGGGGGTGTAAGGAAGAGCAGTAGATCGTTGCTTGCAGACCCTGTAACAGCAAGAATGGGGCTTCCCCCGGAGCTGGGGAGGGAGTATTCCGCTATCGGAGGAGCGAAAGAGATTCCTCTTGGATTATCCAGTCCGGGCAACCCCGGTTCTCCTTTGAATAGGCTTTTTACGGGGAGAAGTTCACCGGTTTCCTGTTCCCTTTGGAGGAGGACTACCGCATCGCTTCCGCTGGAAACCGCGGCCAGGAGTTTCCCGTCCGGAGAGATGGAAAGGCCCCTGCCGGAGGATAGGCCGGTGATTCCGTCTACGCCGTCTTTATACAGGGCGACAATAGAAAGGCTGGTGAAATCTTGGTTCCATCGGAAATGGGTAAGGGCATGGTCGTAATAGGAGATTACATAGAGGGACCTTCCGTCGGGAGAAACAGCTATCTCCTCCGGTGCATTAAGGCCTTCTATCCCCTCCTGACCATCGGTGAAGGTTTCCAGAAGCTGCAGGCTACCGGTCTCTCCATTCCGGCGGAAGATAAAAAGGGAATCACCGGTATAGGAGGCCAGGTATAGGAATTCCCCATCCGGGGAGAGGGCAAGGTGCCTTGGTTCGCTCCAGGGTAAAAGATAAGGCTCCTCTGGTCTTAAGGTGGCGATGTAAAGCGGGAGTCCCTCCTGCAGAGAGAAAAGCACCAGGCAGTTGGATAGAGCCGAGGCGGCATAGAGGAAGGCTCCGTCTTTTGAAACAGCCAGGGAACAGACCCCTGTCAGAGAAGAGACGCCAAGGGGATCGAGCCACTCCCCCTCCTTTTCCGTAACCGTGGTTTCATAAACAAGGCTGAAGGGGTTTTCTGCAACAGAGAATACGTGGATCTGATTTGCCTTATAACAACCCGCAAAAAGGATGTCTCCCTGGGGGGAAAAACAGAGGCTCCAGGGGCCGTCCAGAATATACTCCCCGGCGGTTTTTATGGCTCCGGAATAGGTAAGGCCGAAGAGGACGGGTCCGCCTGTGTTTTCAAGAAGATCCGGCGTGTAGAGGGATAGAGCATTGTCATCGTATCCGCTGACAACAAGTCCGGCTCCCCCAGGATGCCAAGCCAAGGATCTGGCCCCCCGAAGGCCATCGCATCCCTCTAAACCATCCAGAAACCGGGAATGAAAAGCCATGGAACCAAGACCGACGGGATCGGCCAGGGTAAGGATGGTTCCGGAACTTCCCGCCCTTTGGGAATCGTTACAAAGAGCCACCACATCCACCCTGCAGGAGGAGGGAAGGTCTCGGGTTTCAAGGGCTGTTTCCAGACCCTGCGCTACCAGCCGGCTGTCGGAAAACCAGGAGATCTCCAAGGGACCTTGCGCATTTTCCACCAGGGTTTTCAATTTGACCGGGAATCCCCGGACACCCGCAAGCTCTCCTGGGATAAGGATGGGATTCAGGGGCGGGTAAAGATTTTCTGCAACAGTGAGAGAGAGGGAGGCAGTTTCCAGGCTGAAGGAGAGGGCGATAAAAGTATCCTGGCCGGAGAGGATCCTTATCACCTCCCTAAGACCGGAAAAAAGGCTGGTACCGTCGGAGAGACTTGCGGAAAGATTATGATACCCTGCAGAAAGGGAGTCGATCTCCAGGACGGTTTCGGGGGGAACTAGGTTAAAAACTTGTGGTTCTTCCTGGGAAAAGAGGGGGGTAAGGGAGATGGCGAGGAGGGTCGCTGGGGGCAGGCCAAGTGGCCATTGTATGGTTCCCAGAAGCCTGCCTGTACCTGTAAGGGGAAGAAGAAGTATCTCCAGGCTCCTTTTCTCTCCGGGATAGAGAAAGGCGGAGGCATACCCTTCCGCCAGAAGGATTCCCTCTGGATTGAAGCCTTGTACATAGAAGCTCCACTCCCCTGGTACAAGGACAGAGGAAACCTGGGATTCCCCGGTGGTTACATGCAGGGTTTCCTCTCCCGGCCCAGTCCCCGTTAGCCGGTATTCGTTAATCTGAAGGGATGGGGTGGGCAGGATAGTTTTATCCCTTTGCAAAACCGGTTCCTCGGTCTCATTTTCCGCCCCGCCTTCCGAATAAAAGTGCAGGACCAAGGTGCAGGAATCTTCCTGATTAAGGGGATGACACCCTACTAGGGCTGCCAAAGCTACAAAAAGCAGCAGGAATCTCATATTTTGCCTCCTTTACCTCTATTACAGGGTAAAAGGAGCTGCTGCTTGAGAAAAAGGGAACTATTTTTTGTTCGACCCTCTTTCCTTTAAGTTTTTCAGGCTACCCTTACTAGGGATCTATCACCTCTTCCCTTGTTCTTGGAAAGGGGCTGTATAATGATCAATCCCTTCCTGCTGGTATTGAAACTCTCCCCAGGGCTTAGGAAGTAATCGTTTCTGTCTTTCTCCTGAGTTATCCAGATTGTTCCTTCCAGACAGGTGATATTAAAATCCTCAGACTGGGCCTTAAGCTTCAATAGCTTTCCTGCCGTAAGTTCTACAGTGGAAGCCTTCTCTATCCTTGAAAGGGTCTCTTTCAAAGGAATTCTATTAATTAGTTGTAATGTACTCATGGGAATAATATAATAATTTGCGTAAAATAATAACAGATTCAGTAATATTAATTTGTATACATAACAGTTGGTGTTAAATAAAAGTGTTATGGTTTCTGTTCCGGGGAACTGTACACCTTTTATGGAGGGAGATATGAAAGAGGATGAGGGAAGACAGGACAATTTCCTGTATGAGATCCTTGCTTCCGATATTGAGGGGTTGATTGACCAGGGAACCTATAAAACGGGAGACAGGATCCCTTCGGTACGTCTTTTTGCGCGGCAGAATAATGTAAGTATCACCACTGTACTGGAGGCTTACAGGCTTCTGGAGAGCAAGGGGCTTATAGAGGTGCGGCCGCAGTCCGGGTATTATGTGAGCCGCCGCTCCACCGCTGGGCTTCCGGAACCGGAGGATTCCTGTACCTCCGATCCTGCCCGGGTTACGGTGGAGGAGCTGGCCATGCAGGTTATCTGGGATACCCTTGATCCGGACATCGTCCAGTTCGGCGCAGCCATACCGGATCCAAAACTACTGCCTACGGACAAGCTTAACAGGATCCTGGCTTCGGTGGCGAAAAGATCAAATTATCAGCAGAATACCGTAGGAATAAGCCGGGGCAGCGAGGAGCTTAGAACACAGATAGTAAAATACCAGGTTATGGCAGGCTGCCGATTCTCTCCAGAGGAGATTGTTATAACCGCAGGCTGCCTGGAGGCGGTTTATCTTTCCCTGCGGGCGGTCTGTACCCCGGGGAATACCGTGGCTGTGGAATCTCCTGCCTATTTTGGAATCCTGCAGGTCCTGGAATCCCAGGGATTAAAAGCCCTGGAGATTCCAACCCATCCTGTGACGGGAATAAGCCTCGATGCCCTGAGATTCGCCCTGGAAAACCAGCCGATTCATGCCTGTGTGGTAATGACCAATTTTAGTAACCCCCTGGGTTGCCTGATGCCGGTGGAGAACAAAAAGGCACTGGTGGATCTTCTTTCCTATTATAAGGTGCCTCTTATTGAGGATGATGTTCACGGCGAGCTTTACTTTTCCGGAAACCGGCCAGTAGTGGCAAAATCCTTCGATAAGGAAGGACTCGTTCTACTCTGTTCCTCCTTTTCCAAGGATCTTTCTCCAAGCTACAGGATAGGCTGGGTGGCTCCGGGCAGGTATCAAGCTTGTGTGGAAAGATTCAAACTCTCCACTAATATAAGCACTGCTCTTTTACCTCAGCTTGCCATAGCGGAATACCTGGAAAGCGGGGGTTATACTCATCATCTGCGTAAGATAAGGAAGGCCTATGCCCTAAAGACTGCCAGGATGTCCCAAGGGGTGCTCTACTATTTCCCGGAGGGTACCAGGGTCTCTTCCCCCCAGGGAGGATTTGTCCTCTGGGTACAGCTTCCCGATTCGGTGGACTCCCTTATCCTCTACCAGAGCGCCTTAAAGGCAGGGATCTCCTTTGTTCCAGGATATCTCTTTTCTCCTGGGGATAAGTACAGGAATTATATAAGGCTTAATGCTGCCTACTGGTCGGAGAAGAACGATCCTGCCCTGAAGAGGTTAGGCGAAATTGCTAAGCAATTGGTAAGTTAATTGTTTATAAGGAAATCTGCTAGCCCTTAAAGAAGGTCCCATAGGCCAGTATTGCCATGATGAGTCCTAATCCCACGGAGAGAAAGGTAATAAGGGTATTGAACCGCCGATCGAACCTGCGAAGAGCTTTACGGTTTTTAACTTCGAAAGCCTCTTCCATTTCCGTTTCGAGGATCTGGGAAAACTGTTCCATTGACAGCTCCATAATAATTGGTATACCGGAAAATCCTTCCGGTATCCAGTAATATAGAGCGTGAAATTGGGAATGCTGATTGAGAAAAAGAGTTGAATAATTGAAAAATAGGCTCTCCGGCAATTCACCAATAAAATAAAACAATCGATACTAATAAGGTAGATGAGTTGCTAAAGGCAAGATATACTTATAATTGAATATGAGAAACCTGGCAAGATATCTCCTTCTCTTAGGTTTGTTTACCCTTACCCTTCCTCTTTTTGGCCAAAGCCGGATGCCCGCAGAGTCTAATAACTGGCTTCAGGTGACTGGGCAGACTGGCCTTGGTTCAAGATCTGTGCTGAATATTGCCTTTTTTGAGGTGCCTGACACCTTTACCGGTACCCTTTATTTTGCCGTAAATGATCCAGATCTGGATGCGACGGTTCCTGATCAAGGTACAGGAACTACTACCTTCTATCTGTACGGCGGGACGGGAGCTTTAAGCGATACAAATTCCAGGCTTAGGGATTACCCGGACGGAAGCCAGAGTTTGGCAAAGGAGGGAATCCTTCTAGGAAGTTTCACCGATTCCAAAGGAACGGGATGGCAGTATTTCCCCGGGGTCTCTGTTACCCAGGGGGAGAAGATTGGAAACCGTTACTATTTCAAGGTGGTTGTGGAGGCTCAGGCAGCCACAAATCAAAAAAATGCCTACCAGCTGGATGTTTCACTTTTCAATACCGGGAATCCGACCGGTTCCTCGGAGATCCGTTCCTTTGCCTACTCCTGGACAATAAATCTTTCCAATAATGGAGACACAAACCGGGAATGGAACACCTACCCCTTTGTTCCGGAAGGGGATGTGGATAAGTATCTTGTCTTTTCCAACTGGGACTTTGATACCCAGGCTCAGGTTGTAAATTCCGGGAGGATGTTCGATCCCGATGGAGACGACCGCGGAGCAGTTACCCCCTCCACAAACAGTAACTTTGCCAATACCAGCATACTATTGGCAACAGGAGAAACAAACAGTACCTGGAGGACAAGGTACCTTTCCACAAATAACGCAGGAGGACAAACCGCCATTGTTACAGGGCAGCTTTGGCATTCCAAGGCAACATCGGCACCTGGGGCAACGGAGGATTATCCCTCGGCAGACACAGATCTTTACAGAACCTACGCAGCGCCCTATACACCCCCGGAACCGGATCATGTGGGGATCTATCCAGCCGCAGATACTGTCCAGACGGGAAGTCCCGTGGCAATGACCCTGCAGATTCTTGATGAAAACGGAAGCCCCGTCCCCTATTCCCGAAAGGTTTATGTGACAGCATCCGGAGGAACCATAAGCCCAGACACAAACCCTGGGGGTACTGCAACGGCGGAGCTCATCACCACTGATTCCAGCGGTATAGGCAATTTCACCATCACCTCCGTGGGAGCGCAGACTGTTACAATTACCCTTACCACCGACGGAAGCACGGGGGGATCAGACTTTTTACCGGGGAGCAACGAAACTGCGGAGATTACCTTTGATGCCGACCCGAACCCTTCCATTTCCAGCGCCTCCAATACTACTTTTCCTGTTACAACGACCCCCACCGTGGATCTTCCGGTTATTACCATCTCCGATTCCGGCACCTCCAACATCAATGATACCAATAAGTTAAGAATAATTATCCCTGATGATTTGGGAGCGGTTTTTGATGCCGACATAGCCTCCGTTACTGTGAACGGGGCCAATGGACCGACCTCCTGGTCTGTTACCTATGAAAATTCCAACAAAACCGCCGTTATCTCCGTATCTCCCTCGCCTATAAACCTTGGGAATACAACCATAACAGGATTGAAGTTGGAAGAGCCCTTTTCTGCCTCCACCGGGAGCCTTGGGCTTTCCTGGAGTGGTTCCAGTACTGCTGCCGGAGCAACGGACAACAAAATAATTACCATAACTGCTGTAAACTATACCTGGAAAAGTTCCGGAACCACCAGCACCTGGTCCACGGGAGCTAACTGGGTGAATGGATCTGCGCCTCCTGCGGATGGAACAGCAAATGTAATTATTCCCACCAGCACCACCTATCCTGCCCTGACAACAGGAGAAACCGTAGACCTTGCCAGCCTGAGCATTGACACCGGGGCAAGCCTTACCCTGGGGGGCGGGGATTCCAGCCTGCGGGTGAGGGGTTCCCTCAGTAACCTTGGCACCCTTTCCCTGGGCGGGGATGAAACCCTAATCCTGGATGCGGGCAATGACCTGGATTCCGGCACAATTGCCTATACAGCTACAAGCGGAACGAGGAATATCAAGAATATCTCCTATTATAATCTTACAATAAACGGAACCGGGGGAACCTTTAATCTTCCCGGGAATATAACTGTTTATGGTGATCTGAAAATTAATGCAGGAACATTGAATGCCGGAAGCAATACCCTGACTCTTAGGCGGAATTTCACCCGGGCGGGTACCTTTAATGCCGACACCTCTACTGTTGTTTTTGCAGGGAGCAGTTCCTCCACTATCTCTGGGGTTACCACCTTTTACAATCTGGAATCCACAACCCCGGGAAAGTATATCTATCTTACTGCGGGACAGACCACCACCGTATCCAATAATCTTACAATTACCGGAAATGCCAGCAGTCCGGTTTATCTCCATGGCACAGCCAGTGCCGGGGCGGTAAGTTGGGCCGGTACAATTTCGGTAAGCTATGCCGATGTAAGGGATGTAACAGTAAACCCCGCTGCTACCGCCACCTTTTCCACAGGAAGCGGAACCACCACAGGGTGGACCTTTCAGGATTTCAAGACCTGGTCCGGCGCCACCGCCTCCTGGAACACTGCAACAAACTGGACTCCCAATGGGGTGCCTACCATTACCGATGATGTGGTTATTCCCTATACCTCCGTTCAGCCTGTCCTGGATGTTAATGCCTCTGCCCAGAATCTTACAATTCAGTCCGGGGCGGTTTTAAGCCTGAATGGATACAATCTTAGTCTTGCCGCCTCGCCGGAGGGAAACTTTTCCAACGAGGGAACCTTGAAACTCCAGGGAGGGGAAATCCTGCTTAGGGGAGCTTCCGCCTTTGTGAATGACACGGATTCCGGCAAGGTGGAGTATAATGGCACAGGCTCTTACACCGGACTGCCCGCGGGTAACTCCTACTACGACCTTACCTTTTCCGGTTCTGGAATCTGGACCCTTAATTCCGACCTAACCGCAAACCGGCATCTTACGGCCAGTGGCGGAACCCTATCCCCGGGAACATACAATGTAACAGTAAAGGGATCGGTTAATCTTGTGGGATCCGCAGGATACACCCAAAGCGGTGCGGGAGTATTAAATCATCAGCCTACGGCAAGCACCTCCATAAACAGCGGAGGAAAGACGCTTCATAATTACACAGTAAAAAGCGGCACTGTAGCATTAAATGCCCCTTTAAGCCTTTCCGGGAATTTAACAATTGACGGTGGATCCGTCCTGGATGTATCTGCTTCAAGCCACTCAGTAACCATGGCGGGGAACTTTACCAACTCCGGAAGCTTTACCGCTCGAAGCGGAACCGTCACCTTGAATGGTACAGGAGCCCAGGCGATCACTTCCGGCGGTTCCTCTCTTTATACGGTGGTTCTTAATAATAACGGCGGATCTATCTCCTTTCAGGATGGGCTTACCGTTACGACCGGTCTTTCCGTGGGGGCCAACAAAGGTTTCAATTTAAGTTTTAACAATACCGCCGGGGCTCAAAGCAGTTCGGTAGCCGGTTCCACAACCCTGGATAATACAGGAACCTTGTCTCTGGGAAACAGTTCCCTGGATGCAGTACAGTTTACCGGAGGGCTCACCGCCGTAACCCAGAGTTCAGTAACCTTAGCGGGAGCGGTCACTTCTACAGACTCCGGACTGAACCTGGCTGCTGTGGTTCTGTCTTTGGCGGCCGATACAAGCCTGGATACCGGCGCCGGGGCGGGTGACATCTCTCTGGGCGGAACCCTTGATGGCGGATACAACCTGACCCTTGCAGCAGGAACAGGAGCTGTTACCTTCGGCGGCGCTGTGGGGGGCGGCACGCCGGTGGGAAGCGGTACAGGAGCGGCCATAACCATCTCCTCCGGTGCCGGCGGCGTGGAGTTCCAAGGTGCCCTGGGAACATCAAGCGGAATAGTGGTGAGTCCTGCTGTTATCTTCCGCCAGGATGTAACCTTGGCTGCGGGGGATACAGCCACCAGCTTTGCCGGTGCCGTAACCCTGGACGGACTTGCCTTTACGAGCAGCCGGTCTGTAAGCTTCGGCGATGATGCAGGGGATACGGTGACCCTTTCCGGCGGCAGCGTTACAGTGGCAACGAATGCCAATAATGGGAATCTATCCTTCAGCGGCCCGGTCAGCGGCCCCTGGAACCTGAGCCTTTCTGCTAATGGTACGGGAACCGTATCCTTCGGCGGAAATGTAACGGTGGGGGAGACTGCTGCCAATGCCCTTATTGTTTCGGCCCAGGGACTTTCCCTGGCCGCCGGAGCGGACCTTTCCACCGCTGCTGTAAACGGGGATATCCTTCTTACTCTAAACGGCCTTTCCCTGGGAGGAACCAATAATCTTTCCGCTGGAACTGGGGCTGTATCCCTTATCCCCAGAACTGCCGCTAATACGGTGGAGTACGGGGATGCAGATACAGGTTTGTCCACCGACATATTCTACAGTTCCGCCTGGAACAGTTTTTCCGCTTCATCCTTAACCCTGGGGGATGCCGGCCAGGAGGGGAATATCACCCTCACCGGAACAGCCTCTGCCGCCTATCCCCTTACGGTGGTGAATGGCAGCAGCGGGGCAATCTCTGTAACCGGAAATTATACTTCCGTTGACCAATCCCTCTCTCTGGATTCGGGTACAGGCGGAATCGGTCTTGGAGCGGTAACTGTTTCTCTGGGAACCGGAAGTCTCGATTTGGCGGATCCTGTAACCCTGACCGGAAATGCGGTTCTCTCCGCCAGTGGTGGTATAAACCTTCAAGGTACCGTGGATGCGGACAGCGCGGTTAACAACAGGACCCTGGCGCTGAACTCCTCCGCCGCAGTGGTTTTAAGCGGCGCTGTGGGAGGAACGGAGGCTCTGGCCTCTCTTTCTTCCGATGCAGGAGGAAGCCTGACCCTGGCAAATGTTACAACCCGGGGTAACCAGATCTACTTGGAGAATGTAACCCTGACTGGAACAGCCTACAGCACCGATGACAACAGCGCGGGAGGGGAGTTTTCCATAACCGGTACCACCACCCTGGAAGCCAGCGTGGTGGTTAATGCAGGAGCAGGGGATGTTACCTTTACTGGAACCCTGGATGCTGCTGATGCCGGGGTTCAGACCCTCACTTTGAACAGTTCCGGTACCACCCTTTTAAGTAGCGCTGTGGGTGGAACTATCCCCTTGGGAGGTCTTGCCACCAACGCCGGGGGGGGGACGACCCTTCCGGGGGGGCAGGTTAACACCCAGGGGGCTATCGCCTTCAATGATGCCGTAACCATGGGGTCGGATCTTGCCCTGGATTCCGGTGGCGGCAGCATCCTTTTTGCCTCTACCCTAGATGCGGGCAATTTTGCCCTTACCCTCGCTGCCGGAACAGCGGGCGGAACTACAACTTTTGAAGGAGCGGTGAGTAATCTGGGCTCTGGAACAGGAGCAGCCCTAACTGTGGAAGGCGGAGTGTCCGGCCTTGTGTGGTTCAAGAATACCCTTGGAGCCCTCTCCGGTATTCAGGCGGGAGCTGGATCCCAGAGCCTGCGCTTTGACGGGGCTGTAACCCTGGCCGACGGAGATACCGGAACGCTGATAACCACCAGCCACCTGGCGGGGGTAAGTTTCAGCGGTTACGATGGAATCGATCTTGGAAACCTTACTCTTTCTGCGGGGGCAGTATCGGTAAACTCCAATTATTCGGCCATCTCGACAGGAACCATCACCGGAGGAAGCCAGAGTCTAACCCTGGTATCCAGAACCGGCACCATCACCGTAAACGGGGCTGCGGGCGGCCTGATCATCCTTACCCTGCACGACGATAACATCGATTCCGCCGGCGCTGTCACCTTCAGCGCAAATCTTACCGCCGCAGAACTTGTTACGGTGGGGCGGGCTTACAACATCGACTTTAACGGCGCTTTAACGGAGATTACCGCAGACACCAATTTCCTAAATACCGGGACTGTATCCCTGGGAAACGGAACCGGGAATATACTCCTCTTCAGCGGGGGTCTTGGAACTACCGGGAATGTAACCAATCCTTCGGGACTGAACCTGGGGGGTACCGTGAGAACCGCGGGGAGCCAGATAGACCTGGGAGCGCTGAATCTGACTGCCTCCTCGGGCCTGGACACCTCCAATAACAACAATAGTCCCACTGGAGCCGCCATAAACATCGCCTCCCTTACAGGAAACAGCAACGATCTTTCCCTGCTTTCCAGAAACGGAGGGATTACTGTGCCAGGCAGTATTGTGGGGGCGGGGGCCTTAAACCTTCAGGATGCCGATGCCGAGTCTACAGGAGGGGTGAGCCTCAGCGGAGATATCACCGCCGCCAGTATGGCCGCTGGAGCGGGGGCCTTCAATGTTTCCCTTACCGGAGCTTCGGTGAGTGTGGACGGGCTTACGGCTTTCAGTAACACAGGTACCTTGAC
>Ga0067045_1003559_pt1:5000-18430 | contig 18430 bp, 12 predicted proteins | sample TerdegcTABiofilm_FD_59184 | JGI IMG/M metagenome (GOLD analysis project Ga0067045, IMG submission 59184) | Combined Assembly of (Gp0054472, Gp0054536) Wastewater bioreactor microbial communities from Singapore -Terephthalate degrading... | reverse complement strand
GATCAAAGGAAAAATTATCCCGGGAAGACCTGCAAAGATTCTGCTCCCAGAAATATCCTGATGGAATAGCTGTTTTATATTATCGGAAATTTCTGGGAACAACATATTCTATTATCTTTGATCTTACCGCTGAAAAGACTTATATTTCTTTTGGGTCGCCGAATATAAATCCCTGGAAAGTGGTGGAATTAAATAATCCTGAAAAGGCTGTCTATCCCTGTACCTTTATTGAAGAAGTGCCACCAAAAGATTTTATGGAATGGATTGATTAATTAAGATCAAGAATATGGAAAAAAGTGAAGGGATAAAAAATGAATAAGGATATTGTAAGAAGAATGGTACAAGTTATTTCAACACTTTTCCTACAATGTTTTATACTTTTTGTTTCTGCCGGGTCACTAAGCTGGAGCTGGGCCTGGATTTTCATATCTACCCAAATAATCATTTTAGTAATTAATTTTATGGTACTGCCCAGAGAGGTTATGGAAGAAAGAGGTAGAAAAAAGGAGAAGGTCAAAAGATGGGATAAAATATTAATGACCCTAAATATTATTCCTATATTAGGAATTTATGTCCTTTCCGGTTTGGATTATCGATTTAATTGGAGTAATCCTTTTCCTATTATTATTCAGGTGATTGGTTTAATCAGTGTATTTTTAGGATCAATGCTGTTCACCTGGTCGATGATATCCAATAAATTTTTTTCTACTATGGTCCGAATACAAGATGAACGAGGACATAGCACTGCTGTAGAAGGACCATATAAGTTTGTACGACATCCCGGATATGTTGGTTATATATTAATGGCATTAGCCGCACCGATTACTTTAGGTTCAATATATGCACTATCCATGTCTTGCCTGGTGATGATTATTTTCCTTATTCGAACAGCCCTGGAGGATAAAACTTTACTTAAAGAATTGGAAGGTTATGAAGAGTATTCTAAAAAAGTTAAATATAGGTTAATTCCATTTATCTGGTAATTTTTAATTTTATTACTGAAGGTAAAAAAAGTTCTATTAAAGATTTCGTATCTCAAAAAATATAAAAAATTCTAGCGTACAGTAGGATTAAAAATAAAAAAGTATATGAATCACCTGATGAATATAAAATATCCAGAAGTTGGTATATGTGGTCTTTCCTGCCGGCTATGCCCGCATTATCATATGAGTACCGAAAGCCGTTGCCTGGGATGTAAAAGTGATGGCCGCATAATAGTCGGATGTCCTTTTATTACTTGTGCCATAAAGAGAAAGGGAGTAGAATTTTGCTGGGCTTGCTCTAAAGGTGAGATTTGTGAAAAATGGAAAAATCATAGGGAAGCAGGCAGGAAGATTGATTCATTCAAGTGCTACCAGAAACTGGAAGATGATATTGCTTTCATTAATAAAAGAGGTGTGGTAGAGTTTGAAAAGGTTCAAAAAATTAGAGAGCAATTATTAAGAGAAATGTTAGTGGAATTTAATGAAGGACGATCTAAGAGTTATTATTGCATTGCAGCTACGGTTATGGAGATTGAAGAACTGGAACTGGCCTTAGCAGAGGCAAAGCAAAAATCTATTAGGCTGGATATAAAAGGTAAGTCCAGGATATTTCATGATATATTGGATGATATAGCCAGGAAGAAAAAATATTATCTAAAGATAAGAAGGAGAGAATAAATGATGGAAGAAATGAATCTCCATGATTTTTCATCTACGAATCCTAGGATTAAATATGCCTGTGCTAAACAATCTATTATGGTTTCGCAAAACAAGCCTGAAAAACTTTATCCGGATACTGATTTTTTTATAGAACTGCTTGATAGCCCAAACAATATTATGAAATGGACGGCGATCCAGGTCATCGGAAACCTGTCTAAGGCAGACCGGGAAGACAAAATTAGCGATATTCTTCCTCGCCTGCTGGATTTTTTAAAATGCGGAAAGCTAATTACAGTGAATAATACTATTCTAGCACTGATCGAAATCGCCAAGAACAAACCAGAACATTCAGATAGAATTATGGATGAACTGCTTAAAATAGAAGACTATCGTCTTGAAACACCGGAATGTACCAATATTGCCATTGGTAAAACATTAATTGCTTTTGATAGACTGAAGAGCTTGATAAAAGATAAAAGAAGAATTCTACCATTTATTGAAAAGCAAAAAAATAATCCTAGAAATGCCACCAGGAAAAAGGCGCTAATGCTATCCAGGAAAATTTTTAAATAGACAGATATAAAATTGATAATAATTTTTTAAGGAGGAGCGAAGATGACTCAAGTTTTATCAGTTTGCGGATTATTAGGTGACCAATGTGAATATTTCAATAGTCATTGCACAGGCTGTCAAGCTGTTCGAGGATCAACCTTCTGGGCACAAGAGGCTTTTCCGGATAAAATATACCCTCTGTTTCAATGCTCGGTTATGGAAAAGAGATATTCTCATTGTGGTTAGTGTACTGAACTTCCCTGTAAAAAGTATACTGACCTCAGAGATCCTAATATTTCTGAAGAGGAGCATAATCAATCAATAAAAGAAAGAGTTTCAAGACTGAGACAGATGGCAAAGTAGTATAGTAATGAAGATTGTGTAACAGAAATTCAGTAACTGAATCATATTATATGGCATTATGTCATATTACCTGGTCAGGGGCAATCAAATATATGCCACCGAAATCAATGCAGGTGATCATTTTGGACATGCTTTTTGAGATGGATAGGAAAACAGGAAGATATTACCAATTTAGTTTTGTTCTTTCCCTCAGAATAGCCTAAAGGGCAACAATGGAACGATGAAAAAGATGTATTTTAAAAAGAGGTGATAACATGGATTATGCTCAGGTTATAAAAAAACTTTCCGTCTGTGGATTGGATTGCAGCAGATGTGCTGATTATGAAGGTGGCGAGATAAAGGCATTAAGTGCAAAATTGTTAGATTTATTAAAGGGTTATGAAAGATTAGCTGCAATTAAATCAAATTTCAATCCTATCTTTAAAGAATATGGTAAATTCAGGGAATTATTGGAAGTATTTGCCGATTCGTCATGTGGTGGATGCAGGAGTGAGAAGGTTAAATGCCCTGTCGATTGCCAGGCCAAGACCTGCCACAAGGAGAAAAAAGTAGATTTTTGTTTTCAATGCCATGAATTTCCTTGTGATAAGCAGTTTGAGGGGATATTGAGAGAACGATGGATGGAAAAAAATAAGCGAATGAAAGAGATTGGGGTCATTGATTTTTATATTGAGCAGAGCAAATTATCCAGGTATTAAAGGGGGAATGAACTAAAATACTGCATACTTGAGCAAGAGTTTACAATATTGGCATTGTTGATATTATTCTTTATCTACAAAAAGAGATCTGATTAATCTTAGAGTAAAATGTGCTAATATATTAAAAAAAATCAGCAGGTTTTTTTAAGATGATTAAAAATTATCAGATATGCCATCATGAAAACTGCACATAATATTGAGGCTAGAAATCTCTACTATAAGGACAGGGTATGAAATATTTAGTAATGTATAAATCTAAAACAGGATTTACCAAAAAATATGCTGAATGTATTGCTGAAGAGTTTTCAGTTGATGTTGGCGACTACCAGTTAGTTAGGTAGAAGCAGTTGGATAGATATGATATTATTTATGGTGGCAGTCTTCATGCTCCAGTAAGTTTAGGTCAAATGACTGAAGAAGAGATTATAAGTTTGATTTATCCAGTGGGATCTTACCGGATAAAGGTGAAAAATATAAAAATATTACTAATATACTTATCAAGAAATATAATGGAATATGCCTGAAAATATTTATTAATGAATTAATGCAGTTACCTGGAGTAGGTAGAAAGATAGCAAATCTAGTTTTAGGAGTTGCTTTTAACCTTGATACTATTACTGTGGATACTCATGTTCATCGTATATCTAACCGAATTGGCCTGATGAAGAGCAAAAATCTGGCAGAAACAGAACAGGATTTAATGAAGATATTACTCCAAAAATATTGGATTTCTTTTAAAACTTATTTAGTAGTTCATGGTCAAAAAATATGTAAACCTATTTCACCTTGGTGTTCAAAATGTAAAATCATTTCCTTTTGTCAGTAAAGTGGAGGGGTAAAGTGCCGATAATTAAATGAACAAGCAATACAGAGTTATCTTTCGTAAAATTTTGTAGCAATAATTAAGCTATACATACTTAGATAGGTTATATTTTTATTCAAGGAGTTTATTTATTTAACCATATAAGGAGAAGCGCTATGGGGGAAAAATAATAGAAAAAGTAGATTTTTTAATAAAAATGTATTAGAATTAATAAAGTCTTTATCTATATATTAATTATTAGATAAGAAGAGTGGAGAATATTTTTTGGAGAGGTACCGAAGTGGTCATAACGGGATCGCCTGGAGAGCGATTGGGCGGCCAAAAGCTGTCTCGCGGGTTCGAATCCCGCCCTCTCCGCCATTTCTATATAATCTTGAGAGGTTAATATTGAATAGACTTTAAATAAGTGATCGTGCTAAATGGGGAGTTAGCGGTGCCCTGTAGCCTGCAATCCGCTCCAGCAGGGTTGAATTCCTACTCGCGGTTTTATCTCTTTAAGGCTGGCCAGGATAAGTAGCGATGAAGGTTGGGCCCTGTGTACCGAAGAATTGTGAACCCCGCCAGATCCGGGAGGAAGCAACGGTAAGCAAATCTCTTTGGCTACCATAGGCAAACCTGACTGGAGCAAACTGTCTTGTTACCGCTTGGGGAGGTAAATCAAAGGTAGGTGCACGGTCACTTAAAATACTTAATTAGAGTATTCTTTAAATTAAAGAGAAGGGTATTAAACGGATAAGGAATTATTATGGAATATCGAACCCTCTATCGCAAATGGAGACCTCAATTTTTTGAGGATATAATTGGACAGGAACATATTACTAAAACTCTGATGAACGCTATTACTTTAAATAGAGTTGCGCATGCTTATATCTTTTCTGGTCCAAGAGGAGTAGGAAAAACCACCACAGCACGAATTTTAGCTAAATCCTTGAATTGTAAAAATGGTCCTACTGTTCATCCCTGCAATCAATGCGAAAGTTGTATCCGTATAACAGACGGATATTCTCTGGATGTAATTGAAATTGATGGAGCATCCAACCGAGGTATTGATGATATTAGAGAATTAAGGACTAAAGTAAAATTTGCCCCCTCAGAAGGGAAGTATAGAGTATATATTATCGATGAAGTTCATATGTTAACTGCCGAAGCCTTCAATGCCCTCTTGAAGACTCTGGAAGAACCGCCTTCACATATCATTTTCATTTTTGCCACTACTGCCCCTCACAAAATTCCAGAGACGATTACCTCTCGATGTCAATGGTTTAATTTTAGAAGAATACCTCTACAGGATATTTTAGATAAATTGAAAATAATTTCGGAGAGTGAAAAATTAGAAGTGGAGGAAAAGGCTCTAAAAATTATTGCTCGGTATTCTACTGGCTCTATGCGTGATGCAGAGAGTATGCTGGATCAGCTGATTGCCTATTGTGGGAAGAAAATTGATTTTCCCAGCGTTAAGGATCTTCTAGGAGTCATAGATGAAGAGATATTAGAGGAATTTTTAGAGGTAATCATTAATCAAGAGACTAGCCGGGGGATTGAAATTGTTAATCGATTGCAAGAATCGGGAAGAGACAGCGCTCAGTTTGTAAAAGGATTAATGGAATATATCCATAATTTAATCCTGATGAAATACTGTACTCAGGAGATAATGAAGTCAAGGGGAATATTTATGGAAAACTGGGAACGCTTGAAGGCTCAATCGGATTTAATGGAATTGAACGATTTATTTTCTTTAATTGATTATCTGGCTGAAATGGAAAAAAAGTTAAGGTATTTCACCCACCCCTGGATTTTATTAGAGATGCTAGTGGTGAAATTTACCATGGAAAGAAATAATAATTTAAAAGTAGCTTTAGAGAAATCGAAGGAAGAGCATAACCGAGATTTATGGCCTCTGAAGGATACCGGGATAGATTCTTCAGGAATAGATGAAAAGAGAATAAAAAAAGAAGAGGAGAAAAAGGTAGATAAAGCGGTTAAAAAGCAAATAGAGGAGAAGAAGAGAGAAAAGAAAGAGGGTAATCTTCCCCAGGATCAGGGTAAAGGGGCAGAGGATATAAAAATAAAAGAGATATTGCCCAGGATATTAGAGAAGATTAAAAAAACGAAGATTTCTCTTTATTCTTTTTTGATGGTAAGCAATTCGATTAATGTAGAAAATGATAAATTAATCATTTGTTTTAGCCAGGAAAATTGTTTTCATAAAGAGAGTTTAGAAAAGAAGAATAATAGGATGCTCTTAAGAGAGTTATTATATGAAGAAACCGGGAGATTTTTTAATATTGAATGTTTGATTAATAATCAAAGCCAGGGAGAAGTTGAGAAGGTAGAAAAAAAGGAAGAAGAAAAGACCATTACCGTAAAAGATCGAGATCCCTCGGAAAAAGATCATCCGGAAGTTACTAATGAAAACTCTATTATTAAAGAGTCATTAAATTTGTTTGAAGGAAAAATAATCAAAGAATAAGAGTTATGCCTAAAAAGAAGGGAGTACATATTGAAGATGGACATGAAATTTTTAATGAAGCAGGCACAGATAATGCAAAAAAAGATTGAGGAAATGAAAGAAGAATTGGGGAAAAAAGAGATTCGAGTATCCTCTGGGGGAGGAATGATTGAAATATTAATTACTGGCAAACAGGAAATTAAGGAAGTTAAAATTGAGCCAGATGTTATTGATGTAAAGGAGAAAGAGATGCTCGAAGATCTTATTCTGGCAGCAGTTAATGAAGCCATTAGGCAATCAAAAGAATTGTTGGCAGAAGAAATGTCTAAATTAACTGGTGGTATAGGTATTCCTGGTATTTTTTAATCTTGGATACTTAGATAAAGGAGATAAGAATTGTATTTTAAGTATACTAAACCATTAGCAAGATTAATTGAAGAGTTTTCTAAAATGCCAGGTATTGGTCCAAAAACAGCTCAGAGATTAGCTTTCTATATTTTAAAAAGCTCCCCGGAGAATGCTAGAAATTTAGCGAATACCATCATAGAGGCCAAGGAAAAGGTCAAAAATTGTTCAATCTGTGGAAATATTACTGACCAGGATATCTGTGAGATTTGTCAGAGTAAAGAGCGGGACAAATCCATCATCTGTGTGGTGGAAGGAGTAAAAGATTTGATTGCCCTGGAAAGAACAGGAGAATATAAAGGTGTCTATCATATATTAGAAGGGGCGATCTCTCCTTTAGATGGTATTGAACCAGAGAATTTAAAGATCGAAGTGTTAATGAACAGACTTAGAACTGAAAATGTAAAAGAAGTAATTCTGGCTACTAATCCAAACATAGAAGGAGAAGTGACCGCTTCCTATCTGGCCAAACTAATTCATCCTTTGAAGATAAAAGTAACTCGTATTGCCTATGGAATACCCATAGGTGGTAGTCTGGAATTTGCAGATGAAGTAACTCTTACCCAGGCTTTAATGGGAAGACAAGAAGTAAAATAAACACTTTTTTCCCGAGATTTTAGTTATTTGAGAAAAAATTAAAAAAATGCTATAATAAAAAGCTGACTCATGATTAAAAAATAAACAGGAGGTTAACCAATGATAAAGAAAAAAAAAGTTACTATTGATGGGAATACTGGAGCAGCGCATACTGCCTATCATTTAAGTGAAGTAATCAATATCTATCCCATCACTCCCTCTTCTTCTATGGGAGAGCTTGCTGATGAATGGGCTGCCCAGGGAAAGCCAAATATCTGGGGAACAGTGCCCCAGGTGACAGAGATGCAAAGTGAAGGAGGGGCAGCGGGGGCAGTACATGGCTCTATCCAGAGAGGAGGCCTTACTACTACTTTTACTGCTTCCCAGGGGCTTTTACTAATGATTCCTAATATGTACAAGATTGCAGGTGAATTGACTTCTACTGTATTTAATGTTTCTGCTCGTTCAGTCGCTGGTCATGCTCTTTCAATTTTTGGTGACCATAGTGATGTAATGGCTACCAGGGCAACCGGTTTTGCCCTCCTTGCCTCCAATTCAGTTCAAGAAGCTATGGATTTTCCATTAATTGCTCAGGCAGCAAGCTTGGAATCTCGAGTACCATTTCTCCATTTTTTTGATGGTTTTCGTACTTCTCATGAAATTTCTAAGGTCGAATTTTTAACTCCAGAAGAGATGAAGGAAGTAATAGATGATGACTTGGTAATAGAACATCGGAAAAGATCTCTTTCCCCCGATCGTCCCTTTATCAGAGGTACCGCTCAGAATCCTGATGTTTTCTTTCAAGGAAAAGAGACTGTTAATCCCTACTATCTTAAATGTCCCGATATAGTTGAAAAAGTCATGGATAAGTTTGAAAAGGTAACCGGAAGGAGATATGAGTTATTTCAATATTTTGGAGCTAAAGATGCTGAAAGAATTATTATATTAATGGGTTCTGGTGCAGAAACTGTTGAAGAAACAGTGGAATATCTAATGGGGAAGGGGGAAAAGGTAGGAGTAGTGAAGGTTCGACTTTATCGACCGTTCTCCGTGAAGCATTTTATTAAATCTATTCCCAAGACGGTAGTATCTATAGCAGTGTTAGATCGTACCAAAGAACCGGGCAGTATTGGAGAGCCATTATATACCGATGTGGTCACTTCTCTTCAAGAAGGAATTTCTACCGGAATAGCTAATTTTAAAGGTATTCCCAAAGTGATCGGTGGGAGATATGGTCTTTCTTCTAAAGAGTTTACTCCTGGTATGGTGGTGGGAATCTTTAAAGAGTTGAAAAAAAACAAGCCTAAAAATCATTTTACCATAGGAATAAATGATGATGTCACTCATTCTAGCCTTTCTTATGACCCTGATTTTTCCATTGAACCGACTAATCGAGCCAGGGCTCTCTTTTATGGACTTGGATCAGATGGAACGGTGGGAGCTAATAAGAATTCTATCAAGATTATTGGTGAGGAGACCGATAATTACGCTCAGGGTTATTTTGTTATTGATTCCCGAAAAGCGGGTTCACTTACTACTTCTCATCTGAGATTTGGACCCACCCCAATCCATTCTCCTTATTTAATTAATCAAGCAAATTTTGTGGCTTGTCATCAGTTCTCCTTTTTAGAGCGGTATGATATGTTAGGGAATGCTCAGAGGGGAGCAATTTTTCTCTTGAATAGTCCTTATTCTGCAGAAGAGGTTTGGGATCATTTACCCTGGTCGGTACAAGAGACTATAATTGAGAAGAAACTAAAATTTTATGTGATTGATGCCTATAAAATCGCTAAAGAAGTGGGTTTAGGAGTAAGGATCAATACCATAATGCAGGTTTGTTTCTTTGCCCTTAGTAAGATTATACCTATAGAAGATGCTATAAAAGCAATAAAAGATTCTATTGAAAAGACTTACGGCAAAAAGGGAGAAAAGATTATTAAAACTAATTTTGCTGCTGTAGATGGCGCTCTTTCTAATTTGAAGGAAGCAAAAGTACCAAGTAAACCCACCAGCAAGAAAGAAAAACGACCTCCTGTTCCTGCTGAAGCTCCGGATTTTGTCAAAAAGGTTACTGCTCAGATCATTGCTGGAAAGGGAGATAGTATTCCAGTAAGTGCCTTTTCCTGCGATGGTACTTTTCCCAGTGGTACTACTCAATGGGAAAAAAGAAATATTGCTCAAGAGATACCTAGCTGGGATCCTGAAACCTGCATTCAATGCGGAAAGTGCGTTTTGGTATGCCCTCATTCAGTAATCAGGGCAAAGGTTTATGATGGTAAACTATTATCTTCTGCTCCGGATAAATTTAAATTCACTGATGCTAAAAATTCTAAATTTAAGGGATTAAAATATACTCTGCAAGTTGCACCGGAGGATTGTACTGGTTGTGCTCTATGTGTTCAGAATTGTCCTACTAAGAACAAAAAGAATCCCGAATTGAAAGCTATCAATATGGTAGAGCAAATTCCTATCCGGACACAGGAAGTAAAAAATTGGGAATTTTTCTTAAGTATTCCTGAAGTAGATCGTAAGCAGCTTGATCTTAAGGCAGTAAGGGAAGTACAATTCTTGCAGCCACTCTTTGAATTTTCGGGAGCCTGTGCAGGCTGTGGAGAAACTCCTTATTTAAAGCTGCTAAGTCAACTATTTGGAGATAGGGCGATTATTGCCAACGCTACCGGTTGCTCTTCTATTTATGGAGGAAACTTACCTACTACTCCTTGGACCTTTAACCGAGAAGGAAGGGGACCTGCCTGGTCTAATTCCTTATTTGAAGATAATGCGGAATTTGGACTGGGATTTAGACTGGCTTTAGATAAACAAATAGAATATGCCCACGAATTATTGGAAAAACTCTCCTCTAAAGTTGGTTCAGACTTGGTAAAAGAGATTAAATATGCCGAGCAATCTACTGAGAAAAATATAGAGGAACAGAGAGAAAGGGTGAAAGTATTAGAACAAAAGTTAAAAGAGATTAAGAGTCCAGAAGCTAGGAATCTATTAAGTATAATAGATGTACTGGTGAAAAAGGATGTATGGATTGTAGGTGGAGATGGATGGGCTTTTGATATCGGTTATGGTGGATTGGATCATGTTATTGCGCAAAAGAGGAATGTTAACATCTTGGTATTGAATTCGGAAACTTATTCTAATACGGGTGGACAAATGTCCAAGGCGACACCTTTGGGGGCAGTAGCTAAATTTGCCGCTGCCGGGAAGAGAACTTTCCGAAAAGACCTGGCGATGATGGGTATTTGCTATGGAAATGTGTATGTTGCTCAAGTGGCTATAGGAGCAAATGATGCACATACTATTAAGGCATTTTTAGAGGCAGAAGCCTATAATGGACCATCTTTAATTGTAGCTTATTGTCATTGTATAAGCCATGAATATAATCTATTGTATGGTTTAGAGCAACAGAAATTAGCTGTAAAATCTGGTTATTGGCCCTTACTTAGATATAATCCTGATTTAAGGAAGGAAGGTAAGAATCCTTTACAATTAGATTCTTCAACGCCGAGTATTCCTCTGGAAGCGTATATCTACAATGAGAATCGCTATAAAGTTCTTACCCGGATCATGCCTGAAGTAGCTAAAGAGTTACTGAAAGAAGCTCAGGAAGGTGTTCTGGAACGCTGGAAGCTTTACGAACGTCTGGCTAAAAGTGAGTAAAAATAATCTATCTTTAATAAATATTATCTTTTAAGATTAAATATTAGAGATTAAATAATAAGATGCCATAATTTTTAAGAATTATGGTATCTTATTGCTATTTGAGGATATTTATTTTTATAAAGCTTTTCCCAACTGGTAAAAAGAATAAAATCTTGATAAAATATATAGAGAATAGAGATAAGTTGTTTTAATATTTTTACTTAGGATTAAAATTTTGGATTAGGAGTATATGCCTAAGAAAGGAGGATATGCTTATGGTAGAAAAAGGAACTTATAAAGTGAAAAAGGGTTTGGCTGAAATGTTAAAGGGTGGAGTTATAATGGATGTAGTTACAGTAGAGCAAGCAAAAATTGCAGAGGAAGCTGGAGCTGTTGCAGTAATGGCTCTAGAGAGAGTTCCTGCGGATATACGGGCAGCTGGAGGAGTAGCCAGAATGGCTGATCCTAAGAATATTAAAGAGATAATGTCAGCGGTATCCATTCCGGTAATGGCCAAGGTAAGAATTGGTCATTTTGTGGAAGCTCAAATTTTAGAAGCTTTAGGTGTAGACTATATTGATGAGAGTGAAGTATTAACCCCTGCTGATGAAAAATATCATATTAATAAGCATAATTTTAAAGTGCCCTTTGTCTGCGGAGCCCGCAACCTGGGAGAGGCTTTGCGCAGGATCGGAGAAGGAGCAGCAATGATAAGGACAAAAGGTGAACCAGGAACAGGGAATATAGTAGAAGCAGTTAGACATATGCGGCAGGTGATGGATGAAATAAGAAGATTAAAAAACATACCTAAAGAAGAGTTAATGAATATGGCTAAGGAATTAGGTGCTCCCTTTGAATTATTACAGGAAGTTGCAGAAAGCGGAAAATTACCGGTAGTAAATTTTGCTGCCGGAGGGATTGCCACCCCTGCAGATGCTGCCTTAATGATGCAGTTAGGGGCAGATGGAATATTTGTAGGCTCAGGAATATTTAAATCAAAAGACCCGGTAAAAAGGGCTAGAGCTATAGTAGAAGCTACCACCCATTACAACAATCCTGAAATACTTGCTCGAGTTTCGGAAGGTTTGGGAGAAGCAATGAAAGGTATTGAAATATCTAAAATAGAAGAACATGAACGAATGCAGGATAGGGGTTGGTAAAAGATTGGATGGTTGAATTAATTAGATGGGAAAGGAGCAAGGAAGAATAGATTGCGGATAGGAGTACTAGATTTACAAGGAGCAGTAGAAGAACATATCCACATGATAGAGAAATGTGGTTATCAGGGAATTAGAGTAAAGACCTTGGAGGATTTAAATAGGGTAGAGAAGTTAATCATTCCAGGCGGTGAAAGTACTACTATTGGTAAATTAGCCAAAATATATGGATTAGATGAAGCTATAATAAAAAAGGGTAAAGAGGGATTACCCATATTTGGAACCTGTGCTGGAATGATTTTACTTGCTCGGGAGATAAAGGATTATGACCAGGTAAAATTTAATTTAATTGATATCACGGTAGAAAGAAATGCCTTTGGAAGACAGGTAGACAGTTTTGAAGTAGAAGTAAAAATTAAAGGAATGAAGGGAAAGAGTTTTAGAGCAGTTTTTATTAGAGCTCCTTATATAAAGAGAGTAGGGAAAGAAGTGGAAGTTTTGGCAGAATTTGAAAATAAGATAATTATGGCTAAGCAAGGTAAGATTCTAGTCTGTGCCTTTCATCCTGAATTAACTGATGATTTAAGGGTACACCAGTATTTTTTAGAAGAAAAATTTTAATATATTACCTTGAACTTTTCTTCCTCTTATACTATAATATTATTGCCAGAAAAACTAACTATAAAATTTCAATCGATTGCCCTTGACAAGAATCCATTTCTTTGTTAGTATTTATTCTGCACCTCATCTACCGAGGAAGCTTTATCGTCTTAGTTCTTTGAAAATCATATAAAGTACCCAGCCAGATGTTTCATAGCTTTTGTTTTAAGACTCATCTCACTGAAGAGTCTTATCCAAGATGAGGATAAAAAGGGTGACTGGATTTAGGTTCGGGAACCTGCTTTATCCTCAGAAGTACGGAGAGTTTGATCCTGGCTCAGGATTAACGCTGGCGGCGTGCCTAACACATGCAAGTCGAACGTGAAACTGACCTTGATTCCNTCGGGATGAAAAGGTTGGTGGAAAGTGGCGAACGGGTGAGTAACGCGTGGGTAATCTACCCTGAAGTGGGGGGATAACCCTCCGAAAGGAGGGCTAATACCGCATACG
>Ga0067045_1003559_pt1:0-2500 | contig 18430 bp, 12 predicted proteins | sample TerdegcTABiofilm_FD_59184 | JGI IMG/M metagenome (GOLD analysis project Ga0067045, IMG submission 59184) | Combined Assembly of (Gp0054472, Gp0054536) Wastewater bioreactor microbial communities from Singapore -Terephthalate degrading... | reverse complement strand
GGGGGAACTGAAACATCTTAGTACCCCCAGGAAGAGAAAGTAACAACGATTCCCTAAGTAGCGGCGAGCGAACGGGGAAGAGCCCAAACGCCAGAGGTGTAATAGCGGTCAGGCCTTGCCTCTGGCGGGTTGTGGGGCCTGGAGAGTCTCTGCTGATCCGGAGACAGAGAGTTACCAAATCGTAAGCTAGCTGAAGTGAGTTTGGAAAACTCCACCAGAGCGGGTGATAGTCCCTTAAGCGAAAGCGAGCGATCTCTCCTTCAGGTTCCCGAGTAGCACGGGATAAGAGAAGCCCTGTGTGAAGCTGGGAGGACCACCTCCCAAGGCTAAATACTAACTGGTGACCGATAGTGAACTAGTACCGTGAGGGAAAGGTGAAAAGTACCCCGGGAGGGGAGTGAAATAGTACCTGAAACCGTATACCTACAAGCAGTGGAAGCACCATGGCCGGTGGCTTGCCGCCAGCCGGTGTGACCGCGTGCTTTTTGTAGAATGAGCCGGCGAGTTACGTTGGCCAGCCAGGTTAAGCAGCAGCTGCTGCGGAGCCGTAGCGAAAGCGAGTCTGAATAGGGCGTCTTAGTTGGTCGACGTAGACCCGAAACCGGGTGATCTATCCATGGCCAGGGTGAAGCCTGCCTGAACGCAGGTGGAGGCCCGAACCCACTAATGTTGAAAAATTAGGGGATGAGCTGTGGATAGGGGTGAAAGGCCAATCAAACCCGGCGATAGCTGGTTCTCCTCGAAATAGCTTGAGGGCTAGCCTCAAATGTTGTCCTATGGAGGTAGAGCACTGAATGGAATAGGGGCCTTACCAGGTTACTGAATCCAATCAAACTCCGAATGCCATAGGTACTAATTTGGGAGTCAGACTGCGGGGGATAAGCTCCGTAGTCGAGAGGGAAACAGCCCAGACCAGAAGCTAAGGTCCCCCAGTGCAGACTAAGTGGTAAAGGAAGTTGAATTACTCAGACAGCCAGGATGTTGGCTTAGAGGCAGCCATCATTTAAAAAGTGCGTAACAGCTTACTGGTTAAGTGATTCTGCACCGAAAAATGTACGGGGCTAAGTCTGCCACCGAAGCTCTGGCTCGGTACAGTTACCTGTACCGGGGGTAGAGGAGCGTTCCCTTGAGGCAGAAGGGTTACCGAAAGGAGACCTGGACTTAAGGGAAGTGAGAATGCCGGCATGAGTAACGATAAGGCAAGTGAGAATCTTGCCCGCCGAAAACCTAAGGTTTCCTGGGGAAGGTAAGTCCGCCCAGGGTTAGTCGGGCCCTAAGCTGAGGCCGAAAGGCGTAGGTGATGGATGACCGGTTAATATTCCGGTACTACCGCCTGTTCGCTATGGAGTGATGGGGTGACCCAGGAGGGTAGGTCAGCACGATGAAAGTTCCGTGTCCAAGCCCCTAGAGGGAAGAGACAGGCAAATCCGTCTCTTTACCAACCTCGAGAGGTGATGGGGAGCTGCTACGGCGGCGAACTGATTGATCCCACACTGGCTAGAAAAACCTCTAACCAGAACAGACGGTATCCGTACTAAAACCGACACAGGTAGGTAGGTAGAGTATACCAAGGCGCTCGAGAGAACCCTCGTTAAGGAACTCGGCAAAATGACTCCGTAACTTCGGGAGAAGGAGTGCCTCATTAGGGTGAGTTGATTTACTTGACCAGCCCGAAGAGGTTGCAATAAAACGGCCCAAGCGACTGTTTACTAAAAACACAGGTCTCTGCTAAATCGTAAGATGATGTATAGGGACTGACGCCTGCCCGGTGCTGGAAGGTTAAGGAAGGGAGTCAGCCTTCGGGTGAAGCTTCTGACCAAAGCCCCAGTAAACGGCGGCCGTAACTATAACGGTCCTAAGGTAGCGAAATTCCTTGTCGGGTAAGTTCCGACCCGCACGAATGGCGTAACGACTTGGGCGCTGTCTCAACGAGGAGCCCGGTGAAATTGAAACACCTGTGAAGATGCAGGTTACCCACGACTGGACAGAAAGACCCCATGGAGCTTTACTGCAGCCTGATATTGGATTTTGGTATTTGATGTACAGGATAGGTGGGAGGCGTAGATACATGGGCGCCAGCTCATGTGGAGCCGCAAGTGGGATACCACCCTTTGGATATCGGAGTTCTAACCAGAGACTGTAAGCCAGTTTTGGGACAGTGTCAGGTGGGCAGTTTGACTGGGGCGGTCGCCTCCCAAAGAGTAACGGAGGCGTCCAAAGGTTCCCTCAGCGCGGTTGGGAATCGCGCGGTGAGTGCAAAGGCAGAAGGGAGCTTAACTGCGAGAGAGACAACTCAAGCAGGGACGAAAGTCGGGCTTAGTGATCCGGTGGTACCGAATGGAAGGGCCATCGCTCAACGGATAAAAGCTACCCTGGGGATAACAGGCTTATCTCCCCCAAGAGTCCACATCGACGGGGAGGTTTGGCACCTCGATGTCGGCTCATCGCATCCTGGGGCTGAAGTAGGTCCCAAGGGTTGGGCTGTTCGCCCATTAAAGCG
>Ga0067045_1029785_pt1 | contig 18441 bp, 20 predicted proteins | sample TerdegcTABiofilm_FD_59184 | JGI IMG/M metagenome (GOLD analysis project Ga0067045, IMG submission 59184) | Combined Assembly of (Gp0054472, Gp0054536) Wastewater bioreactor microbial communities from Singapore -Terephthalate degrading... | reverse complement strand
CTGGTTGACCATCTCCACCGCTACGTCAAAGACGATGGAGGCCTGCTGGCGGTCTGACGCGCAGCCATAGACTTCAGCGCCCCATTCACCGTCGGCGCAGGTGAGGTACAGGGCAATAGCGGCGGCCAGCTCACTTTTACCATTCTTCTTTGGTATCTCCACATAAGCGGTATTGTACTGGCGGCAGCCGTTCTCTTTGACAGTGCCGAATATATCCCGAACGATCTTTTCCTGCCAGGGGAGTAAATCAAAAGGAACCCCGTGCCATATACCCTTGGTATGTTTGAGGTTTTGGATAAACTCCACTGCGTGCTGCGCTTTTGCTTGATCAAACACCCTTAAGCAGCCTCTCCATAGGGTCGTCGCTTTCGGTTGCGGCATTGGTGGTTATTCTGGACCGGCTGGACGGGGTAAGGCCGAACTCGGCACAGAAGTCCCTCATAATCTTGAGGTAGGTCTGGGCGATGGACACCTGCGGCACCTGCTGGATGTAACCGGATGGAGTTTTAAAGATGGTTCCGTGCTTGGAGATGAACTCCTCGGCTTCTTTCCACCGGGCATAGGCCTGGCAGTAGCCCGCAAAAGCAGCCGCGTCCACCTGGGTTAATACGCCCAGTTTCTCCATTTGTTTGGACATCCGCCGCCATTCTTTTTTTGCTTCCGGTGCAAGCCAGGCCGGGCAGCGGGGAGCTTTTTTCTCCGGCTGCGGTTCCTTTTGGTTAAGGGGGCGTCTGCCCGGGTTACCCTCTAAGAGTTTTAGCACGGTCGGTTTTGGTTTTCTTCCTCTGGTTGCCATCGCTTTCACCTCCTCCCCGTCGAAATGGCAGCAAAAAAAGAAGCCCCGTTTGAAGCTTCCTTCTCCTTAAAATATGGATCTTGTTATCTGCTCTTGACGATTTTCAAGGCCTCCTGTTATGGAATGAAGTTCTAAATCTTGTCAATTGTATTGAGATGATTTTGCATTATACATTCTTTGGTCTGCAATCTCTATTAGCCGCTCAGGATCATCACTATCTTCGGGAAAGCTTGCTATGCCACCACTGATACCAATACTCAAATTACGGGGTATCTCCAAATTAGAAATCGTTTTATTTATTCGATCAGAAAATGTTCTCCCAAGGGGATGCCCACACCAATAATATTGTATCGTTTTGGGCTACGCTGAAGCGTGGCGTGTACGGGATTTACCATCATATCTCTGTAAAATATTTGCAAAGGTATGTAGACGAATTCTGCTTCAGATATAACAACAGGGAAAGAGATATGTTTAGGATGGTTTTGGAGCAGGCGATAAGATAATAGCATAAAAATTTGCATGATTTCTTTTGGACAAAAAAAATTAAAACCTATAAAAATTGGTTGAAATATTTTTTACGTGGTCATATAATAATAGTACAGAAGGTATAACAATCAAATGTTTTGTCGCTCCTCGATATGCGACTAATCAAGAGGTCGAGTTCAAATGTTTTGTCGCTCCTCGATATGCGACTAATCAAGAGGTCGAGTTCAAATGTTTTGTAAAGCTCTATCCTCGGTTGATAGAGCTTTACGCTTTAGGAGAACTAATGGATACCGGCTGTTTTTACTTTTTGTTAGACGATTATTTTTTGGATTTTCCTGACAAATATTTGATGTCTAATAAAGATAGACCTTGTTTTTATTCATTTTATGATGATAAAACAAATATCTATTGGTTGATACCGTTTTCATCTAAAGTTGAAAAATATAAAGCAATTTATCAAAAGAAAGTTAGCAAATATGGAAAATGCGACACAATTCTTTTTGGCGATGTATTGGGGTACGAAAAAGCGTTTTTGATACAAAATATGTGTCCAGCTATTCCTAAATACATTAAGAATAAATATATAGATGCGAAAACAAATGTTCCGGTTAAACTAAGGGGCGATTTTGAGAAAGAGTTAATTTATAAAGCAAAATTAATATTGAATTTGGTGCGCAAGGGAAAACAATTGATATTTCCAGATGTTCTTAAAATCGAAAGCTCATTAATTGTACTTATGGCTTCAGAAAAACAAGTAGCTGTATCTAAGTAGATATAATAAGTCTGCTAAAAGTATTATCTGTAAAAAACCTCTCTCACAGAAGTTTTTTCTCATATCCCTTATCGTGCGTGAGGGGATAATTCCGTATTTTATAATTATATTATATACTGCAAAAATTACAATTTATCCTTGGAGATATAATAGCAATAATATAGGAAGCCCCGCTTGAAGCTTCCTTCTCCTTAAAATATGAATCTTGTTATCTGCTCTTGACGACAGTCAGGTGAAACTCGCTGCCGTCTTCGGTCCTGACCACCAGGCCCTCATTGGTGCTGAGCACCCCCGCTTCGCGGAAGGTGCGCACGTCTCTTATGGCGAAGGGCGGCTCCTCCTCCATATACAAAAGGAGAGCTTCCTGCAAGACCGCCCGGAAATCACGCTCGTTCATTTCTGCCACCTCGCTTATGTTTTGCTGGTGTATTCATCACTCTTAATGCCAGGAAAGTCAAGGGATTAATAGCGGCCACCTATTTTCCCGCAGAAAACCGCACCGCTTCTTCTAAAATGCCGGTATCAAAACCAGCTGTCTGATAACCCTGCATAATGGTGTCAAAATAGTGCCGGCTGGGCATGCCCGGCGGGCGGCCGTCGTTCATGATATATACCATGGCTTTTTTCCATTCCGGACCTATCCTGACCTTTACATATTCCTTGCGGTAAAAGAAGGGGCAGCCTTCATACCTGTCCAATGCCGCTTCATCGCCGGCTTCAAGCTGCCAGACCAATACCGGCACCATGCCGCCTTTTTGCTTTTCAATGGTTGCCACCGCTTTTGCATTGCCGCCTCTGAATAAAAGCCGGTAGCCCTTTAGCTTGCTTTTTCCCGCCAGCTTTGCGGTGGGGCACCTGTATGCCATCTGCTCAAGATTAAGGTTGCTGCCGTAGGCTATGTATAATGTTTTTTCGCTCATAGCTTTATCCTCCAAACGGGGCGGTTGCCCGCCCCGTTCTACCTTTTAAGCTGCAGGTGTCTGCCGCCATGCGCTGTCGCCTGTAAGGTTTGCCAAAAGGTGCGTTCTGGCGGTTTTAAATTCTTCTCCAATCAGCCCCAGCCTTAAAAGCCAGGTCCGGAAGGTGTATTTATCGTTGGTGGTCACCGTCTTGACCTTGCTTGCTGTCTTTTGGATCAGTGCCTGGCGGCTTATCGCCAGGCAAAACTGTATGTATGCCTTTATTTTACCAGCGTGGGTCGTTCCGTTGAACATCCGGAATTCTATGGTTCCTTTCTGAAAAACGCTGTGCAGGTTCAAAGCGTGGTACCTGCTTTCGTGGTAATGCTGGCTGCTTCCGTCGCCTCCTGCATACCAAAGCCGCTTCACCTCGGTGAGGCTCTGCGGCTTTTTGCGGTTTATCTCCTCTATGAAGCTGTCATCCGCCTTTTTGCAGTAGCGCCGTGCGCGGTCCTCATCCACCGCCAGGGCTTTAAAAATTAAGCCTTCTTTGCTGGTTATGATGTTGGCTATGTTTCTGATGCTCTTTGCGGTATGCGGCGCTGCGTTTATGTGAATATGTATGCCGCAGGTTTTGTTTGCCTTTGCGCCTGCCGCCCTTAGTTTTCTTACCAGCTCCTGTATGGTTTCGATATCCTCGTACCGGCAAATCGGGCTGACCAGTTCCACCTGCTCGCCGCGTTCTATCGCGATGCTGGAGTCCCTGACTATCTTCCAGGTTCTGCCCTGGCCGTCCGCTATGCTGTAGGTGTCGTACCCGCCGCCGGTGTGTGCCGCTCTGGTTTGAAAGTGGGCGGCGATTGTGTCGGCAGCCTTTGCCCTGGTTATCCCTGTAAGTTCAATTTCAATGCCGAAGTTTTGTGTTTTCATTTGCCCTGCCTCCTGTGTTTTTTTGGTAGTACATTAATCACTCTGAAACACAGTAATAGCAAGGCTTTTCTTTGCTTTTTAATGTATTTTTTTGAATGCTCCGTTGCCTTCGAGTCTTGATAAAAGCGCCTTTCTTTGCGGCTTGTAGTCGTCTCCGATAAAGCCCAGGCGGAGCAGGAAACAGCGAAACGCGTATTTCTCATTCTCAGCTTCTTTTTCCCTGGCATAAGCGCGCTTTAAGGTTTTGGCCTGCTCTGACAGTTTTAATGAAAATGTGATGTATGCCAATATATCCTCTGCGTTTATGGTTGCTTTATAAAAGGGGAATATGAGCCACTCTTCGTTTTTGGTTACTGAAAGCCCGCCGTCAATGCCAAGCGCCTTTTTTATCAGGGAACCTTTGCTGGTTATGAGATTTTCGAGGTTTAACAGCGAAACTTCGGTATGACCTTCTGCTGAGACAGCAACGCTGGCGTTCCCTTCAGCGATTGCGCCGGTATTTTTTAAGGCGTCAAAAACGGTTTTGATGGTTTGCAGATCTTCTGCAGGAAGATCCGGCGATCTCAGGAGGCTCTTCTTATCAACCGACCAGCCGCCGGCCTCATATACAAATGAGGGGGCCCCGGCATAGTTGACCGGCGCATTTAAAACCTCTGCGATCACACCAGCGATGACTTTTCGGTCTTGTCCAGTGACTCTTTGTTCAAATTTCATTTTTTACACCTGCCTTTCGAAGTACATTCATCACTCTAATCGCCCGTAAAGTCAAGGATTACTGTACTTCGCTGAAAGGTATCTTTTCATCTGAGCGCAATAGAAAAACACCAGCGTCCGAACCGGTGTTTTCGATGTATCGTTTCACAATGACATCACAATATTTCGGGTCGAGCTCCAGCATATGGCATGTTCTTTCGGTCTGCTCGGCGGCAATGAGCGTTGAGCCGGATCCCCCAAAGGGATCCAATACTAAATCGCCTTTATGGCTGCTGTTTAAAATCGCCCTGGCCACCAGCGCAATTGGTTTCATAGTGGGGTGCTCCGGAGAAACCTTGGGTCTGGGGATTTCCCAGACATCACTCTGCTTCCGGTCGGAAAGGGGGCAGAGCCTTGTTCCTTCCAACCATCCGTACCATATCGGCTCATGCTGAGTATGGTAATCTTTGCGGGACAGCACCAGAGAATCCTTTTTCCAGATGATTGTGCTCGACCAGTGAAAGCCCGCCTCCCGCATAACGTTCATCAGATTGCCCCATTCCTGGCCGCTCATGACCACATAGGTCATGCAGCCAGGTTCGCATACCTGCTTCATGGCTGTAAAGGCCTGCATTAAAAAAGCGCCGAACTGCTCGGCGCTCATTTTATCGTTTAATATCTGCCGCGGCTTCCAGCTCGGGTGCTTGGCATCGGCACCGTAGTCGACGTTCCATGGGGGGTCCGTAAAAATATGGCGCGCCTTCTTGCCGTCCATCAGCTTGCTTATATCCTCAAGGCTGGTGCTGTCGCCGCACATCAGGCGGTGCCTGCCGAGAAGCCAGATGTCACCGTGCCGGGTGACAGGAGTTACGATTTCAGCCGCTACTTTGTCGGCATCGAAGTTATCCTCTTTGACATTGCCGATTGTTTTGTCCTTGAATAACTCATCCAATTCGGCGGCGTCAAAGCCTGTAAGAGAAACGTCAAAGCCGTCCTCGCTTAAGTCCTTGAGCAAATCGGTTAAAAGCGGGATGTCGAACTCACCGCTGATTTTGTTAAGCGCTACATTCAGCGCCTTTTCCCGCTGTTCATCAATATCAACAACTACACAGTCAATTTCAGTATAGCCGAGGGAGTTTAAAATCTTGTATCTCTGGTGTCCTCCGACAATATTGCCGGTGCGTTTGTTCCAGATTACCGGCTCCACATAGCCAAACTCTTCAATAGAACGGCGCAGCTTCTCATATTCAGCATCCCCGGGCTTTAAGTTTTTTCTTGGGTTATATTTTGCTGCTTTGATTTTTGAAAGCGGTATTTTTTGTATATCCATCAGTTAACCGCCCCCATCTTAACCGCTTTATTCCCAGTAAAATCCTCCCAGCGCTTAACCGCCAAGTCACAATATATGGGGGAAAGTTCCATGGCATAGCAGCACCTGTCAGTTTGCTCGGCGGCGATAATTGTAGTACCGCTGCCGGAAAAAGGCTCCAGCACAATGCCATCCCTGTCTGAGTGCATCTTAATGCAGCGCCAGGGCAGCTCCACCGGAAACATAGCGGGGTGCTCCTTGTTGGCGCGCACCGTGGTCATTTCCCATATCCCCGCGTAACCCCATCTTTTGCGTTCTTCTTTGGTGAGCCGCTTGACAAACCGGTAACTGTGTCCGGCAAAGGCTGAAAGCCATACATACTCCTGGTCGTTGTACTCTTCGGTTTCACCATTTTTACTAAAAGCCGAAATGTACTCATACTGCTGCACCGGCTTATTGCTTACCAGGTGGTAGGGACCAACGCCATAGTTCATGCCTTGCTTCTTCCAGATCCGGATCCATATCGGCCTGAAACCGTTGTCGGCAAACATGTTCACGCTGTAAACGCTGGTCGGTTCGATAAACTGCCCTCCGGTGGAATAAAGGTCGCCAAGGTTCCAGCAGACAATACCGGCATTTTTACAAATGTTTTTAATCACCGGCTTCATGGTGGCAAGCCAAGGCTCAATGCCTTTTTGCTCGTAGTCCTTGCCGACGCCGTAGGGTGGGGAAGTGACACAAACCTGTGCGCGCCTGCCGTCCATCAGCTTTTCAAAATCCTCTGCAGAGGTGCTGTCCCCGCACATTAAGCGGTGGCTGCCTAAAAGCCAGATATCGCCCCTTTGAGTAATGGCGCCGTCTTTTTCTATGAGGTCTTTTTCTTTGTCAACATCAAATTTGTCCTGTACTGCTTCCTTGGAATACCACCGGTTCATAAGCTCGTCAATTTCGGCGGCGTCGAAACCGGTAAGTGAGATATCGAAAGCCCCGGCATCCAAATCGGCAATAAGGGATGCCAGCTTGTCTTCGTCCCATGCGCCGCCGATTTTATTCATGGCAAGGTTTAAAGCCTTTTCGCTCTGCTCATCAAGGTCAATTACAATACAATCAATATCTGTGTAACCAAGCTCCAGCAAGACTTTCAGCCTCTGGTGCCCTGATACGACATTGCCGGTGCGTTTATTCCATACAACTAATTCAACGCAGCCATATTCCTCAATGGACCGCTTGAGCTTTTCATATTCTTTATCGCCCGGTTTTAGGTTCTTGCGCGGGTTATATGCAGCCGGGTTTAATTTGCCTGCCGGTATTTTTTGGATGTCCACGAGATCCACCTCTGATTTAACGTCTGTTTTTCTACAGGTTTTGGTCAATAAAAAATCAGGTTTCAGAATTTAAAAAAACCTGATTTTACAGGGGAAATACATTTTTATGCGGGGTCTAATCCCCCCCTTGGAATTTTGCGACTTTTTGCGTGAAGCTGCGCGCCCGTTCGTTCCTCCGCGTCTGCCAGGGATTTAGACTCCCCCTACCGCCAGCGCTCTCCCTCACGGGCAGTGATTCTTGAATGACAACTGGTGCATAAAGCCATCAGATTATCCTCGGCATGAGTGCCTCCCTTGGACAACGGAATAATATGGTGCACTTCCTCGGCTGGCGTAAGCCTGCCAGCCTTCTGACATTCCTTACATAACGGATGCGCTGCGATATACCTATCACGAATACGCTTCCAGCTTCTGCCGTAGCGTTTACGTGTTGCTGGATCGCGCTCATACTTGTTGTAATATGCGTCTACCGCTTTTTGATGTTCCTCACAATAGCGGCCGTCCGTTAGCCTCGGGCAGCCAGGATAGTTACAAGGACGTTTAGGTTTCCTCGGCATTTTTCATCTCCAAAGTGGCATAAGAAAAGCCTCCGCAGTTAGTCTCACGAAGGCTTTTATAATCTTTACAAATTTTCTACTGTAATTATCTCACAGGTTCATACTCTCTTTTTATCACATTTACTCTCATCTTTTGAAAGAATAATATTTTTGAGCGCCCTGTCATGGATACGGAAGATGTGTTGCAGGCTGTAGCCCATGTCTACAGCAATCTGTTCCCAGCTATTAAAGCAGAGATAGCGAAGCTCTAATAGCGTCTGATATTCCGGATTCTGAATTCCTTTGATGATGGCTACGATATCACGCTTCAAATCAACCAAAGTGTCGATATCATTATTAATCTCATTCTCCAGATCAATCATCTTGCAGATGATATTCTCCATCAAACTGGTGTTTTTATTGGGTTTATGCGGCATATCAGACAGTGTTGACGTTGCCTTGAGCGCCAGTCCACGCAGTGAGGCGATCTGCTCCAGCTTGCTGTTGATGCGCTGGTCTATGCGGTAAGCCTGGGTCAGATACTCTTTAACAGTCATAGCTGCCACCGCCTTCCAACCAGGGCATCTTTCCGTCATAGTACTTCTCGGCAATATGACGCTGCTCCAGCTTGTCCAATGCTGCCAGTCGCCTGTACGCTTTCTGTTTATCAGCCCGATGTTGCGCTTCAGTTTTGAAGAATGAACAGCCATCTCCCTGGCATCCTTTGACGGCCAGTATTCGGCAACCGTTTTTTCCGTTACTGCCAAAACACTTATTATTCATAAGGGTTATACCTCCAAGTTCTCAAGTATGGATTTAACCTCCTCAACACTTGAAACCCTGTAGGCTTTGCCCTTCGCGTCTTTGATTCTTTGTATCGTTATTTCCTGAAGCTTGGTCAGTTTCCCCGACGGCGTTTTCACCTCAAAGGCGACAAACCGCCCACCAATGCAGCAGATGATGTCAGGGAGCCCGGCTGTGCCGTACATGCCGCCATGCTCTTTAAAGCAGAAACAGTCCGGCACAGTCTTTAGATACCGCATAATTGCGGCTACGACTTGTTTTTCCGCCATAATATCCACAGGTATATGACCAGCAGAACCGGGATGACCGGGTAAAATAGAGTCCTTATATATATTTTTATTTTTTCTACTATATATATCTCACCCATGGTTATAACGCGAAGAATAGAAAAAACCCGGTCATCCTGGTCCAATGCCCAACTGGCCTGCTTTCTTCCCGGTCATAAACCTGGTTACAACCCGGTCAAGCCGGTCACAACAAGTCATTCCTGTTCCTTTCCTCCTTCACAAAAAACGATACCTTTCCAGGTTCTGCGTTTGGAGAGCCTATCTCTTGACCTCTTAATACCTGGATAATTAGCCTCGATTTCTTTGTTGAAATTGGCCTGGGAGACCGGCTTCATTCCCGCGTTGCCGCAATACTCCTTATACCTGGAAAACAGATCATCGCGTACTGCTTCTTTGTCCTCAGTAAGTTCGCAGCATTCCTCCACAAAGGATAAAACACTGTTGCTTTCCACCCGGTAGCGCTTAAGCTCGGCCCTAGTTAGGTCGGTTTCACTGAATTCATAGCTGTTGGCAATAAGGCGCTTTAAACCGTCTATTGACCACATGAGTATCCCGTCGCGCTCCACCGCCAGTTTTTCCCTGAGATTGGGGTCACGTTTGTGCTTTGGTACCGAGTTATCAAAACGGATAATTATCAGCCGGCGGTAAAACCCGTCGCTGCGATCCCCATAGTTTCTGGGTATTTCGTTGCAGGAAAACAACAGCCTGGCATAAGGCCTAAAGGAAAACGGGTCCTTGTTCTTGCGCTCCCCGGTGATATAGTCCTCACCGGTTAGGGCCTTGAACATGCCATTATCATCAATGTTCTTGGAGGGCAGGTCGGCAAAGATATTGGCCAGTTTGCCGAAGAGTTCGGCCTTGTTGAACCGGTCCCCCAGGCTCTGCCAGGGAATGTTGGATACATTTTCGCTGCCCAAAAGGATCTCCTGGGCTACCGACAGCAATGTTGATTTGCCCGCGTTGGGCGCTCCCACAAAGACAAAGGATTTCTGGGCCTTGTTCACCGGGATGAGCAAATAGCCAAATATCTCCTGCATCAAATGTATCTCCTCATCTTGCAGGACGCTATTTAAAAACGCCAGAAATTGAGGGCATTTGGCATCCTCCTGGTAGGAGGCATTGATCTGCACTGTTGAGTAATATTTGGGCGTGTGCGGCTTAAAGCTGTCGTCCAAAACGTTATACAGGCCGTTTTTGACATTGATAATAAAGGGATTGCAGTTGATTTCCCTAACCGGCTTTCGAATCAGCATCCGCCACTGGCCCACCGTATCATTAATCGCCGTCATGCTGGCATAGCGCGGGATCATAAATTCCCTAACCTTGGCCGCCGCCCACAAATCCTCACTGGCGTTATATACCCCATGCTCATAGAAATAATAGCTGCCCGCCCCGTAAAATGCGTCCACATTAGCCGCCATATGGTTGGCCAGGAGTCCTGAGATGAACCTGATGCCGCTATGCTCGGTGACCTCATACCACTCCGGCAGTTCCACCTCCGATGTCTCGCGCTTTGTTTCCTTGCTTTCCAAGTATTTTTTAAAGATGTCCTTATGCAGCGTAACCAGCGGTTTTACATCCGAGGCTTTGAAGCCAAAGTGCTCTTTTAGCTCGTAGTTGATAAAGGTCTCGGCGACCACCGCGTCGACGTTATACAGGTACTCCTTTACGAAGTCCTGGGCGGTTTGAATATCATCCACCGCCGCTTTTTTGACCGGGGCCCGGGTTAAAAAAGCGCGCAGTTCCTCAACCATAAGCGGCTTGTAGCACAACGCCGCCGGGGCTTTAACCCCGCAGCTCCCGTCATCAATCCTGGGGCACTGAAAACCTTTCTCAGCAATGGTTTTGCAGGTGATGGGCTTGGTGCCGCTTTCTAAGAAATGGCGGATTTTGTTTTCGGTTTCGCGGCGCTGATACCTGGGATAGTCCTGGGACAGTTCATGAATCAGTATGTCGCCGCCCTCAAAAACGGCCAGGTTGGTGATCATGGCGTACCAGTCATGCTCCGGCAAGGCGGCGGCGTTATCCCGGCAATGCCTGATAAAGTCACAGCGACGCTTAACCAGCGCCAGACCTTTGCGGGAGCCCTTTGGTATGGGTACTGCTGCCTTATCCGGTTCATCCTCCATCTCTGGCAGTACCGCTTCAAGCTCGGCCTGCGTATATCTGAGTTCCGGGTTAAACTTGATGCACTCTACCATAACCGGATCCTCTTTTCGGTGCTCAAAGCCCGGCAGACGCAGGACCCGGCTTTCGTTGACGCAGGTCTTGTCCCCGTTAAACTGTACAATCAGGCGTTTTTGCACCCTGCGGAAAGCAGCCACATCGGCATCCTTCATCAGCCAATAGGTGTGCAGCGACTTCTTGGTTTTAACAATCAAGCTCGGCTCAAGAGGGAACGTCATTATTTTTTCGTACTGCTCCTCAATGCTTAAACTGTCGCATTCCACAAACTGGGCGTTGATGCGGGTAATATCCTCATCCTCATGGCCGCCGTAGTTAACAACGAAGAAGATTCCTCTGTCCCTGTCGTTGTGCTTTTTCAGCGTGTCTATCAGTTTGTTTATCTGGCCCGCCGCGCACTCCAGCTTAGATCCCTTGAAAGTCTTGCTTTTCTTATCGTCAAACACCCGGATGCAAACGGTTTCCCCGGCATCAAAGAAAGGGCGCAGAAACTCGTCCACTGGAATGTTTATCCCTTTGAACATGGTTCCACCTCCACGCAGTCCTCGGTAAACTGCCGGATTTTAATGCCGCGCTGTTTTGCTTTCTCAAGCTCCACCGACATCCCCTGGGTTATGGTTTCACCAAAGCACCACAGTTCCTTGCACTTAGAGAGCAGCACCAGGCCCATAAAGATGGCCCTGTCCCGCTGCGCCTTGTTCTTATCGTCCATAAACTGCGGGAAAAGCAGGTGCGGGGCGATGGGAATGGTGTTTTTATTGACGGCGAAGCGGGAATAACACCGTGCCTTTTCAATATTGTGCTCTATATCCCCGGCAAAGGGCGAGCAGATGAACACCAGCGGCTTAAAGGCGGTCTTTTTCGCTTCGCGTTCTATTGCCATAAGGGCTTCATAGGCGGTCAGGTCAACGTATCCTTCGGAATTGAGTTTACTTAAACACATAAGCTTGTCCTCCGTTACGCGCTTCTTGACTCGCGCTCAATCATCGGCAGCAGCCCTTTGCGGTTTTTCAGGAGGTCATAGAGGAATAACCTGCCCTTCTGCGTCCAATAGGTATGCATCACACTCTTCTCCGCATCAATGACATGGGTCTTTGACTGCGTATAGCCCTGATCAGCGTAATTTTGATACAAAAGCCAAGTATCGCCCATCCGGTACTGTACCCCCAGCTCGTGCAGCAGTTTATTGAACGCCTTGCCCGACATCCCGTAATCCTTCGCGATTTTGCTGATCGGCATCAGACTTTTATTCTGCAGAATCAAGTCATAGTAGGACGCCTTGGGGCGCAGCTCGCCGATAATTTGCTTATGCTGGGCGTTTTCCATCTCCAGCGCTTTTCTTCTTTGGCGCTCAGCTTTAAGCTCGGAAAACAGCCGTATGCCGTAGTCAGGATCCGCGAGCATTTCATCAAGCACCTTTTCCGTCGCGTACAGGCCATGCCTTCGTATAGTCGGCAGTACCTCGTCAAACACCCAGCGCTCAAATCGTTCAGCGGCGGGAAGCTTGCTTCGAATAATAAGCCTGTAAAGGTTCCCTTCGGTAATATAGGTCTTTTCAACCACCTGTTCCGTTGAAATGCCATGTTGATTAGTGGTAACAGAGACCCCGTCGTGTTTCACGACCCCCGCTGATTTGCAATGACGTAATATGGCATCGCGCGGGTTACTGTAACCTAAAATGCGGGCACATTCACTGGCCGGGAAATACTCTTTGCCGTCAATAATGAGCACGCCAAGTTCGCCAAACTCTGTATTCTTAAAAATCTGCAGATTGCTTATCATAGCAAATCCATCCTTTCGTTAATCTATTTCTTTCAGTTCGCCAAAACGCTCGCCAATTGACGCCTCGGCCACAATCGGCACATCAAAAGCATCAAAGGGTTGGGCTTCCATGCAGGCCTTGATGAATTCCACCGCCTCAGACATCTTGTCCTCCGGCAGTTCGAACACCAGCTCGTCATGCACCTGCAGCAAAGGTTTAAACCACATCCGTTCTGACAAGCCTTCTATGATACGTACCAGGGCCAGCTTTAGAATATCCGCCGCCGTTCCCTGAATCGGGGTATTAAGCGCACAGCGTTCGGCAAAAGACCGCTTGCCCCACTCGGTTGAGGTGATGTTGGGCAGATAACGCCTTCTGCCAAGATATGTTTCGGTATATTTGCGAAAGCCTGCCCTTGTCTTGACTTCTTCCTGCCACTGGGTAAGCCGGGGATAACCGGCTTTGAGATTGCAGATTATTTCCTCGCACTCCGCGAGCGATGTCTTTAGTCCCGCCTTGAATTTCAAATTGCGCTGCAGCCCTCTGGGAAACAAGCCGTAGAAAACACCAAAGTTGCAGTTTTTCGCAATGGAGCGGCGTTCCTTGTAATACTCGGCGTTTTTATCAACCGCCTGCTCAAAAGGTATCTTGTAAATAACGCTGGTCGTCTGGGCATGAATATCTCCACCCGTTCTATAAGTCTCAAGCATCTTTTCATCCCTGCAGTAGAACGCCCCGACGCGAAGCTCAATTTGAGAGAAATCCAGGGAGAGAAGCACCTTGCCGGTGGGCGCAATAATAAAGTTACGTACCCCAATGCTGTCTGTATCTGATCTTGGCATGTTCTGAAGGTTGGGTTTACGACTGGCAAAGCGCCCCGTCTCGGTGCCCAGCGGGAACATTTCCGGATGAATCCGGCCGGTGGCCGCGTTGATATGCTCTAAATACCCGTCAATGTAGGTGCTCTTGAGCTTGCCCCACTTGCGGTATTCCTGAACCAGCTCAAACAACCGCGCCAGCTCCGGCCAGTTTTCCTTACACCAGTCAGAGAGCAATATCATGGTCTCATCGTCTGCCGCTTCCTGATATTTGGCGGTGGTTTTAAGTACCGGCAACTTCAGGTCGTCATAGAGGTATTTCTTGAAAGCCGAGGTGCTGGCATTGGCCCCGATTTCAACATCGCCGATCATAAAAGCGATTTCTTTTTTCAGTTCTGCCAGTTTCGCTTCGGCCTCGGCCTGTTTGGAAAGCATCAGTTTTTTATCCACCAGCAGACCGTTATATTTCATCAGGCCAACGTAGATAGCGGTGGGCGATTCAATTTTTTCCACCACATAACGGTGTTTGGGCAGATACCGGTCAAACCAGTTGTTAAACAAGTGATACAGGCGCAGGGTATAATCGCTGTCGGCGCAAGCATAGCGGATGGTCTCGGTATCCTGCGGGTCCAGTTCATCGAAGAATCTGCCGGCGGTTACCGCTTCAAAACTGGGAAGCTCTACCCCAAACAGTTCCGGCACCAGTGTCTTTAAACCACTGTCCCCTAGAGAGCGAAATTCTGTGTTGCTTTTTAGCGTCATCTGCGCCGCCGCGATGGTATCGTAGCAGGGCGGCTGAACGATAATGCCCAGGGCGTAAAGAAACATGGCCTCAAAGCTTAAATTGTGGGCTGCCTTGATGATGGCACTGTTGGTAAAAACGGCTTCAGCCAGCCAGCGCATGATCTTGTCGGGTGAATCGGCATTCCTGCCGGTCCGGTGGCGTAATGGGACATATACGCCTGTTCCCTCGGAAACTGAAAGGCTCACCCCAACGATAACCGCCTTATGGGCATCCAGTCCCGCCTTTTCATCGTGGCGGTGCTCATCCAGCGGCGCGGTTTCAAAGTCGAAGGCAATCAGTCCCGCATCACCTAAATACTCCTGTATTTCTTTAAGCGTGGTTACGCATCTGTAATCCATAGGCTTGTCCTTTCCGGCTTTAGCAGGGAGCAGGCGTCCGCCCGCTCCCCACCACAAGCCTGATCCTTATTTCAAGGGCTCTATAACCTCGCCGGTCTCCGGATCGATATTCAGGTCATCGGCCGTCGCCTCCGCGCTGTTGTCCACTTCATAGCCGATATGTTTGCTGTAGGCTTTGACCTGCTCGGAGAGCCGATTTATAAGCGCGTATTCCTCAGCGGTGAGATTGCGGTCAACCGCAAATTGTGCCTGAGAATAGGCGATGCCGCCGCTGTTTACTGCTTTTTTAAGTGAGAATCTGGTCACTACGCTGTTCGATTTTTTACCCTTGGATAGCAGACGCTTAATGTAGCGGGAAAATTCTTTGAGCGATCCGGTCGGGAGTGATAACAGGAGCGGGAATATCTCCCCCTCGCGCAGCACATAGATCCGGCGACGGTTCTTGCAGGCTTTGCTGCCGTTCTCACCGCTGCCGAATTGGTTATATGGGCATTTGGCGCAGCTGCCGCCGGGATCTCCTTCACCGGTCACACCGTCAAAGCTACCGCAGTCCGGGGGATTACTGCCGCCGGTGTATTTGTCCTTGTAGTAGGCGAATAAAGGATGGTGATATAAAATGACCGCTGAAAATTCTTTGACCGCGTCGGGTTCGTTGGGGTTTTCGCCAGGTACTTCAAACACAGTGCTGCCGGCAGAGGGGATTTTAATCCGCTCAAAACCGCCGTCCAAACCGTCGAGCTCCTCTGCCATGGCTTCATTCATGTTAAAATCCGCCAGCTGCAAGTATCCTGATTTTTGAACCTGTAAAGCCGTATCATTTTTAGCCATATCTTAAACCCTCCGTAATCTTTAGATTTTTTAGGATAAGATCTATATCAATGCAGCTTATTGCCTTGTTTCCTGACTCATAGTTTCCTTATTCTTGGATCATTGCTCGTTGCTCTTTGCATCAGATAAAGCCTACCTCGCGGCTTTTCTGACCCCGACCGAGGTCCTTTCATAGACGGATACCAGTCCGGAAAGCCAATCGGGTAATACATCATTGTTCTCCGCCATCTGTTCTTTGACAAAGGCTGCTAAGCTATTGGCGTTGACGGTCTCATACACAAGATCGCCATAGCCGTTTTCTTTGAGCAAACTATAAAGCTCATCCTTTTTGCCTGCTGTCGCAGACGCTCGTGTTGTGGTGGTCAGGCAGAACATGGTCCCGCTTCGGGTAAAGTTCTGGGTTTCGGTTTCAGCCATCAGCTCCGACAGCTCATAATCAACCTCGTCGATCTGGGCGTTTAATCTTTTGACTTCCTGCTCGGCTTGCTGTTTGGCTTCCTTAAGCTCTTTAAGCCTGTCCGCCAGTTCAAACATTCGCTCGCTGTTCATTCCTTTTCACCTCCACTGCAAATGGGTTATTGCCGCCGCGGTAATCATCTACCAGTGTCTTTGCCAAATCCGCCTTGTTTCTCAGCGCCTTTAACACTTTTTCATCAACGGTGCCTTTGGCCGCTAAATAAATGTAGGTACAGTTCTCGCGCTGTCCGGCGCGATGGATCCGGGCTTTGGCCTGCTCGAAGTTGCTCATGGAGTAATCCAGCGAGTAAAACACCATCGTGCTGGCGGCGGTTAGCGTAATACCCAAGCCGGCGGTCGCTATCTGACCTACGAACACCTGCACCTCAGGGTCGTTTTGAAACCGAGCCACCTGGTCATCACGGTCTTTAATGCTGCCCATGACCAGGGAATATTGGATGTCTTTTTTGTCCAGCATGCGGCGGATGGCTTTGATCTCCGGTATGAAGCGGGCGATAACTACCAGCTTTTTGCCTCCCTGCAAAACATCCTCAATAATATCCTCCAGCGCCGCCTGTTTGGCGGTGCTGATTCTCTGCGGGGCGCCGCCGTCATCATCCCCGATGAACCCTCCGGTTAGCTGCGATAGTCGAAGCAGCCGGGTAAGGATATTTGTGACGGTAACTTCTCCCTTACCCAGTTCGGCATAGCTGTCCTTGACCAGATCCTTGTAAATCTTCATTGCGGCAAGCTCCAGTTCCACATACCGTACAATCTCTGTGATCTCCGGCAAGTCCAAGCACTCGGCTTTCGTTGCCCGAAAGGCAATGCTATGCAGCCTGTCAGTAAGCTCGCGTTCCATTGACCGTTTCAGCACCGGCGTATGGTTACCGTAGCCGACCATGTCAAAGTAGCGGTTGCGGAAGGCATAGAAGCTCTGTCCAAAAATGTCTGGATTTAAAAACTTGTACTGACTGAACACATCGATGGCTTTGTTGGTAATAACCGTTCCGGTTAAGAGCAGCTTATACCGCGCCTTTGCGCCCAGTTTGTGCATGGTCTTTGATGCTGCAATATTATGGGTCTTGATTTTATGCCCCTCATCTGCAATCACAAGGTCAGCATCCCAAGCCAGAAGCTCTTTCTCCAGGCGCCAGGCCGATTCATAATTAATCACCGCCACTTGCAGCGGGGAACCTTGCATATGCCGCAGGGTCTCTGCCTTCTTTGTTGTGTTGCCTGTCAGAACCGCCAGCGTAAAATCAAAATCCGCGAACTTGTCAAACTCCTCCTGCCACACACCAAGAATGGAGAGCGGGGCAACGATTAGAACACGTCTGATTTTTCCAGCCTGATACAGGGCACCAGCTGCGGCTATGGCTGTCAGGGTTTTTCCTAACCCCATTTCCATTAAAAGAGCCGTTCCGCGGGAGATAATTCTGTATGGCGCTGTTAATCCAAAATTGCCACAGGTAAATTGAAAAGCGGTTTCTTGATGTTGATATGGAGTAACCTTGATGGGCATATTGATTGTCATTCTCCTTGTCTCCTTGCCGATTGATTATGTGTTCTTTGATCAGGGGTTGGCCAACCCATGACTTTATGCTACTGCTCAAATCCCCATTTGCCCCGGACATGAAATGTCTGTTTTTACAGCAAAAAAGGCCCCCTGTGGGCCGCGAAATGATATCGCCATATACAGGGAGCCTCGTATTTTAGGCAATAGAAAAACCGGACAAAAAATGTCCGGCGGAAATTTAATTTTTTATTCTTCTTTGGTTAACGGCTTGCAGTTATTAGCCAGCAGAATCTCATTACATTCATAGATTGAATTCTGATAATAGGCATTCAGCAGCATTTGGTATATTATGTGTTCCTCGGTAGCTCTGAAGGTATTACCGGACTTCCTTATCATATCAGCACTTAAAATAGGGCTTAGCTGCAGGCCTATACAGACCGCCACTATCGTCGCCAGCTTTGGCTGGTATCTTTCATCATTTCTCATACGCTGTATAGTCCTGGCATTTACCAACGACTTTTCTTCCAATTTTTCCACTGTAATTTTCAATCGGTCCATATGGGCTATGAGCGTATCAGAAAAGGTTGCGGGGAGGCTCCGAATAATATTTGCCGTCAGTTTCGCTTCCGCACTGATTTTCTTCAGCTCAATAGCCCTGGCCTCGGTCCGCTGGTTTTGAACGGAGTTGCTATATTTTGCCTCAATTATCGTATCGGATACAATGTTTCTAAAAAGCACGCATTCCGTATAGTACTTGGTGCCGTATCTGTCATTCCTGCGAGCCTTAATTGTCTCTACCCGGCATTAATGCCATATAATTGCTCATATTGCGTGGCCAATTGTAGTTGTGGTAGTATCTCCCTAAAGTAAGAATGGGGGGAATGAGAAAGGCTT
>Ga0067045_1029783_pt1 | contig 18441 bp, 14 predicted proteins | sample TerdegcTABiofilm_FD_59184 | JGI IMG/M metagenome (GOLD analysis project Ga0067045, IMG submission 59184) | Combined Assembly of (Gp0054472, Gp0054536) Wastewater bioreactor microbial communities from Singapore -Terephthalate degrading... | reverse complement strand
CAGAAAGCCGTGTACTGGTCACACAATTCTGAATGGGAACCCACTCCTGTTCCTTTCCCATTTTCCCTCCCGCTTTTTCCTTTTTCCTTCTCCTCTTCCGACAACTTCATACGGCTGAAGTGTTACGGAATGCGAAGCGGCGGACGTTGGGCGGGGCGAGGTGGGCCCAACGGGCAACCAGATCGGCAAGTTCGCGGTCCATCCAGCGGCTGAACCGGCGATATGCCGCCCGCTTGACCAGGAGCTTCGATCCGGCCTGCTCGCGGCCGTGTGGACCGTCCAGGTTGTCGGAGAATTCGTCCTCAGCCATGACTCCCCCCACTGCCCTGCTGCGGCCGCGACGCCTCGTCGTCCATCCGTCGCTCGCCGCAGGCCGCGGCACCATTCACCTTTCTGTACGGAGGACACGCCCGGTGAGTTCGGGTTCGCGGCAACCGAGAGCGTGCCGCTTGTGAGGGTAAGGGCAGCGGTATCCAAGAGGCACACCCGGCGAAGCCAGAGAGTCCGCCGGGTGTGCGAACCGCAGTCCGCAGCGACATTCGCTGCGGGGTAGCTCAGCCCCCGGATGCAGCGGGGGCCGAGCAGTCGGGAGGACGGTTGTTAAGTCCGAAAGGGACTAAGGCCTTGGGTCTCGTGGTGCCCGATCACCTCTGGCATCGGGCCTGCCGTCGTGGCGTGGGGGACGGGGGCGTGCCGGTTCGGCCTCAGGACGCGGTCCCGGGCCGTCCTTCTCCCGAAGCACCTTCGCCACTTCCTCGCGGACCAACTTGGCCACCAGCTTTCTCAGGTCTTCTTGTTTCGGGCCGCCCAAGGCCTGAGGCGACGGGCCGGCCGTTGGGCCGCGCCACCAGCCCATGGCTGGCAGACCGCCCATCTGATGCCAACCCATGGCAAATCCGCCGCCCATGACTTGCCCGCGGCCCATGCCGAAACCCGGGCCGGGGCGAGGACCAGGCCCCCGGCCGGTCGCAGGACCCGTCGGCCGCGGTTGGTCGGCAGAGAATCTGTGGACACGCTCCGAGGTGCGGCGGTGGGCCTCTCTCATCCCGTCGGTGAACTCCTCCAGGCTCAGCGAGCCATCGTGGTTCTTGTCCATCATGGCGAAGAGGGCCTTCGGATCCGGGCCCCGCCCGTGCTGCATGCCGGGCCGGGCCGGTGGGGCGCTGCCGGGAGCCGTTGCGGGGCCTGCCGGTGGCTTCGGACCCGGGACTTGGGCCGACGGCCGGCCGGCCTGGTCTTTCGGGGCCGACTCGGGACGCCGCGGTCTCGGCCCGGCGGCCTCGGCGCCGCCCCGCGGTCGCTCGCGTCCGGCCCAAGGACCCATCGGCGGGCCTGCCTTCAAGGCATCACGGAGTTCCTCGGTCGTGATCTTCTTGTCCCCATTCTTGTCGGCCTTCTGGAGCCAGGCCTTCATGGGCTCCGGCATCCCGGCCGGGATTTCGTCGGCCGCGATCGCTCCGTCTTGGTTGGCATCCAGACGTTTGAGCATCTCCTCAGGATTCCGGGCCCCGCGGTGCGGCGGGACCATGCCGGGGAATCCCGGCGGCGCCACGGCCGGGCCTCCGGGTTGTTGCGGCGGGCCCGCTGGGCTCCGCTGCTTCGGCTCGCCGGCCCCAACGCCCGACGATAGCAGTGCTAGCCCCAAACAGGCCAGCAAACCGATTGTCACTCTTCCAGCCATGAGTCGCTCCTTTGATCCTAAACCTGAACCCACCGATCCGAAGACATGACCCAAGGCCTCCCCAGGGGAGTAAACCAAACAGACCACGCTAGGTTTCGCGGAAGTGGCGGTCTTTTCTGGAGAATGATGAGAAATGGACGACGGGTTTGTTTCAGCGACGAAGGCACTAAGTAGATGGAGGGGGTTATGTGAGTTCCCTACGTATTGCGGGAGTGGTGGTGTCTTTGCGCAAGTGTTTTTGCTGTAGTTGGTTAATGGCTTCTGCTGCCGCTGGGAAAGCGGTTGGCGATCGTGGGGCAGCGGCGGGCAGGCCCGCCCGCTGCGCGGAGATGTGAGAGGGGGGCTCGGTCTCTGAGATCCAATCCCCGATCCAGTGCTACCCACGTTGGCTATCGCTGGACTCCTCTGTAGTGTATGCCACAGGCCGGTCTTGTCGAGTTTGCGGAAACTATCCTACAATCCGCGCCGAGCGTGTGAACTGCGGTGAGTGAAATTCCGTATACTAACCATGGGGCCTGGGGCCGAAGGAAGTAACCTAGGCAGGAAGGCGGCCGGGATGCGATAATCGGACGTGGTCGAATCGCCGCATCGCCCTGTTGCCGGAAGTCGACACCGGGGCGGCGGGCGCTCGTCACAAGTCCTACAGGTCGCGAGAGATAGCCGGACGAATTAACAGGGCGCTTGGAGGTTTGGCTGAGCGCGGCCGCGACAGGCGGCCGATGAGTGTCGTGCGAGTGTTTCCCACGGAGTGGGGCCTTATCTACGCTCTATCAGCCGGATCGCCAGAGCACCCCATAAGCTAGAGTTGACGGGAAGGGAACACGCGTTTCACAGGCACGAGAGTGGTGCACGAGGTTCCGGGGCTGCCTTGAAGGTGGGCTTCGGGATCGGGTGCATGCGAGGGCGATCCCGGCGTCTGTTCGGCCGATCTGGCCGGTGGCAGTGCGTCGTGCAGCCCTCAAGAGCGACGGAAGTGGCTGTTCGCCTCGCGCCGCGCGGGTATTCGACAAGGGAGATGAAGGATGCAGATCTACGGTCCTGCCCATTTGCACGGTGCTCAACCGATCAGCGCGCCCCACACGGCGCGGATCAACCGCCCGGCCGAGACCCCGCAGTCCGGACCGATCGAGGACGAGTTTCAACTGTCGGAAGCGGGGCAGATGATTGAGAAGGCCCGCGATCTGCCCGACGTCCGCTGGGACCGCGTGAACCAGATCCGTGCCCAGATCGCCGAGGGCACCTACGAGACCGAGGAGAAGATGCAGGTCGCGCTGGGACGACTCCTCGACGAAATCGGATAACGGCCCAGCCATGCGCGGCAGCGGCCCCCCGGACTTCTCTTTGCCGTCGGTTCAGGTCTCGCTGACCCCGCTCGATCGCTTCTCGGAGTTCTTGCGATTACGGGGCAAGCGCGTCACCTCGCAACGGCGTTGGATCGTCGAGCAGGTCTTCAGCCATCACGACCACTTCGACGCCGACGAATTGATGGGCCATCTTGCCGAGTTGATGGCACAGCGGAAACTGAGCCGGCCCACGGTCTACCGCACCCTGGGGGAACTGGTCGAGGCGGGGCTCCTCCGGAAGATGTCGCTGGGCGGCCGGAGCGTCTTTGAGCACGATTACGGCTACCCGAACCACGACCATCTCTTCTGCCAGGTGTGCAACCGGCTCATCGAGTTCCACAGCGTGGCGCTGGAGAAACTCCGCGACACCGTGGCCCGGGAGCACGACTTCCAGGTCCTTTCCCACCGCATGTTCGTGACCGGCATCTGTGCGGAGTGTCGCCGGCGGCGGACGCCGAAGTCGCGGCGGGGGCCGTGACGCTGCGGGTCATCCTCCGGACGCCGCCTTCCGGGGCGTCACGTTTCCCTTGGCGTCGATCTCGAAGACGGCCTTCGCGTGCGAATCCACCACGAAGAGCTTGCCCTGCCGGAGGTCCATTCCGACCGGGTTCTCCAACGGGCCGCCGCGGACCCATTTTTCCGGCTTCTGCCCGGGCCGAATCTTCCAGACGGCTTGTGCGTAGCCGTCGCAGACGTACGCCGTGCCGTCCTCGCCCACCACCACGGTGTGCGGGAAGAGGAACACGCCGTCGTCGACCACCTTCGTGGTTACTCCCGCCTCGGAAACGACCACCAAGCTGCGGCCCGAGATGACCCAGAGTTGCCGTCGCGAATCGTAGAAGAGGCCTCTGGGCGCCGGGACGGCCGCAAACGGTTGCACCTTGCCGCCCTCCTTCGGAACCTTCACGATGCGGTTGGTCTCAAGATCCGACACGAGCAGGCTTCCCTCGGCATCGACGGCGATACCCATGGGGATCCCGATCTGGCCGTGCGGCTTGCCTTGGGCCGTGAGGGGTTGCGGGTTCCCTTTCTCGTCGAACCGGTAGACGTCCGTGGTCGCACTGTCGCCGGCCAAGAGGCTTCCTTCGCGGTCCAAGGCCACGCATCGGACGGCGTTGAGCGGCGTGCGGAATTTCTTCGATCCACGGAAGAAGAGTCCCAGCCGATCGCCTTCCAGACGCCACACGCCGGGCAGGTTGCGATCGGCGAGGAAAATGACGCCGGAGCGATCCACGGCAATCGAAAGCGGGTACTCGATCGCGTCCGCAGCGGAGCAGGTGCCGTCAAGCATCGCCGCAATCGCGGCCAAACCCAGCAGGAACCACGGTCTCTCGCGGTACCGCAAGCATCCGTTGGACACCGGACAACGCCTTTCATTTTCCGAGAAACGCCGTACAGCTTACTCTGTCAGACTACACTACCCGCGAACGACTTGGAAGGTTGTCTCACCCTCTTCGATCCGTTCCACCGCGGCCGGAAATGCCGCGGCATGGTCCCCTAGGAGAGAAGCGCCTCAGGCAGTGTCTCCACGAAATCCCGGATCTCGTCCCGCACACGGCGATAGACTGCCAGCCGCTGTTCCTCCGTCGCGGCGCCGGCGGCCAGTCGCGGCGGGTCGTCGAACGCCACATGGACCGTCTTGACGCGGCCGGGCAGTACCGGGCAGTGCTCGTGGGCATGTCCACACACGGTCACCACGTAGTCGAACTCGACGCTACCGAGTTCGGCCAGGTGCTTGGACCGGTGGGTGGAGATGTCGACCCCGACCTCCGCCATGACCTGAACGGCGTTGGGATTCAACCCGTGAGTCTCGATCCCGGCGGAGTAGGGCTCGATGCGGTCGCCGCGGAGTTCTCGGGCCCATCCCTCCGCCATCTGGCTTCGGCAGGAGTTGCCGGTGCAAAGAAACAGGATCTTGATCTTCGGGAGGAGATTCCCAGGACTGTCCGGCTGGCTCGCTAACATAATCCTAACGCCTTGCTAACACACTAACACATTGTCAGATAACATCTTGCGTACATTCTCGCAGTATTCTAATATTGCGGTAATGGCCAGAAAACGCTTGGCTCATCGGACGATCATGGATACTGGGGGACCCTGGGGAGGTCGGGAGGAATAGCCATGAGCACGTTACCGATCGCGGGCGCAGGGTTGCCGGGCTTGGCTCGGGGGGAGGCGGCTCGGGGAGAACGGCTCGCGCGGCTTTCCGGCCAGTTCCTGCGTCGCCTGGGAGCCGACCTGCGGGGCGTTCCCCGATATGTGGTTCGATACACGATCCTTGTCCTCGCCTTCTTCGGGCTGCTGAGCGTGTGGGAATCGCAGGGCGACGGGCCGATTCCGTCGCCGTGTCTCCTGCGCACGCTCGACCCTTGCCACGTCTCCGCTCCTCAGTGTATCCTCGAGGGAGTGGGCGACCAGGCACGCTGGCAAGCGTTGGCGGCCGCTTTGGCGATTCTCGACCAGGTCCATCCTGCGGTCGCCTCCTGGGTCCGCCAGAGGCGCGAAGCCGGCGCGCTGGTGTTCTCGGATGAATATTGCCGCGGCCGCGACCGGCAGGCGTCGCTGGCGAGGTACGATCATTTCCGCCGCCGACTGATCCTTCAGCGCCCGTTGTTCTCTGAAACCGACGGTGAGATCGCCGCCGTGCTGTGCCACGAGTACCGGCACTCGCGACAGAACTTCGCCAAGCTTATGAAGTGCGTTTTGTCGTTCGTGACGACGGCCGAAGGGGATCGTTCCATTCTTGAGAACGACGCCCTGCTCTACGAGCACGAGGCCCGTCTCGCCATCTTCGGCCGGTGAGCGGCGTCGCACGCTGCCCGCGCCGGGGACTGGCTCATTTCTCGGCCCGCCAGCGCGTGGCCCTCCGCGGAGCCTGACGGCCGAACAACCTGCCTGTCCCCTTGGCCGGGGGCTCATCCGAACCGGCCCGTGATGTAGTCTTCCGTTTCTTTTCTCTGCGGCTTCGTGAAGAGCTGCTTCGTCGCGCCGACTTCGATCAGAGCGCCTTCGTAGAGAAATGCCGTGTAATCGGAGACGCGGGCCGCCTGCTGCATGTTGTGGGTCACGATGATGATCGTGTACTCGCCGCGGAGTTCGCCGATGAGGTCTTCGATGCGCGTGGTGGACCGCGGGTCGAGGGCGGAGCAGGGTTCGTCCATGAGGATGATCTCAGGGCTCACGGCGATGGCCCTGGCGATGCACAAGCGCTGATGCTGGCCGCCGGAGAGCCCGAGCGCCGACTCGCGGAGGCGGTCCTTCACCTCCTCCCAGAGCGCCGCCCGGCGCAGGCTCATCTCGACGGCCTCGTCGAGCGTGGCCCGGTTCGACGTGCCGGCGATGCGAAGCCCGTAGGCCACGTTCTCGTAGATGGACTTCGGAAACGGCGTGGCCCGTTGGAACACCATCCCCACGCGGCGCCGCAACTCGATGACGTCGAGGGCCGGATCGGTGATGTCCTGGCCGTCCAGCAGGATGGCCCCCGTCGTGCGCACATCGTCGATCAGGTCGTTCATGCGATTGAGGCAGCGGAGGAGCGTCGACTTGCCGCAGCCCGACGGGCCGATCAGCGCGCTGACCTGGTGGCGGGGAAAATCCATCGTAATCCCGCAAAGGGCTTCCGACGGGCCGTAGTACAAGTGAAGGTCGTGCGCACAGACGACGCTCGGGTCGCGCGCCTCAGCGGTCGCTGCCTCGGGCGTGGAAGCGCCCGCGGGGGCCGCCGCTTCTCGGCTTGCCGGAGTCTCCGCTCCCTCTTCCGCAAAACGCAATGGGGAGGTCTGCATCACGGGCTTTGCTTTCCTGGTCAGCAGGGTCATCATCAAGTCGGCTTCTGGCGGGCCTCGCTGCGCTCGGTCCGCCCTACGAACTACGAACTGCTAATCCCTAATCCCTAAATGGCGCGGCCCTGGTAGCGCTTCTTCATCCGATTCCGAAGGCAGATCGCCGCGCTGCTCATCACGAGGACGATCAAGACCAACAGGAGCGTCGTCACGTAGACCATCGGCTTGGTGGCCTCGACGTTGGGCGACTGGAAGCCGATGTCGTAGATATGGAAGCCCAGGTGCATGAACTTCCGGTCGAGATGGACAAACGGCGCCCGGCCGTCCAGCGGCAGGTTGGGGGCGAGCTTCACCACCCCGGTAATCATCAGCGGTGCGACCTCCCCGGCGGCCCGGGCCATGGCGAGGATGAACCCCGTCATGATCCCCGGCGAGGCCATGGGCAGGAGCACACGCAGGAGGGTCTGGAGCTTGGTTGCGCCCAGCGCGTAGGAGCCTTCGCGGAACCCCCGCGGGATGGTCCGCAGCGCTTCTTCGGTGGCCACGATCACGACGGGCACGGTCAGGATTCCGAGGGTCAGGCTCGCCCAGAGGATCCCGCCCGTGCCGTAGGTCGGAATGCCGGCCTCGACCCGCTCGGGAAACACCCAACGGTCGATCATTCCGCCCAGCCCGTACACGAAGAACCCCAGTCCGAAGATCCCGTAGACGATCGAGGGAATGCCCGCCAGATTGTTGACCGCAACCCGGACAATACGCACGAGTGTCCCTTCGCGGGCGTATTCACCCAGGTAGATGCCGGCCAGGACCCCGAGCGGGAAACAGGTGAGCGACATGAGGAAGACGAGCATCACGGTCCCGAAGATCGCCGGGAAGAGGCCCCCCTCGGTGTTCGACTCGCGGGGCTCCTCGGAGAGCAACTCCCAGACCTTGGCGAGGTAGTGTCTGACCTTCGAGGTCCAGCCCATCGAGTTCGGCTGGTAGGCGCGGACCACGTCGACCAAAGCGATCGGTACGATCTTCCCGGAAGCCAAGCGAAACCAGGCCACATTCTCGCGGAGTTCCGCCTCCAACGCTCCCTTTTGCGCCACCAGGCGGTCGGAAGCCTGCCGGATCTGCACTTCCGAATCCCGCAGCTCTGCGAGCCGATCGTCCCCCGTAGGACGGCTTTCCAAGCCGTCCGGGACGGGTTGGAAACCCGTCCCACGCTTCGCCCGGTATTCAAGCTTCAGGATGGCGTTGCGAGTCCGCTGGAGGTCCCCGTTGAGCGACGATAGCTGCTGGGCGATCGGACGGATCTCGTCGGCGTACCGACGGCGCACCTCGGCAAGGCCCACGCGGAACTGCTGTTCCGGCGTGGCCGCCTCGGGCAACTCCAGGGTCGGCGTGCGGACCTGGTCGAGGAATCCGTAGAAATCGCCGTTCTCCACCCGCTCGAGTGCGAAGACGTCCGAGGGAAGACGGGTCCGGCGCATGGAATCCGCGGGGTACCAGTGGAAGTCCATGCGATCCGGGGCGAAGTCGCGGTTGGCCGTCTTGAACTGCACGCTTTCCACGCCGGTATCGGGATTGGTCTCCGACCGCAACCGTTGGCCCACCACGGTCCGGCCGTCGTCGAGCGAGGCCTCCACGATCGCGGCCGGCCAGAACACCCCCAGTCCGTTCACCATCACGACCGCCACCAAAAGGACGGTCGCCAGGAGCACCAGGGAAAGCGCGCCCCCGCTGGCCCAGACGAACGGCTCGCCTTGCCGCCAGAATCGCGAACGACGAGGGACGAAGGATGAGGGACGGGGGATGAGAGATGAGGGATGAGAGCCGGGGGCCCGGGGACCGGGGACCAGCAACGAGGTGCGAGCGGCGTCCAGCCCCGGATCGCCGGTTGCGTCGCCCCCGCCGTCTCGACCTGCCCGCTTCTCATCCCTCATCCCTCATCCTTTCCCTACAGCCGGCCATAGCGTTTGCGAAGCCCCTGACGGACCAGTTCCGCGGCGGTATTCAGCGCGAAGGTCAAGATAAACAGGAGCACGGCACACAGGAACAGCACGCGATAGAGGGTCCCGCCTACCGGGGCCTCGGGGATCTCCACCGCGATGTTGGCCGACAGAGTCCGCATGCCGTTGAACGGGCTCCAGTCGCAAATCGGCGTGTTGCCGGTGGCCATAAGCACGATCATCGTCTCGCCGACGGCGCGGCCCAGTCCGATCATGATGCCGGCGAAGATCCCCGGGCTGGCCGAAGGGAGGATTACGCGCCAAAGCGTCTGCCAGCGGCTGGCGCCGAGCGCCATCGAAGAGGCGGTGAGCGTATAGGGGACGCTCGACAAGGAGTCCTCGGCGATGGAGAAGATGATCGGGATGACCGCGAATCCCAGCCCGAAGGCGATCACCACGCAGTTGCGCTGATCGTAACGCACCCCGGCCGAATCGTAGAGCCAAAGCCGAAAGTTGCCGTCGAAAAGGAGTGACTCGACGGGGGAAGCCAGGAGGGCCGCCAGCGCCACCCCGGCCACGAGTGCGGGCACGAGGATCAGGAACTCGTAGCCGTTCTCCAGCCGCCTCGCCCAATGCCATCGACGCAGCACCTGCCATCCGACCAGGAAGAGGACCAGCGACGCGGGCAGGGTCGCGATGCCCAGGAAGATGGCCAGGATCCACCGTTGGGCGATCGGCGCGAGCCACAAGGCCACGAGAAACCCGAGGACCACCGAGGGAATCGCCGCCATGACCTCGACCACCGGCTTGATCGCCCGCTTCAGCGCCGGCGTGGTGAAATGGCTCGTGTACACGGCGCCGAAGAGCGCCAGCGGGACGGCCAAGAGCATGGCGTAAGCCGTGCCTTTCAGCGTACCGGAAAGGAGCGGCACGAGACTCACCTTGGCCTCGAAGTCGTCGCCCCCGGTCGTCTGCCACACATAGGCAGGCTCGTCGTATCCCTCGTAATGGACTCGGCCGAACAGCGTCTTCCAACTGACCTCGGGGTGCGGTGCGTCGATCGCCCGGGCATCGAGCATGCCGTCCTCGTTCAAGGCCACGAGGCCGTTGCCTCGAAGCGCGAAGCCGATTCTCGAGGACGCCGGGCTCTCCAGCGACAGGAGCAGCCGCTCGCTGGTCACGTGGTCCAAGTGGATCGAGCCGTCTTCAGCCACGCTCGCCAGCGACTTGGTGCGCTGCGAAGGAAGAATCTCCCGCACCGCAGCGGCGTGCGGCGAAAGCGTGTGGACCCGCGTCAACCGGGCCTTGTCCTCGCGACGCACCGGGAACCACACGGAGAGGCCGCCCGTCTGGTCGCCCACCGCCAGCGACACGTCGCCAAAAACCATCGCCAGAGCCGTGATTTTCCGGCGGTCCGGGAAGGCCGTGAACCGCTCGCCGGCCTTGACGCTTCCTTCGTCGTCGAATTGCCATCGGGCGAGTTGGCCGGCCTCGGTGCCGGCGTAGAGCGTGGTGCCCTCCTGGTCCATGGCGATCGAGGTGATGGCCGCGAGCCCCTTGGTGTCGACGTCGATCGCCTGCCTCTTGGTCTCCTTCTCCCCGAGGAGGTCTTCCGAAACGACAAGCCGCGACACGGCAAGAACGCCGCCGTGAAGCAGTCGCACGCAGGTCGTGGTCCCCGAAGCCGACTGGCGCAAGAGGGCCTTGGTTGCGGGCTTTCCCGGTTCGGGTCCGACGTTTGCAAGGCCCTTTGCATGACACTCCAACTGCCGGCCGCCGCCCGTCCCCGTGCGCATCGCGGACTGCATTTCAACCAGCGACACGGACCCGTCGGACCAGAGCAGCGAGTACCGTGATCCGGCGTGCTGCTCGACGCCGACCACCTTGGCCGCCGAGGCACCGGGCGGCGGCGCGGCCGGTTGCCTGCCGATTTCCTCGCCCGTCGCCAGATCCCAAAACGTGAAGGCTCCGCCGGCAGTCAGCGTATGGGCGACGGGCGAGGCCTGCGCAGCGGGCATCGTGATCCCGACCGCGAGGATCCCTTGCCGCACGAGGCTGCCCGGAAGTTGCACGCTGGCCAACGGGTCCGCGGTAGCAGACCCGAACAACGGAGCGGTCACGCCCACGATCAGCACGAGGATGGCGATCACGCTGGCGATGACGAGCACGCCTCCCGCCACGATGACCCAGCGGGCGAGCCGGTCTCGTCGCTTCACTCGTCGCAGCGTGGCGAGGTCAACAGCGGGCATGGGCGATTCCGGCGGCAGCTACTTCAGCAACTCTTGTTGCTTGTCAATGACCTTGGCGGGCAACGGCCCATAGCCGTCCTTGATCACGACCTCCTGACCTTCCTTGGAAAGGACGTACTTGAAGAATTCCTTGACGAGCGGGTCCAAGGGCTGGCCAGGCTTCTTGTTCACGTAGACGTAGAGTGCCCGCCCAAGCGGATATTTTCCGGCGAGGGCATTGGGGAAGCTGGGCTCCGCCAGGTCCGCCTTCTCGTCCTTGGCCAAGGGGATGGCCCGGACCTCGGAGGTCTTGTAGCCGATCCCCGAGTAACCGATCCCCGCACGGTCGTTGGCCACGGAATTGACCACGGCCGCGGAACCGGGCTGCTCCTTGACCGTGTCCTTGAAGTCGCCCTTGCGCAAGGCGTGCTCCTTGAAGTAGGCGTAAGTGCCGCTGGCCGAGTTGCGCCCGTACATGCTGATCGGCAGCGACGCCCAGTCGCCCTTCAGGCCGATCCGGCCCCAGGTGGCGATGTCGTCGTAGCCGCTCTTGCGGGTCTTGGAGAAGATGCAGTCGAGTTGGTCGAGCGTGAGACCCGCGATCGGGTTGTCCTTGTGGACGTAGACCGCCAGGCAGTCGAGCGCCACGGTGACGCGCGTGGGCTTGTAGCCGTGCTGCTTCTCAAAAGCGTCTTCTTCTTCAGGCTTCATGGCCCGCGACATCGGCGCCAGTTGTGCGGTCCCTTTGGCCAGGGCGGGCGGCGCCGTGGCCGAACCCTTGCCCTCGATCTGGATGTTGACGTTGGGGTAGGGCTTCCGGAAACCTTCCGCCCAGTAGGTCATCAGGTTGTTGAGCGTATCGGACCCGATGCTGTTGAGGTTCCCGGACACACCGGACACCGCCTTGTAGGACTCGACGGCCGGGTCGACTTTGACCTCGGCGGCCAGCGCCTCGGCGCCGACCAGCATCGCAAGCGAAACCGCAATAAGCATCCGCGAAACCAAGCTGCGCATCGCCACCCTCCTGTTTTTTCGTTGGGTCCTGGCGGTTTGTCACGGCACGCCCGGACACTCTCAGCCGATTCTAGGCCGGCAGTGTCAGAGGACGATGATTTCCGTGTTAGAAGTCGATGAGCTTCGGCGGCGAGGCCGCTCAATTGGAGGGGGCTGGACGGACCGCGGGAAGGTGGATCGTGAACATGCTGCCGCGTCCGACGGTGCTCTCCACGCGCACGCCACCCTTGTGGGCGGCGACGATGTGCTTGACGATGGCCAGCCCCAGGCCGGTGCCCCCCAACTCGCGGCTTCGGGCCCGGTCCACGCGGTAGAACCGCTCGAACAGGCGGGAGAGGTGCTTCGCCTCGATGCCGCACCCCTCGTCTTCCACACGAATCGTCACGCCGTCGGGCTGCTGCGAGCCGATCACGCGGACGGCGGCTCCGGCCTCGCTGTACTTGATCGCGTTGTCGACCAGGTTGACCACCGCCTGTTCCAGGAGCGGGGCATTGATCCGGGCGGTCAACTCTTCGGGACACTCGACCCGGATCGCAACCTGCTTCTCGCCCGCACGCTTCTCGCACATCTCCACGGCCGACCGCAGCACGACGCTGAGCGGCTCGAGCGCCAACTGGATGGTCTGCTCCTCCGTCCCCCGCTCGACGCGCGAGAGCATGAGCAGGTCCTGGATGATCTCATCGAGGCGATTGACCTGCTTGAGCACGATCCTGAGAAATCGGAGCGAGTTCTCCTTGTCTTCAAGGTCCTCGTGCAACAGGGTCTCCACGAAGCCCTTGATCGACGTGATGGGAGTGCGCAGCTCGTGCGACACGTTGGCCACGAAGTCGCGGCGGACGTTCTCCAGGTGCCGCAGGCGCGTGACGTCGTGGAGGACGATCAAGGCGCCCATGTTCCGCTTCTGCGCGTCGTGGAGCACGGTGCCGTGGGCATGCAGCCAACGGTTCTCGTGCCCCCGCAGCTCGAAATCTTCCTCCACCGGCGAAGGGCTCCCCAACGTCCGTTCGACGAACTCCAGGAGGTTCGACCTCCGAATGACCTCGTGGACGAGCCGTCCCCGCACCTTGGTCGGATCGACCCCCAGGAGCACGCCGCAGGTGTCGTTGAGGTTGAGGACCGTGCCCTTCTGGTCCACGGCCAGGACGCCCTCCTCCATGCTGGAGAGCACGGCCTGGCGCTCGTTCTCCTGGTTGACGATCGTCTGGATCCGCTGATCCAACTGCTCGGCCATGCGGTTCATCGATTGGGCAAGCATCCGTACTTCCTCAGCTCCTGAGATGGGCAAGCCGTGACGGAGTTGTCCGCGGGCGAATCGTTCGGCACCGGCCCGGATCACCTCCAACGGCCCGGCGATTCGCTTGGCTACCAGAAGACTCGCCACGGCCACCAAGACGGCGGCCACCAGTCCGCCCAAAGCGATCCGCCAGTAGACGGCGTGCAAGGTCTCCCCGAGGCCGCGGATCGCAAAGGACGTCCGGACCACGCCGGCCACGGCCCCGTCATGCTCGATCGGGACGGCCACGTACATCCGCTCTTCACGAAGCGTCTCGCTGAATCGAGTCGAACGCCCCGGCTCTCCGGCGAGGGCCGTCTGGATCTCCGGCCGGCGGAGATGATTCTCCATGGTGTCCGGGTTCTCGGACGTGTCGGCAACGACCTGGCCGTTGGGGAGAATGACCGTGACCCGCATCGAGAGCGACTCGCTCAGCCCGCGGCCCACCGCGCCGATGCCCGGCAGGTCGTTCTGCCGAACGAGTTCCCCGATCCGGACCAGGCACGAGCGGGCGCCGACTTCGAGTTCCGCGGCCCTCTGATTGAGATAGAATTCCCGGGCCTCTTCGGATGCGTAGAACCCCAGCACAAGGACGAAGGCCAGCGTGATACAAAAATACGCGGAGAAGATCTGCCAGAACAGCCGTTTTCCGCGCATCGGTTATCTCTTCGCCTTATTCTCTGAGCCGGTAGCCGACGCCGCGCACGGTCTCGATGGCCTCTCCGGCCGCCCCCAGACGCCTGCGCAGGCCGAGGATCTGAACGTCCACCGCCCGACTGGTGATCGCGTAGTTGTCGCCGTGAACCGCATCGAGGATCTGTTCTCGCGTGAAGACCCAGCCGGGCCGGCGGGCCAGGACCAGCAACACGCGGAACTCCGTCGCGCTGAGGTCCACCGCCCGGCCGTCGACCAACACCACGTGGCGGCCCGGATGGATCACCAGGTTCCGCACCTTGATGACCGCCTCGGAGTCCGACGCCCGCTCGCCCGACTCACCCTTCGGCGCGAGGTTGCGAAGCACCGCGCGGACCCGGGCCGTCAGCACGTTCCGGCTGAACGGCTTCGTGATGTAGTCGTTGGCCCCGACGTTCAACCCGGTCACGATATCGGGTTCCTCTCCCTTGGCCGTGAGCATGACGATCGCCACCGCCGCCGTGGCCGGGGCGCTCCGGAGCCTCTGGCAGACGGTCAGGCCATCGATGCCGGGCAGCATCAGGTCGAGCAAGACCAGATCGGGCGGCTGGGCCGCGGCAATCGCCAACGCCTCCTCTCCCGACGCCACGCTCGTGACCTGATACCCTTCTTTCAGAAGAGTATAGCTGACCAGCTCTCGGATGTCCTCCTCATCCTCCACCACGAGCACCGATCGCTTCACCATACGAACCCCCGGCAGAAATCCCGTGCTGTCGCCGGAATCGACCATGGATGACTTCAGCATACCACCACCGCGTGCCCTCGAAAGTGGGGAGACGACACTTCACCCCGATTCTAGGCACTCGCGGTTAGCTTCCGGTTAGCATGGCGTCAGAATCCAGTCAGAGTCGCAGGTGAAGCACGATGTCCGCGGGCAGAATCCCCCCATAGAGGCTGGCGAAGGCACGCCCGACGGGTCAGGAGGAGACGGCGATGTCCATCTGTCGCATCACGCCATCGACAATGTCGCGAACCGTGCGGATCGCGTCGGCCACATCGTCCGGCACGTCGATCCCAAAATGGTCCTCGACTTCCATGGCGATCTCCACGCGATCCAGGCTGTCGCAGCCCAGGTCCCGTTCCAGTTCGCTTGTCTCCTGGATCGCCTGCGGCGCCATCCCCATTTGTTCGCCGACGATTCGCTTGATATCCTCCAGCACGTTCGCCCGGCTGGGGTGGTTCCTTTCGGCAGCGTTACGGTTCGCTTGCATCAACGGGCTCCTTGTCCGATCGGTCCGGAGTGGTTAGGAAAAGCCTCTCTTGCTCGGCCGCGTTCATGGCCACGACGAGTTTGCGCACGGTGGCGAAGTCCGGCGTGGTGTGCCCTCGCTCGATACGGTTGAGGGTCTCCGGGCGGACGCCCGCACGCCGCGCCAACTCGGCTTGCGACAGTCCGCACGCCCGGCGTCGCCGTGCAAGACGTTCAGCGAGCGACCCGCGGTCCAGGTCCATGGCGGACTCCGACGGTGGGTTCGGGTTCCCCGTGTCGGACGGGGCTGCGCCGGCTTTCCGGCAGAGCCACTCAAACGCAGATTCCCGCATAATGACATACCGGACCCCTTCCAACTCCACCCTGCTGCAATCGATCTTGCGACGTTTCTTCGCGACCATGACGGCATCCTCCTGGCCCACGGATTCTATCGGCGAATGCAGCAAAGATCAATAGACTTGCTTTCTAACACAAGCCTTGTCAGCCTCTACCGCTCGTAGGGTACGTATACCTCCCGCATGGCAGGGTGCCACGGGCAGAGGCCTCGTGGGGCACGGAGATTCTGGCGAGTCGAGTCAGTTTCGACGTGTCTGGGAGAGGCCGACTCCGTGAAACGCCGCGGAGCGGCGGACTTGCGTTCCCACGCGGAGCGTGGGAACGAGGCAGCGGCGGCCGCTCCTTACATCGCTATGCACGAGACGCCACAGCGGCTTAAGGCCCGCGGAGTTGCATCCGGGCGTCGAGGACCTTGCGGATCCGTGCGGCGCTTTCCTTCAGGTGCGACTGGGTGAAGGGATCGAGCTTGGCCTTGCCGCTCACGACGGCCTTGATCCGCGCTTCGAGCATTTCGAGCTGGACGTAGGCGAGCGTCTGGCAATCCTCGGGCGCCTTCACGTTGCCCATCGCCAGGGAGGAGAGACGCTCCAGGTAGCGACGCTGAAGGGCCCGGCGCAGACCGCTGATCGCCGGCTTCCGGGCCGTGAATTCGCCCTGCTGGAGGCGGTCCAACTCGCGGAAGATCGCCGTCGAAAGTCCGTCGAGCAGTTCCGCGGCGGTGAAGGCGTCCTGATCGGCGGGCACCTTGAGGGCCGAATCGCCCAGACGCGACAGGATCACCGTGGAGAAGAGCTGCTGGAGGATGCGATCCTGCCCGTTGAGGATGTTCTCCACCACGGGGTAATCGACCCGATCCACCTCCTTCATCCCCCAATGGGACCAGTGCGAGCCGGCGAGCATGTTGTAAAGCTCCGCCGGATACTCATAGGACTTCTCGCCGAACACATGCTCCTGGAGCAGGGCGAGGGCCTCGCGCTGCCGGGCGGGCTCGACGACGACGAACGGCGGCTTCGCGCCCGGGTCGCCTTTGTGGCTGCGGTTCTCGTAGATGCCGCCGATGAGGCGTGAGACGAAGTGCATGGCCCGGTTCTGTGTGCCCAAGAGCAGGTCGAATGCCCGGCGGGTCCGCTGGTAGGATTCGCCCGGCTCCGTGACCCGATCGACTAGACCGGGAATCAACTGGGCGACTAACTGTTGCCGGGCCTTGGCGAACTGGATCGGGTCCTTGCCGAGGTCGAAGCGGTTCACCAGCGGGTCGGGATCGACGCTCCGGGCGTCTTCGTCGGTGGCGTAGGCCAGCGCCGGCTCGGAGCCCCGCGAGGCGATCTTCTTCAACTCCGCGGCCTCGCCGTCGGTCCCGCCGCCGAGCGGCTTGTAGCCATATTCAATCGCCCAGAAGTCGTAGGGCCCGATGGTCGAGCTGAAGTATTCGCCCTGCTTATGCCCCTGGGGCATGTAGTTGACGGGGAGGTAGTCCATGATCGAGGCGGCAAGCCCCGTTTCCTTGGTCTTCTCCGGGACATTGATGTCTTCGAGCGTGAGGTAGGCGCTGGCCTTGAAGTTGTGCCGCAGCCCCAGGGTGTGGCCCACCTCGTGCATGGCGATCGACTTGACCCCCTGGTAGACCAGCTTCTTGAACTCCTCCCGGCTAGCCGGCTTCGCCGGCGCTTGAGCGGCCAGCGCGCCGAGGGCCAACTGCCGGGCCATCCCCTGGGTCACCTGGCACGTGCACCGGTGGGAATCGTGCGAACCCGGCGGCCCGGCGTGGAACTGCCCGGTGAAGGCCGCGGCCTCGGGCAAGGCCGCTCCGTTCCCGCCGGGCGCACGGGCCGGGGCGAGCATGTCGGATTCATCCTTCCAGAAGCTGAGGAAATCGGCGTCGAAGATGATGTCGGCATCGAGGATCTCGCCCGTGATCGGATTCACGCGCGACGGCCCCATGGCGAAACCCGCCCCCGCGGTGATCCAGCGGAAGGTGTTGTAGTTGATGTCTTCCGGGTCCCAGTCGGCGTCGTCTGGCTGCTGACGCACCTCGATCGCGTTGGCGAATCCGGCCTTCTCGAAGGCCCGGTTCCACTCCAGGATGCCTTCCCGGATCGGCTTGCGGTACTCGAACGGAATCGTCTTCTCGAGCCAGAAGATGATCGGCCGCTTGGGCGGCGACAGGTCGGCGGCCGGTTCGGCCTTGCGCAGGTCCCAACGGTTCACGTAGCGGACGAACCGGTCGCTGTCGTATTTCTTCGAGAAATTCTTCACCGCCGTGACGAAGTACCCCACACGGTCGTCGGCCAGACGCGGCTCGTAGCCGGTCTGCGGCAGGAGGCTGATCGAGTAGTGGACGTTGATCGTCACGCCGCGGCTGTCGGCCACCGTCTCCAGCCGGGCCGTCCCGCCCGAGGCGTAGGTGGCCGCCACCTCGAGTTCCACGTTGTCGCGGAACCCCTTCACCTGCGCCCAACTCGACTTGTCGCGCGCGAACATGAAGCCCGGCAGCACGGAAGAGATCTGCGGCAGGTCGCTCATGAACACGGGCGTGAGTTCCACCACGAGGTTGCCGGCCGGACTCGTCGTGGCGATCGGGAGGCTGAACAACACGCTGTCGGTGTAGGCCAGGTGGACCGCACGTTCTTCCGGGCTCCCCTTGGCTGCCGTGAACCGCACGTTGCGGCGCACGATCTGGACCTTGTCCTCCACCTTGCGGAACTGCCAGAGCCAGTCGTCGCCGAAGCCCCAACTCATTCCGCCCAACAACGCCCCTTCGCCGATCCCGCGGGCGATGGAAATGAGCACAATCAAGTCGCGGTTCATGACCCCGCCGGCAAGCTCGGCATAGACCCGATCGTCTTTGCGATAGAGCTTGATCAGCCCTTCGACCGTCGCGGCATCTTTGAGCAGGTCGGCGAACGGTGGGTACTTCGGCTTGGCGGCCTGTGCCGGCGCGGCGCCC
>Ga0067045_1004465_pt1 | contig 18441 bp, 12 predicted proteins | sample TerdegcTABiofilm_FD_59184 | JGI IMG/M metagenome (GOLD analysis project Ga0067045, IMG submission 59184) | Combined Assembly of (Gp0054472, Gp0054536) Wastewater bioreactor microbial communities from Singapore -Terephthalate degrading... | reverse complement strand
GGCAGGTCGCTTACCGGCTTCGCGCAGTTGCCAATAACGCTCCTGCGCAGCTTCGTAGACGCCTGCCAGGCCTTTCACGCTCTCGTCGCGGTCCACCAGAATCCACTCGTCCACAGGGGGCAGATCGCGGGGAGTGGTCATGGCTTCGGTCCAGTTGCGGATGGAGTGGCTCACGGGCTTCCAGCTTCCGTCGGGGTTGATGATCCCGTAGTCGCTACGCTCATTGACCCGGTAACCGCCCGGGTAGTACCAGTTGATGGTCCCATTCGCGCCGGAGTCCAGGGCCATGCGGAAGAAGCGGTCGTAGAAGCCGCCGGCCCATTCCTCTGCCTTGGGGTCGGGCTCCATGAGGTCGCGGTTCCACGTGGAATTGCCGAACTCGGCCCACATCACGGGCTTGCCAGGCGCCATGCAGCGCGAGTAGTCGGCGGTGAACATCCCCGGGCGGACCCGATCCCATTCGCCGATGCGCCCGTAGCCCTCGGGTTCCATGATATCCACGCTCCGGGCCAGGCCCCTGAAATCGTAGGCGATCCAGGACCCCCCCACGGTGGGGTCGCCAGCAACGCTCATGCGGAAGCTGGTGAAGTGGTTGGGGTCGATGCTCTTCACGAGACTGTTGGCGATGGCGTGCTTCTTCGCGAGCAGATCATCGAGAAACCGCCGGTACGCGCAGACCATGACCCGGTGCGGGCCCTCTTCGGACAGTTGCTGGTCTGTGGGTTGGGCGACTTTCCCATCCACGCGGGGCACGGGGAACTCCCAGCTCTCCTCGGCATTGGCGAGGCTCCCGTAGCGCTCGTTGATCCACTTCTCCCACTCGCCGTCCCATCGCGCGCGCATGGGGTAATTGCCGAACACCGGCTCCCAGGCCAGGTCGTACGCGAAGATAATGTCATGCTCCTTGAGACGGTATGCCTCGATCAGCGCCCTCATCTCGTCCCAGCGGAAGTCCAGCGGGGTACCCGGGCGTAGGCTGAGGTTGACCATGAGCCCGTGCCGCCGGCAGCGCTCGAGGATGTCCAGCAGGTTGCGGCTGCCGATGGACCGGTAGTAGCAGAAGATGCTGACCATGTTCATGCCCATGGCTTTCGTGCGCTTCAGGTCGCGCTCGGTGACCACCGGGTCGTACGGCTGGCTGTCCATCCAGAACTCGAAGTACTCGCCGTCTTCTATCCCGATTTCACTGGATGGCATGTAGTTGGTGCCGTGGGCATACCACTTCCGGCCGTCGAGGTAGAAGTCGCCGTCGCGGATATCCATGAACTTCGGCTCGGGCGAAGGCTCCCAGACCACCAGCGGGTGGGTAAGGCGGTCGATCACGTCGCCATTGTCGGCGATGAGTTCGCAGGTGACCTCGTAGTCCCGGGATGCGAATGTTCCGGGTTCCCAGAGAGTCTCGCACTCGCCTGTGCCCGCGTCAACCGTGGCCTCGAAGGCCGGGGCATCCGGTGCCTGAACGCTGAGACGCGCCGTGCAGTCGGGCGCGGCTCCGGTCTCGGTGTTGATGGTGCGTGCCCCGAGCTTCACGGCCTCATTCTGGAAGTAGGCGTAGTACTCGGCGCCGCCTTCGAACAGGAAGGCGCCGGCATTCATGCGCCGGGTCACTTCAGCAACCATATCCAGAACCTTCGGGTTCTCGTAGGCGGGCGCGGGCAGGGCGAAGGAAGCGGTAATCGACCCGGCGTAGGGCCCGGTGCGGTTAATGATGAGACACGCAGGGGTGCCGCAGACTTCGCCCGTCTCGTCGAAGGCCTCAATGAGAGGAATCCAGCGCCACTTGCGGTTCTTGTTGTAGCCGGTGCCCTGCGGGCGCGGCTGGACGGACATAAGACCAGGATAGACGGGCAGGTCCGCCGGCGGCAGGATGCACTGCTTGTCACTGACTTTGACGGTGCGCGCGGTTGTGACTGGGTGGAACTTGTACGTGGGGCAGATCATCTCCACCGGTTCCAGCTCGAAGCCTTCGGGCAGCGTCACGTCGCCCAGGGGGCTCTCCGCGGTGCCGATCTGGTCGATCCAGAACTCGTGCCTGCCGCCGGGCAGCGCGGTGTGGGTCATTGCGATGCCCACGGTGAACCTCGCGGCATTCTGCGGGTTGAAGCTGTCGGTTGCTCCGCCGCGGCCCTGACTGGCGCTGTCGTGCCAGTACTTGAGCTGCTTCGGGCTGACCGCGTAATGCCGCCACTCCTGAGACAGGGGGACGGTGCCGATCCAGCGTGACCCGTCCTTCTCCACCCACTCGATGGCGATGTACCGCGTCTGGGGACCGCCTTTGGCCCAGAAACAGGTGAGGGTCTGGCCTGGCTCGAAAGGCTGCTCAATGGAGGGCGCGATCACGGTGTTCCAGCTCTGGTAGCTGGGCACCACGCAATGCAGGGCCTTGCTGGTGCCGTCCGCGCCAGGTGAGTCCAGGTTCCACTCCGCATCCGGGCCAGGTCCGCCCGTGTAACCCCAGTCCTGTTCGCTTCCGGACTCCATGTCCCAGAGCATCTTCTGCGCGCGGGTCCGGCCCATGAGTTCCTCGGCCTGGGCCCGGTCCATCCATTTGCCGCCCACCATGCCCACGGGATCGGTGAATGCCGGCGTCTCCAGGGCTACCAGGTTCCCGCCTTGCCGCAGGAACATGCCCAGCGCGTCGGCGCCGTCATTGGGGTGTACGCGTGAACTGCTGAGGACGAGGGTCTGGAAGTTGTCGGCATTGAGGATGTGCCGGTTGCAGATTTCCTCGGCGGTCAACGGCAAGGCCTCAATGCCCCGGCCTGCGAGGGCGGCGATGACCCGGTTCGCGCGTTCAGGATCAAGGCCCGCAAGGTCATCCAGGAGGATCGCGGTGGCCTTCTTCGCGGCGGATATCTGCGGGTGCTGTGCGAGCCACGCCTGGGCGCGCTCCTTCTGAACGGCGAGCTTCGCGGCGTCTTCGGCGGACATGATCCTGATCCGCTCCGTGTGGATGATGGGCGCAAGCGGTGCGCGCCAGTCCGTCCCGTACCAGACGGCGAAGGTGATGTGGCTCTCCTGGGCGACCGCAGGAGCGGTGAATGTGAAGTGCCGCTGGCCCTCACCGGAAACGTTGGCGGTCTCACCCTTGAGCACAATGTTCTGCAGGTTCTTCAGCTCCACGCGCAGCGGGACGATGCCCATCGCCCCGGGCACGGCATACCGGATGGTGAGTTCGATGGGCCGCAGTTCCACGACCTCCAGTGGCGGGTCCAGGACCACGGTGGTGATACCCTTCTCCGTCTGTGCGAAGCAGAAGATCGGCGCTGCGATGAGCAGGGCTGTCAGCAGGCACAGTCTCATCATCCGGAGCACCATCTTTCGCGGGCGCGTGCAGGCGCCCGGTGGTTCAGTCCATGCGGGTCAGTTTCACCGCGATGCTCAGTTCGCCCTCCCGGATGACGCAGTGCGGCCACCGTGCTTCTTGAGCAATCGCGCGGCCCTGTAAGCCTTGCGGGCGTTGGCGCGATCAAGCGCCGTGCGCCCCTCACGGTCGGGCTCGTTGACGTTCGCGCCTTTGCGGATGAGCAGTTCGCAGATATCCGTCATGTTCCGCTCCGCTGCGAGATGCAGCGGAGTGTCCCCCTCCCAGTTCTCCCCCTCAACGCCGACGCTGGCCTCGATCAGTATGCGTGCCGCCGGCTTCCACCCTTTTTCGATGGCCTCGGGAAGCGGGGGACGGGACGGGTTGGCCTCCGGCTCGTACTTGCTCTCGGTGACCAGCAGCTTGAGCATGTCCTCATTCCCCATCGCCTGGTGGAGCACGCTGATCCCCTGCTTCGCCTCCCAGTAGGGGTCGGCGCCGTGCTTGAGCAGGAGCCTCGCCAGTTCGAGGTCCCGGTTCTCCACCGCGCAGAAAAGGGGCGTCATCATGGTGGGGAAATTGAGTTGCTGGGCGTCCGCACCCCTGTCCAAGAGAAGCTGGACGAGGTCCTCGCGCCCGGCGTCAGCGGCCATGTAGATGAGTGAGGTCTGTCGCGTGACCCGTTCCGGATCGTCGGGCACGAGAAGGTCGGCCGGGAGGCCTTCGTCCAGCAGCTTTGCAAGGGCCGTCGCGTCCTCAGCGCCAAGCGCCTTCCTCACAGCCCGGATTTGAGCGATCTCTTCCGCTATGCGCCTCTTGCGCTCGGCCTCGGTTTCGATGGGGGCCTGTGTTGGCTGCGGCGCTACGGGGGCCAGCGATGATGTGGCGGCACCATCGTCCGAGAAACTTGGCGGGTACTGAGGCCGGGCGCGCCAGGCGAGGAGCCCGGCGATGATCAGCGCGAAGACGAACAGGGTCCAGAGCAGTCTTGCGGGGTTGCGGACAATGAGCCGCCGTGCCACCAGCAGCCCCTCCCTTGGAGTTCCCGACATCCAGCGCCGCGATGGCCTTCGCCTTCGGGGCAGCAGTTCCCTGCAATCCCGAAGCAGACAGGACTCTGTTGCCGTTGTGTCGAACAGGCTGGGCACGTGAACCGACGGACGTGAAGAGGAGACCCCGATGAACCGCGCGTTCAACGCGGTGCAGATGACCGCGCTGCTCGTTGCGCTGGCCGCCACCGCCTTAGCTGCCGACGACCCCGACACGCTGCTGCGCAAGATGAGCGAGTTCAACGCGGTCCAGATCGTGTACCGCGAGGGCGTTCCGCATACCGACAGCCGGGGACGGCTGCTGACCCAGTACGACCCCGAGCGCTCCTTCTTCCAGATCGCCATCTGGGGCAACCCGTACGGTACGGCGTACGGGTATGACTATGACCTGAAGGTCCTCACCGATTCGGGCTTCAACACCATGTGGCCGTGGCCATCGCGCAGCCTGGAGGATCAGCTTGAGACCGGGCTGAAGAGCGGCCTGCAGGTGGTCACCATGCAGAAGCACGATCTCGGGGCGGTCGCCGCTTTCAAGGACCACCCGGCGTGGCTGGGCAACTGCTGGCATGACGAACCCACCGGCGGCTTCTGGGGCAAGGACATGGAGGGCAAGTTCGCCGAGTTTCTGGCCTACAAGGCGAAGATGAACGAGCTTGTGCCGGGAGTGCCGGTGTTCATCAATGATGTGCCCTGGGTCACTCCGCCCGCGACATCCTGGTGGGTGAAGTGGAACACTTCCGGCGACGTGGCCTGCCACGACAACTACCCGCTCCTGGACCGCAAGCGGCGGGCACGCACGCTGGGCACCGACCCGCCTTCCACCGGAATCTCCGAAACGGTCTCCCTTGCGGTGGCCGCTAACGAGGAGCGCAAGCCGGTGTGGTTCATCGTGGGAGCGTTCACCACCCAGGAGCGGGGCGCATTCCCCTTCCGGATGGCGACCCCGGTGCAGTTGCGCGCCCAGGTGTATGCTGCGCTGATCCACGGGGCCACGGGGATCATCTACTTCTGCTGGGACACTTACGTCTGCCGGGACGGGAAAGTCATCGGCATGTCGCCGGACCCTCGGGTCGCGTATCTTGAGGCCGGCCCCGGCAAGCCCAAAGCATCCCCGGCTAAGCCCATGCAGCTTGCTCAGTCGAAGGCCCTGTGGATGGCGGCGACCCAGATCAACAGTGAGATCCGGGAGCTGACGCCGTCGCTCCTGTCGCCGACCGCTCCCGCAAGCGTGAGGTACGGGGTCACCTTCAAAGGCGAACCGGTGACCAGCGACCCGCTGCGGTGTATCCTGAAACCCCACCCGGAAGGCGGCTTCGTGCTGCTCACTGTCAATCTCGATGATGCGGTGCTGGACGCCACGTACCGATTCGAGGACGGCCTGGCCATGGCGGCGCCGTTGTTTGAGAACCGCGAGGCGCTGCAGTTGTCCGAAGACAGTCTGGAGTTCAGCGACGTGTACGAACCCTTCGATGTCCACGTGTACCGGATCATGCCCCGGCGGCCCGAAGGAGGGCAGTAGGCTCGATCAATGTCACCTACCGGAACTCCGTGTCCGTCTGAACCCGCGCCCAGCGACTCTCTCGCGCTGGAGTGTTCGCGCCTGCGCAAGGAGTACCCGGGCGTGGTGGCGCTGGACGACGTATCCCTGGAAATCAGGGCGGGGGAGATCCACGCGCTCGTTGGCGAGAACGGCGCGGGCAAATCCACGTTGGTGCGCATTATTGCGGGCCAGTTTTCGCCGGACGCGGGTGAACTGGTGGTCTTTGGGCGGACCGTGAGCCAGTTCTCGCCCCGCGCCGCCCGTGAGTTCGGCGTTACGATGGTGCCCCAGCACCCAGACCTGTTCCTCTCGCTGAGCGCCCTGGAGAACCTGTTCGTGGGCGAATGGCCGCGTTCGAGAACCGGGCTTGTGGACTGGCGCGCGATGCGCGGACTCGCGCAGGACGTGCTGGCCCGGTTGGAGACGGAACTGGATCTGGATGCGCCGGTGGAAAGCCTCAGCGTGGCCGACCGGCAGATCCTTCAGATCGCCCGGGCGATGCTGGTGGACGCGCGGGTGCTGATTCTCGACGAGCCCACTGCGCCCCTGGGGCACGACGACACGGAGCGCCTGTTCGGCCTGGTGCGGAATCTGAACCTCCGCGGGGCGACGGTCATCTACATCAGCCACCGGCTGGCCGAGGTGTTCGAACTGGCGGATCGTGTGAGCGTCCTGCGGGACGGCCGGCTGGTGCGCACCTGCCCGATGTCTGAGGTGACTCGCGACGACCTCATTGAGCTGATGGTGGGGCACGCAGTGGCGGCGGATGAGCGCCAGGGCAGGCAAAGGCAGGCACCTGGCGCCTCGCGAGACGAAACGGACGCAGAAGCTCCGTATCTTATGGCTTCCGGGCTCACTCTTGCGGGAAAGTTCGAGGGCATTGACCTGTCAGTCGGGCCCGGGGAGATCGTGGGCATTGCGGGGGTAGCGGGTTCGGGCAGGAACGAACTGCTGCACACGCTGGCGGGTGTGCAGAAGGCAAGCGCGGGGCAGGTGACCGTGCTGGGCCGCGACGCTTCCGGCGCGGGCCCGGCGCGGATGCGAGAGCTGGGTGTGGCTCTCGTCCCCGCCGATCGCCACCACGAGGCGCTTGTGTTGCCCATGACGGTCCGGGAGAACATCAGCCTGCCCAGGCTGCGCGATTTTGCGGGCAGGCTCGGGCTTGTGCGGCGGCAACAGGAGCAGGAGCGGGCGGGAGCGCTTGCCGGAGACCTGCGGGTGCGGTCGGCAGGGCTGGAGCAACCGGTGGCCCAGCTTTCCGGGGGCAACCAGCAGAAGGTTGCACTGGCCTCGCGGCTTCTGGGGGAGCCGGAAGTGCTGCTGCTGGAAGAGCCCACGCAGGGCGTGGACGTGGGAGCGCGGGCCGAAATACACCGGCTCATGCGCGCGCTTGCCGAGCGCGGCGTGGCGATCATCCTGGTGTCGTCTGACCTGCCGGAACTGCTTTCCCTGAGCACCCGGGTTCTCGTGATGCACCGCGGGCGGATGGTGGGTGAGTTTCCGTCCCAACAGGCCACCCAGCAGGCGGTTCTGGACCTTGCCCTGGGCACCACGCGGGAGGGTGTGCGCCACGAGACGGCGGCGCGCAGGCCGGTCCTGCAGCGGGAACTCGGGCTTGGGGCGCTGCTGGCGCTGTTCCTGGCGGGGGTCTCCCTGGCTGCCCCGAGTTTCGCCACGAGACAGAACTTCGCGGACATGCTCACCAACAACGCCTACCTGATGGTGGCCGCCGTGGGGATGACTTTCGTGATCCTCACCGCGGGCATTGATATCTCGGTGGGGGCGATTCTTGCCGTGAGCGCCACCGTTGCCGCGCTTTCGGCGGAACGTGGCGCGCCCGTGATCGGCGTGCTCCTCGCGGCGCTGCTCGCGGGGGGCATATTGGGCGCGGTGAACGGTGGACTGGTGGCCCGGGTGCGCATCCCGCCGATCATCGCCACTCTTGCCACACTCACTCTCTTCCGCAACACGCTGATCCACTTCACGGGCGGGCGCTGGATCAACCTCCCCGCGGAGTTTCGGCAGTTCGGCCTGAGCGAGCCGCTGGGGGTGCCCGTGGCGGTCTGGATTGCCGCGGTGGTGGTTGCGTTAGCGGCCGTGGCTGCGAGACGGACAGCTTTCGGGCGCAGCGTGTACGCGGTTGGGAGCAACCCCGACGCCGCCGGGCACCAGGGCATCGCGGTTCAGACGGTGCGCGGGCGCGTGTACCTCGTCATGGGCCTGCTGGCGGGGCTTGCGGCCTTCGTGTACATCACTCGCCTGAGCGCCGTGCAGACCAATGCGGGCGGCGGGCTCGAGATGGTGGTCATCACCGCGGTGGTTGTGGGCGGCGCCAATATCTTCGGCGGGTCCGGGACCATCGTGGGAACTGTCATCGGCGTGCTCCTGCTGGGGGCGATTGCGGGGTCCCTCACGCACCTGCGCATCGATCCAAGCTGGGAGCGTGCCTGCCAGGGCGTGCTCATCCTGGGCGCGGTGGTTGTGGACGCCGTGCAGACTGCCCGGAGGCGAAGATGATGGTGCGACGCCTGCGGGGATTGCTCGGACCGGAGGAAGCCGCGGTGCTTGCGCTGCTGGTGGTCACTTTCTGCGCGATGGGGGCCCTGAACCCGCGCTTCTTCGAGACCAACAACCTGCTGGAGATGTCCCGCTTTTTCGTGGAAACCGGGCTGGTCGCCCTGGCGATGGCGCCGATCATCATCACCGGCGGCATCGACCTATCGGTGGGTTCCATGGTGGGCCTGAGCGTGGTGGTGATGGGCATGGGCTGGCGGCATCTCGGACTGGGGCCGGGCCCGGATATCGCGCTCGGACTTGTCGCGGGCGGTCTTGCGGGGTTCGTGAACGGCCTATTCGTCTCGAAGGTGCGGATCCCGCCGCTCATCGTGACCCTGGCGACGATGGCGCTGTACCGCGGCATTGCTCTCGGGCTCGGAGCACGTGCGCCCGTGAGCGACTTCCCGCCGGAATACTACGAACTGGGGCAGGCCTACTACACGGTGCTTGGCGCGGTGCAGGTTCCGCAGCAGTTGCCATTGCTGGTGGTTCTCGGCGTATCCGCGGCGGTGGTCCTGCACCGGACGGTGTTCGGGCGCTGGGTGTACGCGATCGGGCACAACGAGCGCGCGGCATGGTTCGCGGGAGTTCCTGTCCCCACAGTGCGCCTGGTCTTGTACACTTTCAGCGGGCTCATGTCTGCGCTGGCGGGAGCGGTGTTTCTGTCCCGGGTCGCCACGGCGAAAGCCGATGCCGGGACGCTCATGGAACTGGATGTCATCACCGTCTGCGTGCTGGGCGGTGTGAGTATCTACGGCGGGAAGGGGAGCATTCTGGGCGCGGTGCTGGGGCTGCTGGTGGTGAGCAGTCTTGTCCGGGGGCTGACTCTGGGCCGGGTGCCCTTTGAGGACCAGAAGATCATCCTGGGTGCGGTGCTGCTGATCGCCGCGGTGGCCCAACATTTCCTGGCTCAGCGTGCAACGAGGGCGAGGACTTCGGCCGCGAAAAGCGAACCGGCTCAGTAGGGCGTCGAGGGAGTGCTTCCTTTAGGCGACGGAAGGCCGTCGCCTCGCGGGAAGCAGTGGCACCCGGTCGCACGCGGCGGTACCTGACGATCTGCCGTGGCTTGCTTCTCCCCAATCCTGAGCGAAGCGACCGCCTGCGGTCGCCGCAAAGGAGATGGGAACGAGGGGGTGAGGCGGCCGTTCGACTGCCACCACCTCCCGAACATCATTCCAGGAGTTGAGAACCATGTCCCTGCGTCTCGTCCTCTGTCTTGTCGTGATCTTTGTCGCCGCGCTGTTCGCGGGATGCGCGAAGACCTCCCCCACTGACGTTCAGGCCACCGACGTAACCCAACCGCCTGCCGAGAAGCTCACCGGCGGCGGGGGAAATAAGAGCGTTTCCGTTCTGATGGTGCCGAAGATCAAGGGCACGGATTACTTCAATGCCTGCGAGCGCGGCGCGAAGGAGGCCGCGGATGAACTTGGCGGCGTGGACCTGGTTTTCGACGGCCCCACCGAGGATAAGGTGGATGCGCAGATCCAGCTGATTGAGGGCTACATCGCCCAAGACACGGACGTCATCATCGTCTCGCCCAATGACCCGGACTCCATCGCCCCGGTGCTGAAGAAGGCGCGAGACAAGGGCATTCACGTGCTGACTTTCGACGCCGACGCGTCGCCCGAGAAGTCAGGGCGAGAGTTCTTCATCAACCAGGCGTCGGAAGACGCCGTGGGGAAAGCACTGGTGGACGAGATGGCGGACCAGGTGGGGGAGGACGCGCCGGTGGCGATCATCACGGCGTCCCTCACTGCAGCGAACCAGAACGCCTGGATCCGCGAGATGAAGGCATACATGGCCGAGAAGTACCCGAAGATGAAGCTGGTCAGCGAGCCGAAGCCCAGCGAAGAGGACCAGACTCTTGCTTTTCGCGCGGCCCAGGAACTGCTGAAGACCTACCCGGAGCTAAAGGGAATCTTCGCGCTGTCGTCGGTGGCGCTGCCCGGAGCGGCGGATGCGGTTCAGCAGGCCGGGGCGTCGGGCAAGGTCGCAGTGGTGGGTCTCGCCACGCCGAAGCCCATGAAGCAGTGGGTCGAGGGCGGCACCGTGAAGACCGTGATCCTGTGGAACCCGGTGGACCTGGGGTATCTCGCAGTTCAGGCGGCCAAGGCGATTGCTGACGGGAAGCTTGCATCGGACAGCAAGACGCTCGCTGCCGGGCGGCTGGGCGAGGTGGAAGTGCGTGACGGCCAGGTGCTTCTTGGGGCGCCGATGCGGTTCACGAAGGAGAACATTGCGCAGTTCGATTTCTGAGGTCGAGGCCAACTTGCGGGTAGCACCGCCTCCCCAGCGGTGCTACCCGCGAAGCAGGCCAGGCGGGGCCTGACGCGACACCCTCACGGGTCCTACTCGGCGTCTTCGACCTTCTTGCCGCAGGCGGCGCAGAACTTGGCATCCGGCTGGAGCTTTGCCCCGCATTCGCTGCAGAAGGCGGCGGCCTGAAGTTTCTCCCCGCACTGGGGACAGAAGCGGGCATTGACTTCCAGCGGGTGCTCGCACTTGGGGCAGGACGCGCGGATCGTCTCTCGCCAGTTCTCGCGGGCGAGTTTCTTGTCTTCTTCGGCCATTGCCGCGTGACGCCAGATTTCCTCAACAGAGCGGTTCGACTGGGCGGCTGACATCTCCACACCCAGGTCAGGCGCGCACTCCTTGCACAGGCCTCGCTTGTCATTCCAGCAACTCTTGCGGCAGACCCAGGACATGCACCGCGGGCACTGAACGAACTGGGGCCGGATTTCTTCAACTGCCTGCTTGAACGCGTTGTCGTGGGCGCGCTCCCAGGTCGCGGAACGCACCCGTTCGGTTACGTCCGCCGCCCGGCCGAGGACGCCACCGAAGAGGCTGTTCGCGGTGTCCAGCACGTTCGCAACGGTTCCAGTGGCGCTGGCGCGGAAGGGCGTGCGATAGCCGGAGCCGCAGCGGTTGCAGAAGAACTCGAACTGAAATCCCTGGTCGGTGCTGTGGTCGGAGTAGTTGCTGACGAATTCGATGAGTTCGGACATAAAGGCCAAGCCTCCCGGGAGCAAGAACCGTCCTGGACGCCCGCCACAGACTGCGAGGGCGATTCTGATGTGCGACCGTATTATGCGACGCGCGGGGCTGCCGCGCAAGGGCGAGTTTGCGGCGAGGCAGTCACCATCCCGAGCCACGTCCCGGCGTTGACAAATCGTGCCCAACGTGGTCAACTATCCGAAACGCTTCACCCTCGGTGGTTCCGGGAGAAATGCGCCATGAAGACCGTTCTGGTTGCCCTGACTGTGGCCCTCGTTGCTCCCTGCACCTGGGTACGCGCCCAGGACCAGCCCGGCACGGTGAACGCCATGCTTGGATATCCGCCGGACGCCCGCCTGCTCATCATCAACGCCGACGATTTCGGCATGAGCCACAGCACCAATCTCGCTGTGTTCGACGCTTTCGAGCGCGGAGTTCTGACGTCGGCGACGGTAATGATGCCTACTGCCTGGGTCAAGGAAGTGGCCGACTGGGTGCGCACGCACCCGGAGGCGAATGTTGGCATCCACCTGACCCACACCAGCGAGTGGCGCAACTACAAGTGGGGGCCGGTTGCGGGAAGGGACAAGGTTCCGGGGCTGGTCTCACCCGACGGGTACATGTGGCCCGACTGCGAGCCGGTCTGGGAGCATGCGACACCCGAAGAGGCGGAGATCGAGTCCCGCGCACAGATTGAGCTCGCGAAGAAGATGGGCATTGATCCCACACACATTGATTCCCACATGGGCACCATGCAACTCAACCCGGCGTTTGCGGATGTCTACCTCAAGCTCGCGAAGGAGTATCGCCTTCCGCAGCGGCAGGCATCGGCACAGATGTACGCGCTTTTCGGGGCCCCCGACCGGAAAAAGCAGGAGCGCGAGGCCGGAGTGCTGGGTCCGGATGTGCTGATCCACGGCGTGCCCCTGCCTCCCGACCCAGCCGATCTTGCGGAAGCCTACAACAACATTCTGCGGAACCTGAAGCCGGGGCTCACTGAGCTCTACCTGCACCCGGCCATTGACGGCCCGGAGATGCAGTCCATCAGCGGGAGCCACGCCCGGCGCAATGCGGACTACGAGTGGCTCATCAACCCGGCCACCCGGGCGCTCATCGACGAACTCGGCATCAAGCTCATCAGCTACCGAGATCTGCGCGATGCCATGAGAGGCGGGCAGGGCTGAGCATGGCGTCGCACGCGAGTGTGAGGGAAATCAGCGCCGACGCGATTGCGGCGGCCGTCGCGGAGATGTCCGCCGAGGCTAACTTCGAGCTGCCGGAAGACGTGCTGGCAGCGCTCCGGACTGCCCGGGATGCCGAAACCAGTGACGTGGCCCGAGATGTGCTGGATCAGCTTATCGAGAATGCCCGGATCGCTCACGAGCAGCGAATTGCGCTGTGCCAGGACTGCGGGATCGCGGTGGTGTTCGTCGAACTGGGACGGGACGCCCACCTGGACGGGGACCTGTACGAGGCCATCGACCGCGGTGTGCGCGAGGGCTACCGGGATGCTTACCTGCGCAAGTCGATGGTGCTCAATCCCCTGCGCCGGGACACGAACACGGGCGACAATACCCCCGCTATCGTGCACCTGAAGCTGGTGGAGGGCGACCGCCTGAAGCTCACCCTCGCCCCCAAGGGCGGCGGGAGTGAGAACATGAGCGCGGTGTGGATGATGGTGCCCTCTGAGGGCGAGGATGGGGTCGTCAAACGGATTGTCGAGCGCATCCAGCAGGCCGGGGGCAAGCCCTGCCCGCCGCTGGTGCTTGGCGTGGGGCTGGGCGGGAACCTCGAGAAAGCGGCGCTCATGGCTAAGGAGAGCCTCCTGCGACCAGTGGGTGAGCCGAGCCCGATCCCGGAATTGGCTGCGCTGGAGAGCCGGCTTCTCGAGGCAGTCAATGCCACCGGTGTCGGGCCGATGGGTCTGGGTGGGCGAACTACGGCGCTTGCGGTGCACGTGGAGCGCCACCCGTGTCACATTGCCAGCCTGCCGCTGGCTCTGAATGTCCAATGCCACTCGGCCCGGCACGTGTCCCGGGAACTGTGACGGCTGACTTAGGGCGGGATTCGCCTGCCCACGAGGATGACTTGCGGATGAGCGGTGACGCGAAGCGAATCAGCACCCCGCTGGACGAGGCAACGGCGCGCTCTCTCCGAGCGGGCGACCGGGTGCTCCTGTCCGGGGTGATCTACACCGCGCGGGATGCCGCCCACAAGCGGATGCTGGATGGCCTGGCTGCCGGCGATGGCCTGCCCTTCGACCTCACGGGGCAGGTGGTTTACTACTGCGGGCCCTCGGAGACACCGCCAGGGCACGCCATCGGGTCAGCAGGTCCGACTACCAGCTACCGCATGGACGCGTACGCGCCGGAACTGCACCGCCTGGGCCTCAAAGGCACCATCGGCAAGGGCGACCGGACGGTGGAAGTGCGCGAAGCCTGTGCTGAAACGTGTTCAGTCTACTTCGTTGCAGTGGGCGGCGCGGGAGCGCTTCTGGCCAGGGCGGTTGTTGAGTCAGAGGTAGTGGCGTACGAGGACCTCGGGCCCGAGGCGGTGCGCAGGTTGACGGTAAGGGAGTTCCCAGTAACCGTGGCCTACGACTGCTTCGGTGGAAGCGTGTTCCCCGGTGACGTCCCACTGAGCGCATGAGGTCCCCAATCCCGAGCATGCACGGATAGGTAGCGCTGATGCAGACCCGCACCACAACCAGGGTTCTGGTATCCGTGGCCCAGTCCCTCGCGGCACTGGGCGGGCCGGGACTGCGTCTTGCCAGGCGGCTCCTGGATCACGCGGTTCTGCTGTCGCCGCGGTCGCCCGAAGTGCGTGGTTGGCGCTGCATGCTGGAGGCTTCGGCGGCGCGCTCGGAAGGCGATATTGAGCGTTCGGTAGCGCTCCTGCGGGAAGCCGGGGCGCACATGCCGGCTAACGACTTGGTGATCGCGAGCCTGGGAGTGGACCTGTCCGCAGCAGGCAGGCACGAAGAAGCGATCCAGACCATCGAGCGCGCGCTCCGGGGCGAGACGGACATCACCGGCGAGGCCCAGGTATGGACGAGCCTTGCGTGGTCGTACCTGCGGTCGGGCAGGGCCCCGAAGGTCTCTCACGTGTTTGACCGCGCACAGGAGAGCCGGGCGGTGTCGCCTGAACTGCGGGTGATCCGGGTCTTGGCGCTGGCGGTTGTCCATGGCTTCGTCCAGCGTGACCGTCTCGTGGAGCTCGTGCGCTTGCGGGCCGGCGTGGTCCCGATGGTGCTGGATTTCGCCCACCAGCTTGCGGGCCAAAGCAAGTACGACCTGGCGCGCCAGCTCCTGCGCTGTCTGCCGGAGACTGTAGCCCGGCGGGGTTACGAACTGATGGCGCGCAAGTCCATCAGCGTGGCAGATTACACCACTGCGGTTTGGGCTCTGAAGCAGTACGAGATCGCCCAGCCCAGTTCGTACCTGGCCCCGATGCTGAGGGCCGAAGTGTCGCTCAGGCGCGGGGATGCCTCCGGCGCTGTGAAGCACCTGCGGGTCGCCCTTGAGCGCGCTCCCACCTCGCGGGCGGTGCTGGAGCAGGCCGTCCGAGTGCGAGCGGTGCGTGGGGACTGGCCCGAGGCGGATGGGTTGGCGCGGAAGGCTCTGGAGAAGCGCAGCACCAGCGCGCTCGTGGGAGGGGTGGCGGCACTGGCGCTTCTGGCCGATGGACAGCGGGAGCAGGCGCGCCGCCTATTCACGGTGCAGCGAGTTGGCGACGACCTCGACTGTGTTTTTGGGTACGCCGCGCAGGCCCTGATCGCCGCCCGGTTCGGGGGCTGGGACCGCAGTCTGGAACTGGTGGAGCAGGCCCTGCGCCAGATGCAGCGCAGTCCCGCCTGGGCACTCACGGACCCGGTGAAGGCCCGCCTTTCGGTTGCCCTGAGAGAGTCGCTGGATGCCAGCGAGACGGCTGTGGACGACTTGTCCGCCGAGACCCTGGCGGAGTTGCGGGAGCGCGTCGCGCAGCTTTCCAGCGCCGCGGATCAGGCGCTTCCCCCGACGCGGAATGGAGCTGACTGAAGTTGTCGCCTCAGTCCTACCGCTTCGTCGCCAGCTCCTCGTAGAGTGCCGCGGTGGCGTGCAGCATGTGGGCCATGTCATGCCGCTCGCGCACGAGAATTGATGCCGCTGTGCCCCGCCTCAGCCGCTCCGTCTCATCACCCAACGCATCCCGCAGAGCCAGCGCCAGGCCGACTGCATCCTCCGCCGGGGAAAGCCAGCCCGTCTCCCCGTGGCGCACGACGTCAATGTTGCCGGGGATCTCCGTGGCCACCAGTGCGCACCCCGTGGCGGCGGCCTCAATCAGCGCATAGGGGCAGCCTTCCCAGCGCGAGGGCTGGCAGAAAACATCACAGACGGCCAGGAGCTCGGGGACGTCTGAGCGAAATCCCGCAAGGTGGACCACGTCGCCCAAGCCCTCGCGGGTGATGAGACGCTCCAGTGCCGGTCGTTGGTCGCCCTCGCCCGCAATCAGCAGGTGCGCGTCAGGGACCACACCGTGCAGGAACTTGATGGCGCGCACTGCCGTGTCGTGCCCCTTTTGGCGGCGCAGGTCGCCCACGCAGAGGATCAGCCTGCAGTCCTCCGGCAGCCCCAGGCGTGCGCGCACCTGTGCGCGCCCCACTTCGGGAACAGGGGCGAAACGTATTCCATTGGGGATGCAGACGCAGCATTCCGGCGGCGCTACCCCGTACTTCAGGGCGATCTCGCGTTCACTCTCGCAGACGCAGATGATGCGGTCGGTTACCTGTCCCAGGCGGCGTTCCGCAATCAGGAGAAGCGTCTTCACCGGGGCCGGCACGTCCATCAGGAAGGGGAAACCGTGGGGGGTGTAGATGAGCCCGGCCACACCTGCTCGACGGGCTGCGTTCCGACCGACGAACCCCCCGATGGCACTGTGTGCATGGACAATGTCCGGGCGGAGTTCGCGCAGAACCGGGGAGAGGCCCGCGACGGCGCGTGCAAGCGAGATCGGGTTCGTGGATCGGCGCAGGGGGAACTCGATGACCCGGACGCCTGCGTTCCCGAGAATGCGCGTGGTGGCCGCGAAGTCCCGGTCGCGCAGGGGCGAGAGCACCGCGGACAGTTCGAAGCGCTCCGGGTCAAGCCCGGTGCAAAGCTCCAGGACGTGCTTGCGCGTCCCGCCCACGCAGGCTTCGAGCACCTGCGTGACCCGGACGCGCCTACTCGCCACGGCCGCGCATGAGCCTGGCATTGATCTTACGCCCGACCTTGCGTGCGGCATCCCAGACCAGGCTGATCTCGTTCACTCGCAAGAGTGCGGCAGAGCTCAGGAACACGATTGCGCCCACCACGAAGCTGCTGCCCATGTTCGCCGCGGCCTTGATCTTCAGGCCGCCGTCCCAGCCCTCGAGGACCGGCGCCATCTGCTGTTCCAGCAGGTAGAGCGCCAGGCCCATGAGCCCGACGCAGACGGCGAGTTGCAGGGCGAAGCGGACTTGTTTTGCCACGTCGATGTGCCCGATGCGCCGGCGAATCAGGACGTACAGGGCGATGACCTTGGTGCTCTTGCTGATGGTCAGCGCGGCAGCCACCCAGGAGAGCTTCGCGCCGGGAGTGGCTCCGAACACGTAGACGCCCAAGTAGCCGATGACCACGTGGAGGACGGCGAAGAGAGCCCCCACGACGTTGGGGGTCATCGTGTCCTGGTATGCAAAGAACCAGTGGTTGATGGAGCCTTCCACGGAGTAGAAGAACATCCCCGGTGCGTACCAGTAGACACCCATAGCGGAGAGTCGGGCGTGTTCTGCGGTGAACTCGCCGGCCTGGAACACTAGGCGGATGATAGGCAACGAGGCGACCATCAGCACCACGCTGACCGGCACGTAGACGAAGGCCATGGCGCGTGTGGTGGCCACCAGTGCGTCGGCCATCTTGTCCTTCTCGCCGCGCAGAGCCCACTCGGAGAGATACGGGTAGACCACGAAGCTGACGGCCAGCGGGAGGGTCTGCAGGAACAGGTCGGTGATTTTCCGCCCGAAATCCAGACAGGTGTAGACGCCACTGCCGATATCCGTGCCGAAGCGGCTGTCGGCCCAGGTACGGATTGTGGAGAAGGCCACGCCGATGAGTACCGGGGGCATCAGGGCGATGACCTTCCAGGCGTTGGGGTTGCGGAATACGTTGGCTGTCAGCCGGAAGCGGCGCAGGTGGCTCCAGAGGCCGGGGATCTGCACCAGCAGTCGCAGACAGCCCCCCGCCATGACCCCAAATGCGAAGGCGTAGATGGCCTCGTCGGGGCGGTGCGGGTCGGCATCCACACGGTACGGCCAGACGAGGTACAGAAGCATGAAAGAGATAACAACCACCGCGAACCGGAAGGACGCTTCGGCGATTGCGGGCAATGAGAAGCGTTTGTAGGCATGCAGGGTGAGTTCGGGCATGACCGACAGCGAGAAGAGCAGCAGCGCCGGGGCCATAATCCGCAGGACCACCACGCCACGGTGAAGCGCGGCGGGATCGTTCGCGAGCCCTTTGCCCACGAAGAGAAGGATCGGTTCGGCGAAGACCACGCAGATGAGGGCGAGGGCACCCAGCACCAGGAACTGGAAACCGGTCATGGCGCTGGCGAGGTCCCAGGCGGGCTGTTCGCCGTCCTCCCGGCGCACTTTCACGAACTGGGGCAGGTATGTGGGCCGCAGTGTCTTCTCGACCTTGGTATAGATGGTGAAGATGACGCTATTGTAGGCCACCTTGAAGGCGTCGGTGCTGCTGCTGGCGCCGAGACTGGCGATTAGCATTTCCTTGACGTAGCCCATCAGCTTGCCCACCGAGAGAAACACGGTGATGACGAGGGCCGCGATGCTCATCCGGCGCCCGGCGGTGGCATCCGACTGTTGGTCGGACTCGCGAAGCTCTTCGGTGGTCTTCAAGTCGTCTTCGTGCATTGGCTGCTCCACTGTTCTGGGCGCTTCCGGCGGCGGTGCCCCGGTGCGCGCGCTTGCATCGGCTCAGGGCGCC
>Ga0067045_1029784_pt1 | contig 18444 bp, 13 predicted proteins | sample TerdegcTABiofilm_FD_59184 | JGI IMG/M metagenome (GOLD analysis project Ga0067045, IMG submission 59184) | Combined Assembly of (Gp0054472, Gp0054536) Wastewater bioreactor microbial communities from Singapore -Terephthalate degrading... | reverse complement strand
GGCTGCCGCTATCGCGGCCGAGGCGGAGGGTGCCGCTCCGGAGGAAGGCGCGGCGGTAAGCCTTCAAGCGTTCGAGAAGGCGAAGATCCAAGAATTCCCCTGGGGGTGGATCCGCTGGCTGATGAACGCCGAGATCGACCCGAAGGCGGAAATGACGCTCGGAGTCGTGTTCGTGAAGCCGGAACAGTCGAACCCGCTGCACATCCATCCCAATTCTGCCGAGTACCTGCACATGCTCTCCGGCGCCTGCGAGCACCGCGTGGGCAGCCGGTGGGTGTCGTTGAAGACGGGCGATACGTTGCGGGTTCCTCGGGGCGTCGTTCACATGGCCCGCACCAAGGACCAGCCGTTCCGGGCCCTGATCGTCTACGACACCGGCAAGCGTCAGATGGTCCCGGTGACGGAGGAGACCCCGCCGAAGTCCTGACGGGCGTTCCGAGTCGAGATCAGGTTGCACGATTCTGGGAGCCCGCGTTGGCCGTGTGGCACTGCTTGACCGCTGCCGCCGGCACGGTTTCCTCGATCGGATAACGTTTTCGCGGCAGCGGTCAAGCAGTGCCACACTCCCAAGATTTCGCGAATTCATTCAGGGCGGCTCGACAGCGTAGGATGCGTTCGGCTTCGTGGCGAACCGGATGGTCGGCTCCTTTCCTTGGGCGAGAACCCGGTCGCCCTCGCGGACGACCCAAGGGCCCTGCCACGGACAAGCGACACGGCACGGCCGTCCCCAGAGGCTCCGGACCTCGGCCCGAAGGACCTCGCCGTTGCGGAACTCCGCGGCAACGAGGAAACCGCCCGCCGCGCGGGAGCCGCCGTCCGCAAAGGCAACCGACCCGGCAGCGAAGGCCACCAGCAGAACGAACAAGGCCTCCTCCCCAACGCGAGCCAACGGCAGACTCCTGGGTGCCATGTGAGACTCCTCGAACAAGGGCCCATTGAGAAACGCCCGCAGCCCAGCCATCTGGACAGTCCGGTAACCCGTTGCCCAGCCATCTTGCCTGCCGAGTGCGTCGTAGCGCAGCCATCTTGGCTGCCCAGCGACAGGCTGGAAGCCTGTGCTACATTGTCGGCGGCGCTGGCAAGCCCTGACAAGAGGTCATCGGCCGCTTTGGCACCCCGTCGTCCGGAGACGTTCGGTTGCAGGGGACAAGAAATCTGGCCGCCACCCGAGACCATTGCGAGCGCAGGGTTCGTGGCGATAGAATGGCCCGGAAAGTCCCCTCCAGATGAATGGGAGTGAGCCATGCCTGCTAGAATCTCTTGCAACCACGAGTCGCCCCTGCCTGCCGGATCGTCGAGAGGCGCTCTTGTCGCGGCGTGTCTTCTTGCCGTCGCGTTGGGTGTTGCGATGGCAGTCCTAACGGGACCGGTCGCCGCCCAGTCCCCCGATTCAAAACCCCTGAGCTACGCAGACGTTCTTCGGCAAATGACCGACTTGGATCGGCTCACCCGCTTGCAGACCGGCTGCAAGGGCGGGCTCTTCTCCAGTTGGGACCGCAACTCGGAGACCCGCTGGGGCGCCAACGGCGACGCCGGCCAATACCTCCGCATCGAGCCCGACGGCGAGGCCGTGATGATGGACCTCGACGGGCCCGGCGTGATCTATCGGACCTGGTCGGCCAACCCGGTGGGCAAGATCCGCATCTATCTCGACGGCGCGAAGACGCCGACCTGCGAGTGGGATTTTGCGGACCTGTTCGACGGCAAGCTCCCGCCCTTCATCAAGCCGCTGGTCTACCGCCGCGGCGAGGCCCGATCGGCATCCGACTGCTATCTGCCGATCCCGTTTGCCAAGCACATCAAGATCACGGCCGATCAGAAGCACGGTCAATACTACCAGTTCAACTACGTGCTCTTCCCTAAAGAGCGGCCGGTGGCCAGCTTCCGATTGCCTCTGAGCGCCGAGGAGCAGGCGGCCCTGGCGGCCGTCGCCGAGGCGTGGTCGCACCCCGGGCGCGATCCGAAGCCGCGGTTGCCCGGCCAGGCGACGATTGCGAAGACCGTCACGCTTTCGCCAGGCGATTCCGTCACGCTTTGTTCGCTGGAAAATGCGGGAATGATCCGGGCCCTCCGCGTCCGGGTCCGGTCGGACCAACGCTACGCGTGGCGCAAGCTGGTGCTGTGCGGCGAGTGGGACGGGGCCTCCTGGCCGCAGGTCCTCACGCCGCTCGGGCCGCTGTTCGGTTTCGACTGGGAAACGGCCGAGTACGGCTCCGTCCCGGTCGGCTGCCTGGACGGGCTCGCGTACCAGTTCTTCCCCATGCCCTTCCGCAAGTCGGCCAAGCTCTCGCTCAAGAGCTACCTCGAAGCCCCGGCCACCGTCGAGTTCCAAATCGAGTGGGCTCCGGCGCAACTGCCCGACGACTCGGCCTACTTCTTCGCACGCTGGCGTCACGAGCCCGATTCGACGACGTTCGACTATCCGTTCCTGGAGACGGCGGGCCGCGGGCACTTCGTCGGGGTGTCGATGCCGATCGACCACCCGCTCGGCGGCTGGTGGGGCGAAGGCGACGACAAGGTCTGGGTCGACGACGACGACTTCCCGCCCTGGATCGGCACCGGCTCCGAGGACTATTTTGGCGACGCCTGGGGAATTCGCTACCTTCCCGGGCCGAGCTTTGGTGCCTCGTTCCAGAAGGGGCACCGCACGTGCAACTACCGCTGGCATTTCTTGGACTTCATCCCCTTTGCCAAGCGCATGAGGATGACGATCGAGAACTACGGCCCGAACGGCCGGGGACCGCGCGGCCAATACGACTATAGCTCCACGGCCTTCTGGTACCAGGCCGAGCGCACCCCGCCGTTCGCTGAGTTGCGAGGGGTGAAGTACACCGGCGGCGACGATCCGGACGGCAAGCCGGTCACGATGCACTACAACCCGAACGCCTTCCCGGACCTCGACGCCGACAACCTGCGGACCTACGGACTCGGCGTCACGTTCGCCCAGCAGGCCGAGACGCTCTTGGCCGACGCGGTGCGGGCCGGCAAGGCCAAGATCGTGACCGACGCGCTGCGTCCTTACGAGTTCGACCGGGAGCGGGCCGTGGATTTCGGCACGGTCGCGCCGGGCCAGAAGCTCGGCGACTTCAAGCTCAAGGTCGATTCCGACACGGTCTACTACGTGCGTCTCTACACAGCCCCGGAGTCGGGCGTGGCCGACCTCTCGTTGACCTGCGGCGGCAAGACGCTCCCGATCGCGGCCCAATCGAAATCGCCCGTGCTTCAACTCGGGGGCCTCTTCCTCGCCAAGGGCGAGCACACGCTGGGGCTCGTGGCGGTTACGGCGGGCCGGGCGGTCTTCGACTGCCTCCAGATCGAGCCCGCGCCGCAAATCTCCGAGGCGATCGAGGCCGAGGAGTTGACGGTCGTGAAGGCCACGGGCGGGGCGACGGCGCCGCGCCCGAGCGAACCGGTCCTCGGCGTGAGTTCCGGCCGCGTCCTGGAATTCCACGCCGACAAGCCCGGCCAAGGGTTCGTCCTCGACCTCGGCCAGCGGCCCGCCCAACCCTATGTCCTCGGCGTCCGCCCCATGCTGGGCCCCAAGGCCGCCGTCATCCAGGCTTTCGTCGCCGACAAGCCGATCGGCCCCGAGTTCGATCTCTACGCGCCCAAGCATCATCCAGGGCCATCGGTTCTCCCCCTGGGGGCCGTTCCCGCCAAGGCGAAGCAGATCGAAATCCGGGCCGTCGGCGCCAACCCGAAGTCGCAGGGCCGCGACGTGGAACTCGACTACCTTCGGTGGGAGCCGAGCATCCTGGGGCCCGGTACTGCCGAAGGGATTTGGGCCCACGTCGTCGGCAAACACCACTGCGAGTACCGCCCCCAGAACCTGGGACCCGCCTACTCCGACGGGCACCATTTCTGGGTGCAGCCCTGCTCGCGGAACGGCTGGGTCGATATCGCCCTCGAGGTCCCCCGGGCCGGGGCCTACGAGATCGTCGTGAAGTATACGAAATCGTGGGATTACGCGACCGTGCAGGCCCGGCTCGACGGCAAACCCCTGGGGCCCGTCACCGATACCTACTCGCCCACGGTCGTCTCAGCCGACCCGCTCACGCTGGGCAAGCTCGACCTGACCGCAGGCCGCCACGTCCTCCGCTTCGAGGCCGTGGGCCACAACCCCGAGTCCAAGGGCTACCTGATGGGCATCGACCACGTCATCGTCAAGTAGCTCCCAAGACTGTAGGGTGCGTGCTCTGCACGCACGCGAACTGACGAGGAAGTACACGCCAACCGGGGCAGTACATGGTTTCCGGTCGCGTGCGTGCAGAGCACGCACCCTGCAAATGGAATCTGTCGACTTGTACTGACGCGGGTTCTAACGGGTCCGGCGGGCCGCTTCGATCATCGCCTTCATGTTTTCCACTGGCACGTCGCGGGGGTTCATCTCGCCGGTGTTGAAGAGATAGCCGCCCTGGGACCGGCCGATCCGGACGATCCGCTCGGACTCGCGGGCCACCTCGTCGGGCGTGCCTTTCATCAGCACTTCGATCGGGTCGAGGTTCCCGCTGACGCAGCACTTGCCCGAGAGGGCCTGGCACACCTCGGCCAGGTCGGCCGCCGGGCCGCAGTTGATGATGTCGACGCCCAATTCGGCTTCGGCCAGCAGATAGGGGACCAGGACCTCGCTGTTGTGGATGTGGACGATCGCCCCGCAGGCATGGGCCCGATCGACCAGGCGTTTGCACGACGGGAAGGCGTACTTCCGGTACTGCGCCAAGGAGAGCATGCCCGAGAAAGCGTTGCAGTCGCCGAGCCAGATGGCGTGCGCCCCGGCCTCGACCTGGGCTTCGATCCACCGGCCCTGAAGCTCGACGAAGAAATCGCACGTCCTGAAGAAGAGGTCCGGTTCCTCCAGTGCCAGCAGCATCGCCTGTTCCAGCCCGAACAAGAGCCCCACGCAACTGTAGGGGCCCGCACAACTCCCCTCCACCAGCACGCGGTCCCCAAAGTGCTCGCGCAGAAGGCGCAGGGCCTTGAGCTTCTCGGGCATGCGACCGTCGGTCCTGGGGTCCGGCAGGCGGAGCCGGTCGAGCGTGGCTTGCGTGGCGGGGAGATAGTCCCGCGTGGCGCGAAGGATGTTGCCCTCGCCGCGCGTGCCCACGCCGAGCGGCTCGAACTCGAAGCAGTCGTCGACTTGGAGCCAGGCCCAATCGTAGTCGAACTCCTCGACGGCCGCGATCCACACCTCGGCCATCTTCGTCCCGTCCCGGCACACCTCCTCGTAGCAGTACTTGCCGTGCCACTTCACGTCGGGCTCTTCGCTGTGGGCGAAGACCGGCAGGCGTTCCGGCCTTTGGAGGGCAATTGCCCGCCGGACGTCGTTCAGCAAACCGTCATAGGCCATGGCAGCGACCTCCCTCACCTCGTGCCGCTCTTACCCTCCCTTTCGACCTCACCGGCCCACCGCCCGCCCTCAGGGCGCCGCCTCGTCGGACGCGGTGCCCACCGCGACGGCAAAGGCCGTGGCGTAGGAGCGGCAATGGGAGATGGAGATCAGCACCTCGGCGATTCCCAGACGCTCGGCGACCTCCCTGGCCCCTCCCCGCAGGACGATCGTCGGCTTGCCGCCGCGCTCGTTCCGCACCTCCACGTCGCGCCAACTGATCCCCTGGCGCCAGCCGGTGCCGATCGCCTTGAGGACCGCCTCCTTGGCCGCCCAGCGCCCCGTGAAATGCTGGGTGGCCTGCTTCCGCCGCTGGCAGTAGCGGATCTCTTCCGGCGTGTAGACGCGATCGACGAACAACTCGCCGTGCCGCTCAATCATCTGGGCAATGCGCAGGCATTCGGTGATGTCGGTGCCGATTCCAAGAACGTCCATGGGCAGAGTCTAAGGCATTTCTCCGGGTTTTGGAAGGCATGGCGCACGAGATCGCTGAACATCCTCCGTGAGCCGCTTCCCCGAGGTTCCACCTGAGAGAAGGCGAGCAGCCGCGGGCCGAGCCGCTCGCACGCCGCGCGGGGCCGTGCTACACTGGGCTCGCGTGCCGCGGGGCCTGCACGGTCCGACTCGGGAGGCCCCAAATCGTGGGAGTCCGTCGAGGTCTTCAAATCAAGCAAGCGTTCAGCGGAATGAAGTGCGAATAGGGGAAGGGAAAAGGAAAAGCCCTGGAGAAATGGAAAAAGCAGGAAGCGGTGCGCTGATCACGCAATTCCGAATGGGAACCCACTCCTGTTCTTTCCCCGTTTCCCCCCGCTTTTTTCCTTTTTCCTTCTCCTCTTCCGACAACTTCATACGGCTGAAGCATTACCAAATCAAGAGTGTCCCGGAGAGATGACCCATGCCGCGCTCGTGGCGGATCGGCGACAAGGAACTCGACTACGTCAGGCAGCTCCTGGAAAGCGGGTTCCCGGGCGCGACGGGCATGAGTTTCACGGCGAAGCTCGAAGCGGCCTTCGCTGAGAAGCTCGAGTGCCGTTACGCGATCAGCCACGCCAACGGCACGGCCACCCTGCATTCCGCCCTGGCGGCGGTGGGAGTGCAGCCGGGCGACGAGGTGATCGTGCCGCCCTTGACCATGGCCTCGACCTCGCTGGCCGTCTTGCACCAGAATGCCGTGCCGGTCTTCGCCGACATCGACCCGGCCACCCTGCTCATCGACCCCCGGGAAATCCGGCGGCGAATCACGCCTCGCACCCGGGCCGTCATCACCGTGGCCCTCTACGGCCTCTCGCCCGACATGGACCCGATCATGGAACTCGCCACCGAGCACGGCCTGGCGGTGATTGAAGACGATGCCCAGTGTTTCCTCGGGCGCTACAAGGGCCGGATGGTGGGCTCGATCGGCCATCTGGCCAGCTTCAGCTTCCAGAACTCGAAGCACATCACCTGCGGCGAAGGGGGCATGGTGACGACCAACGACCCGCAGTATGCCGACCGGGTCGCCAAGTTCGCCAGCCTGGGCTACGGCCTGGTGAGTGCCCAGCCCGGCAAGTCGCGGATCGACAAGCGGGCGATCGTCCGGCCCGACTTCAAACGCCACGTGAGCCTGGGCTTCAACTTCCGCATGTCGGACCTTTGTGCCGCGGTGCTCTTGGCGCAGTTGGAGCGCCTGGAAGAGTTCGTGGCCTGGCGCAAGCGGGCGGCGGCGGCCTACGACGCCGTGGTCCGCCCCTGCCCTTGGCTCAAGCCGCAGCACGTGCCCGACGACTGCGAGCACGCCTGGTGGGCCTACAGCGTGTGCCTGCCCGCCCCCGGCGACGGCCCCACCTGGCAGGAGTTCTTCGACAAGTTCCTCGAACTGGGCGGCGACTGGTTCTACGGGGCCTGGGGCCTCACCTACCAGGAGCCGATCTTCCAGGACGGCACCCTGGGCCGGAAGTACGAGCCCGGCCTCTGCCCCGTCGCCGAGTCCCTCCAGCCCCGCCTCATGCAATTCAAAACCCACTACGGCGACCAACCAACCCTCGACCGCCAGGCCGAGGCCCTGGCGCGGACGATACGGTTCTTCGGCTGAAGTGGACGTTGGGTGGCACGCCCTGACGTAAGGAAGGGCGTGGGCACGTTGGCAGCGTATTCACCACGCCCATCGGTTCGCTCTGGGCGTGCCACCCGGCCCGACTTGTGGCACAGCCGCCCTCGGCTGTGCGCGGCTTCCAGCACAGCCGAGGGCGGCTGTGCCACGGAGGGATAGGCTTCTACCGTTTCGCTCGCGGCTGCCACTGCTGGCTTGACCAGCAGTGCGAAAGGGGAACAGTCGCATGCCCCCCGAATCCCCTTCCAAGGTCGCCGGAGGTCACGGCAAATCCCCTCCACAATCTGCACTGCTGGACAAGCCGGCTGTGGCACCCGGCGTTACTCTACCGAAGCGGAGTCATGGCCCCTTCCATGCCGACCCTCGGCTGCGCCGAGTGACGGCATGCCACACGACTGAGTGACAGCATGCCATACGATCGACTGACAGCATCCTACGCGAGGCATTCAGGTGTCCGGTGCGATCGAGGGCTTGCGCTCGGCGGGCAGGAGGGCGATGATCTCTCGGGCGATCTCTTCCACCGACTTGCCGGTGACGTCGATGCCCTGCCACCCGCGTTTCGAGCACACCTCGTGGGCCTGCTGAGATTCCTTGCGCACCTGCTCCGGCGAGGCGTAGGGTTCCATGGGGATCGCCTCCTTGCGGGCCCGTACGCGCCGCAACTCCACGAGCCGCTCCGGCGCCATCTGGAGCCAGAAGACCCGAGAGGGCGGCACCGCCAGGAGCGCCTCCGGCGGGTCCATGCCGGCGACGATCGGCACGTTGGCCGCGAAGAAGCCGCGGTAGGCGAGATAGAGCATGGTGGGCGTTTTCTTGGTGCGGGAAATGCCCACGAGCACGACCTCGGCGCGATCCAACTCGTCGGCGTTCTGGCCGTCGTCGTGCCGGAATGCGAATTCCACGGCCTCGATCTCCCGGGAGTGTGTCTCGACCAACTGGTGAAAGAGCCCCGGTTTCTCCTGGGGCGTGAGCCGGAGGTGGTTGGCGAGCCGCTCCAGGACCGGCCCGAGCATGTCCAGCGCGTCAATCCCCTGCAACCGGCACTCCTCGAGCACCACGCGCCGCAGCGTGTCGGAGACGAGCGTGTGAACGAGAATGGAGTCCCCGGCGGCAGCCTCCCGGACCACGGCGGCGGCCTGCTCCGGCGAACGGACGTTTCGCCGCCGGACGAGCGTCACGGGCGCGTCCTGGAACTGCACCAACCCGGCGCGCACGACGCGCTCCGCCGTGTCGCCCGTGGCATCGGAAACGACGAAGATCTTCAACATGGATGGCTCACCCTCAGTGGACTGGGGGAAGTCGGTCCGCCGCTTCGCCGATCAGCCGCCATGCGTTCTCAACGTGCCTTCGCCGGGTGTTGGTCTGGCCGATGCACACCCGGAGCGTCAGGCGGTCGTCCAGACGCGTGTGACTCAGGAAAAGCCGGCCGGAGTTGTTCAGGCGGTCGAGGATCTGTTGGTTCGCTTCGTCCCCGCCGCGATGACGGAAGCAGACGAGGTTGAGCGGCGCAGGCGCGGCCCGCTCGAACCGCGGGTCGGCGTCGACCCAGGAGGCGAACTCCTGCGCCAACGCCACGTGCTCGCGGACCCGGGCTTGCAGCCCCGCAACGCCGAACGAGCGGATGACGAACCAGAGCTTCAACGCCCGGAACCGCCGCCCCAGCGGGACCTGCCAGTCGCGGTAGTCGATCACCGCGCCCGACTCGGTGGCCTTGTTCTTCAGGTACTCGGGCAGGATGCTCAGCGTGCGGACTAGCGACACGCGGTCACGGACGAAGAAGCAGTCACAATCGAAGTTCGTGAACATCCACTTGTGCGGATTGAAGCAGTAGCTGTCGGCCCACAAGAGCCCGTCGTGAATGTGCCGGAACTCCGGGCACAAGGCGGCGGTTCCGGCCAGCGCGGCATCCACGTGGAGCCACACGCCCCGCTGGCGGCAGATCGGGCCGATCTCCGGCAGCGGGTCGATCGCCGTGGTCGAGGTCGTCCCGACCGTGGCGCAGACGAAGCACGGCTGGCGGCCCGCGGCCACGTCGGCGTCGATGGCCTCGGCCAACCGGTCGGGCCGCATCCGGTACTTGTCGTCCGTCTCGACCATACGCAGGTTGTCGCTGCCGATGCCGGCGATCCGCACCCCTTTTTCGACCGAGGAGTGGGTCTGCGGCGACACGTAGGCCACCAGCGGACTCCGCACCCCGTCCCGATTGCCCCGCCCTCCCGTTGCCCGCTCCCGCGCCGCAAGGATCGCACACAACGAGGCCGACGACGCGCTTTCCTGAAGGACGCCCCCTCCCGTCGAGGTCGACTCGAAATGCTCGGGCAGATCGAGCATCTCCACCATCCAATCGAGCACGTGGGTCTCCAACTCGGTGCACGCCGGGCTAGTGGCCCACAACATCCCCTGAACCCCCAGCCCGGCGGAGACGAGTTCGCCGAGAATCGACGGCCCGGAGTTGTTGCAGGGAAAGTAGCCGAAGAAGTTGGGCGACTGCCAGTGGGTGATGCCGGGCAAGATCACGCGATCGAGGTCGCGGAGGATCGCGTCGAAAGCCTCGGGCTCCTGGGGCGCGTGCGCTGGGAGGGCGGCCCGAACCTCTCCCGGCATGACCCTCGAGGCTACCGGATACTCCTCGATCCGCTCCATGTACTTGGCCACCCAATCGACCACCTCATGCCCCCACCGCCGAAACTCCTCAGGACCCATCATCCAGAACGACCTCCTGACTGCTCTACCACTACCACGATTCTCGCCCCACCGCGATGGCCCCCCCAGTCTACGCGGCAGTGCCGAGCAGATTCCCGATTCCCTGGAAAAATATTCCGGTTAGGGGGCCTTTTCGGCCGAAAAGACCGGTTGGGAAGACCGTGTAACCGTCACCTCCGGAATATCCTCCCATTTTGACCAGTCCTCCGGTCTTAAGGTAGTGACCATGCCTCGCTCGCTGTTCGTTTGGATCGCGGCTTCTTGCCTTCTGGGCTTCGCCGGGTGCTCCATGTGCGCCAACACCTACGACGAATGCGGACCGACGTGCGGCGGCGGTTGCGGCTCCACGTGCGGGATGGAGGGGCGGGCCGGTTCGCTTCTCTCGGGCGGCGATCCGATGATCGACTCCGCCGACTTCCAAAGCCAAGCCGTTCTCCCGCGCGACAAAATCGCGAGCCCCAGCGGCCCGACGCAGCCCACAGACAAGCTCGCGCCTATTCCCTCGGAAGGGTGGAAGTCGAGCAAGGCGGCCGGATCCTGATGCGGAATGCCGACTTCTTGCCTTGACTCGATCAGAGCACCGAACCGTCGGGCAGCGTGGAGCCCTTGGGGATCACGACCACGCCGTCGCAGATCATGCCGTGCTCGGCCTCCGCGCTCGATTCCACGCCGGAGGCGTTCTGAATGCGGACGTTGGCGCCGATGCGGCAGTTCTTGTCGATAATGGCGTTCTCGATCTGGGAGCCGGGGCCGATGCCTAGCGGAGGCCGGCCGTTTCCCGTCGTGAGTTCGGGGCCTTGGTAGTAGTCGTTCCCCATAAGGACCGAGTTGCGGATCACCGCATCGCGTCCGATCTGGCACCGCAGCCCGATGACACTGTTCTCGATCACGGCCCCCGAGCCGATCACGCAGCCGTCGGCGATGAGGCTCTGGCGGATCGTGGCGCCGTCGATGCGGGTCGGTGGGAGGAACCGGGCACGCGTGTAGATCGGGGCGTCGGGGAAGACCAGTTCGAAGGGAGAGTCGCTCGCTGCCAGGCCGAGATTCGCCTCGAAGAAGGAGCGGATCGTCCCGATGTCTTCCCAGTAGCCGTCGAACAGGTGGACCTGCACGTGCCGTGTCCGGATGGAGGCCGGGAAGATCTCCCGGCCGAAATCCTGATAGTTGGTCTTCTCCAGCACTTGAACCAACGAGTCGCGGTTGAAGAGGTAAATCCCCATATTGGCCAGGCAGTCGCGTCCGCGGCTGGCTATCCCGTGCCGGTCGATCCAGGCGGGATCGGTCCGGACGTGCTCCAACTCCTCCGGCGTCTGAGGCTTCTCCAAGAAGCCGGCCACGCGTCCGCTGTCGTCCAATCGCATGATCCCCAACCCGGAGGCCTGCCGGCTCTCGACCGGCACGGCGGCGATCGTCACGTCGGCCTGCGACTTCTCGTGCGTGGCGATCATGTCCCGGAAGTCCATGCGGTAAAGCTGGTCGCCGGACAGGATCAAGACGTGGGAGATATCCGGCTCCTGGAGGTACCGAAGGTTCTGACGCACCGCGTCGGCCGTGCCCTGATACCAGGTGGAGTTCTGGTTCGTCTGCTGGGCCGCGAGGATTTCCACGAATCCCCGGTCGAACTGATCGAAGTTGTAGGTGCTCCGGATGTGCCGGTGCAGACTGACCGAATTGAACTGCGTGAGCACGTAGATCCGGTTCAGTCCGCTGTTGATGCAATTGGAGAGCGGAATGTCGATCAGACGGTACTTCCCGCCCACGGGCACCGCCGGCTTGGAGCGATACTTGGTCAACGGGTAGAGACGGGTTCCCCGGCCACCGCCCAGCACGAGTGTCACCAGTTGCTTCATCGCAGGCTCCTCACTCCTCAGCCGTGTCGTCCAGCTCGACATCCGAACGCGGCTCATCCTAGCCGAAATAGGGTCGTCGCGGAATCTCCCCGCATAGGACTGATACTCCACCAAGGAGTATCACCACCCAGGAGTTATATTAGACGACCCGGTAGACTGAGACTCTAGGCGTCGATGGCGGAGCCACCGGTCGCGAAAGGGTTTCCTTAAATTCCCAGATTTCCGGAAATAGGCAGAGTATCAAGTCAACGCCTCGTGGGGACGATACTGGCAGTAGCGATGACGGCGGACTCCCCCCGTCTTGTATAGAACGGTATGCTCGCAGCCTGCCAGACGGTGAGCCCTTAATCTCGAGAACAGCGAGTCAACTGCCATGAAAGCACGAGTCGTCGGCGGTCTCCTCTTGATCATTGTCTCCGTGGTGCCTGCCCTGGCATTTGAGCCTCCGGAGGGGGATGGATTCGCCGGGCGATCCCCTTTCTGGCAATCGGACACGACGATGGGCGGCGATCCCTTGGGGTTGGCACAAGCCTCTGCCGTGGCGCCAGCGCCGGTTCCTGGCTCGGAAACGGCTCCTATGCTTCCACCGGACGCCTCGCCGGGGCCCCTTCCCCCGGCCCCGGACGAGTACTTCACGCTTGACGAGCTCAAGGCCGAGATGAAGAAGCTCGCCTGGACGAAAGGCGATTTCACGATCACCCCGTACGGCATCCTCTGGGGCAACATGACCTGGGAGACCTCTCGCTCGGTCTACGGGGACTACGTCCTCTACGTGGCCCGCCCCAAGGACAACGACAACGAAGCCTTCGACGTGGACGGCAAGTCGACGCGATTGGGGTTCGATGTGCTCGGCCCCAAGGTGTGCTTCTTCGGCGAGGCCCAGACGGGCGGGAAGGTGGAGGTCGACTTCCAGGGGAGCTTCGTGACCGAGAACAAGGGCGGTCTGCTGCTGCGTCATGCCTACGTGGAAATGAAGAACGACGAGTACCGCTTGCTGGCGGGCCAGACGTGGGACGTGATCTCGCCGCTGAATCCGGGCGTACTCTTCTACTCGGTGGGTTGGTTTGGCGGCAACATCGGGTACCGTCGGGCGCAGGTCCGCGGGGAACGATTCATGGATCTTTCCGACAACCTCCTGATCACGGCGCAAGGCTCGCTGAGCGAGGATCTGTTGACCGACAGTTTGCCGGCGGTCGCTCCTCCCTTCTCTTCTGACCACAGCGGTTGGCCCGTGCTGGAAGGGCGGTTGGCGGCGACCTTGGGGCCGCGCGGGCCGGGTTGCCGCCCGATCGAGGTGGGTGTCTCCAGCCACATCGGCGATACGATCCTGTTCCTGGCCGCGGCGCCCAACGATGGCATCTCGCGCCGCACCTGGTCGCTGAATACCGATATCCGCGTTCCGATCACCTCGCGTTTCGGGGTCCAGGCGGAACTTTGGACCGGCGAGAACCTCGCGACCTATTTCGGCGGCATCGGCCAGGGGGTCAACCTTGCGGCTCCGTACAACACCATTCGGTCCCGCGGCGGCTGGGTCGACGTCTGGTACGATTGGACTGAACGCTGGCACAGTCACGTCGGCTACTCGATCGACGACCCGATCGATTCCGACATCACCTCCGGTCGCGTCTACAACTCCTTCCTCTTCGCGAACGTGAGCTACGACGTGACGAAGAAGTTCTTGCTGGGCTTCGAGTTCACCTCGTGGCGCACCCTGTGGAAGGGCCCGGACGTGAACGCGCCCGACCAGCACTTCGACTTCGTCGCCAAGTACGGGTTCTAAACGCGGCGTTGCGATCGCGAGAAAACCAGGCTCCGGCCGAGCCTGCGACGAACCAAGTCGTAGGTCAGGCGTTCCTCAAGCCCCTCGTAGGGAAGCACCCTGTCGTGGATGCCCTGAAGTCGCCGGAATCGGCATCCTCCGGGGGGCCGGCAAGGCTTGTGCGACGGGCTCCGCTGGGGTAGTGTGGAAGCCGGTCCTGCAATCCATCGTAGCCTAGCCATCCTGGCTGGTCTCCTGACAGGCGGGAAGGTTGTGCTACCGAAGTGGGAACAGGCTTGTGAAGGGTGGAGGGCCTTCCACGATGTTCGGAGTTGGTAACCTGGAACTGTTTGTTGTTGCCGTGGTGGCCCTGCTCCTGTTTGGCGACAAGCTACCCACCATGATGCGGAAACTCGGAAGCGGCCTTTCGGAGTTCAAACGCGCCGTGGATCAGACTCGCGAGGATGTCAGGAAGAGCGTCGAGCAGCCCGATTTCGACCGGGAATCCGATTCGGATCACGAGTGACCCGGACGCCCGCGCCGCGGGCGATCCGCGCCGAGCGTGGTCGTTCTACAAGTCGAGGTAAGTGTTCAGCGGAATGAAGTGCGAACAGGGGGAAGGGAAAAGGGAAAGCCCTGGAAAAACGGGAAAGGCAAGAAGCCGGGCCCTGATCACGCAATTCTGAATGGGGACCCTCTCCTGGTTTCTCCATGTTTCCAGGCTTTTTCCTTCTTTTCCTTTTCCGACAACTTCATACGGCTGAACTGTTACAAGTCGAGCAGCATGCCTTTTTGCCCACCATGCTCGATCCCGAACGCCTGCACCGTGCCTATGCGACCGCGCGCGACGCGTTGATCCGCGAGCGCGTCGCCGAGGGGTATTGGGTGGGCGAACTCTCTTCCTCGGCCCTTTCCACGGCAACGGCGGTCAGCGCTCTGGCCGTCGTGGCGGGATCTACGGAGGGAGCGTCCCAAGGTCGCGACGCGCTGGACCGGTTGATCCTGGCCGGGGCCGGCTGGCTTGCCGGCCGGCAGAATGCCGACGGCGGCTGGGGAGATACGGACAAGAGCGTCTCGAACATCTCCACGACGATGCTGGCCTGCGCGGCCCTTCAACTGGCGGGTGCGGGGCGAAAGGACGACGATGCGCTGGCGAGAGGCCAACGCTACGTGGAACGTGAAGGGGGCGTGCCGGCCATCCGCCGTCGATACGGCAAGGACAAGACCTTCTCGGTGCCGATCCTCACCAATGCCGCGCTGGCCGGAATGGTCGATTGGTCCGAGGTAGCGCCGCTGCCGTTCGAGTTGGCCTGCCTGCCCCAGGGAATCTGGGGCGTGGTTCGGTTGCCGGTCGTAAGCTACGCGATCCCCGCGCTGGTGGCGATCGGCCAGGCGAGGTTTGTCCAACGGCCCCCGAGCAGCGCCGTGGTCCGATGGCTGCGGCGGCGTGCGGTGCCCCGGGCCCTGGCCGTTCTCCAACGCATGCAGCCTGCAAGCGGCGGATTCCTCGAAGCCACGCCGCTGACGAGTTTCGTCGTGATGAGCCTGGCCGGGAGCGGCCGCGCTGATCACCCCGTCGCGCAGCGGGGAGTGGAGTTCCTTCTCCGTTCCGTCCGGCCCGACGGCTCCTGGCCCATCGACACGAACCTGGCCACCTGGGCGACCACCCTGGCGATCAACTCCCTGGCGAGCGGAGGCGACGACGTGTCGAGCCTGGCATCGACGGAGTGGCTCCTGGGGTGCCAACACCGAGATCGTCACCCGATGACCGGCACTTCCGCAGGAGGATGGGGATGGACGGACCTGAGCGGTGCGGTGCCCGACGCCGACGACACCCCGGGGGCCCTGCTGGCCCTGGCCGCACTGCGGCGTTCCGCTCCGGGCGGGCTGGACCGACGGATCGACGAGGCGGCCGACGCCGGACTGCACTGGCTGCTCCGCCTTCAGAATCGCGACGGCGGGTGGCCGACGTTTTGCCGCGGTTGGGGGACCATGCCGTTTGATCGAAGCGGCGTCGACCTGACCGCCCACGCGCTGCGTGCCTTGCACGCTTGGAGCGGCCGCCTGAAGGGTCGGGCCCGATCCGCGATCCGCCGGGGATTCGGCTACCTCCGGCGTCAGCAGCGAAGCGACGGGAGCTGGGTACCGCTCTGGTTTGGCAACCAGCATTGGAAGGGGGAGGAAAACCCGATCTACGGCACGGCCCGGGTCTTGCTCGCCTATCGGGACCTTGGACTAATCGACTCGGATCCGGCTCGGCGTGGTCTGGCGTGGTTGGCCGCCCAAGGCGACCCGGAGGGCGGTTGGGGAGCGTGCCCTCACGCATCGGGCAGCCAGTCCGGAGGGCCGAGTGTCGAGGAGACGGCCGTGGCCGTCGAGGCGATGCTCGCGGGAGGGGAGGATCCGCCGCTGCGCACCGCCCTAGCGAGGGGGATTGCTTGGCTTCTTGGTGCGGTGGAGTCGGGCCGGTATCGTGAAAGCGCGGCGATCGGTTTATACTTTGCGAGACTGTGGTATTATGAGAAGTTGTATCCGATGATTTTTGTCGTGTCGGCGCTGGCCCACGCGAAGCGTCGCTGGCCGGCCGGCACGCCGCCCGCGATTCCTGCCGGAACGCCTCCCCTTTGACCGAGCCTGCTGAGAGACGCAGCGTTGCCCCCTACCCCGAGTGACCCCCGCGTGCGTTCTTTGAGTCCCGAGTCCTTGCGCCCCGCAGTCGGCGGGCAACGGGAAAGCGGCCCGCACTTTCAGCGGACCGCCCCCGCTCCGGCGGCCGCAGGACGTGAGGGCCTGCTGGCGTCCGACGAGAATCTCAAGATCGTGCCGCAAGCGCGGCGGGATCGGGAGCGGATCCGGCAGCGGGCTTTCGAGGCGGCCTCTCAAGCGAACCGTCGGCAGCCGCTGGTCCGCAGTTGGCTCGAGTCGCAGGGGAGGACGATTCTCGACGAGTTGGGGTTGCCGGAGCGTCACCTCGGTTGGGTCATGGTCGCGGTGGCCAGCGCGTTCTGGTGCGAGCAGGTCAAGTCGATCCCTTTCGAGCGGCGGCTCTTGCTGTTGCCGCACTGTCTCCGGGATTCGGAGAAGTGCCGGGCCGGGTACGATGAGCAGGGACTCCACTGCCTGGACTGCGGGGCGTGCCGGCTGTCGGAGCTCCGCGCCACGGCTCGGGAGAAGGGCTACCAGGTGCTGATCGCCGAGGGCTCGCCCGCCGTGGTCGATATCATTCTCCGCGGCCGGGCCGACGCCATTCTCGGGGCCGCCTGCCTCGATTCGCTGGAAAAGGCGTTTGAGAAGATCCTCTTGTCCGGTATCCCGTGCATGGCCGTGCCGCTTCTGCATAATACCTGCCGCGACACGGCGACCGACGAGGATTGGGTCCGCGAGATGATCGAGACGCCCTACCGGACCGGGGCGGCGACGTCGCCGACCTATATGCACTTGCTCCGTGCGGCAAGGGGAATGTTCGAGCCGGAGGAACTTGTGCGGTTGCTGCCGCCCTTGCGGTCCGGGCTGGCGGAGGCGGCGCGGGCCGGGGCCCCCGAGGCCGACGTCGATCCGATTGCGCTGACGGAAACCCTGGCCGTGGATTTCCTCAGGCAAGGCGGCAAGCACCTTCGGCCGTTCATCACGTTGGCCGCGTACGATGCGATGCGGGGAGGCCTCGCCACGGGTCCCGACGGCGCAACCTGTGCGGCCCGAATCTCGGTTCCCGTTCGGCGGATCGCCCTGGCGATCGAGGTCTTCCACAAGGCATCCTTGGTCCACGACGACATCGAGGACGACGACGCCTTCCGCTACGGCCGGCCCGCCCTGCACCGCAAGCATGGGAGCCCGACGGCCATCAACGTGGGCGACTACTTGATCGGGCTGGGCTACCGGCTCGTGGCGGAGCAGCGACGGTGGCTGGCGACCGAGGCCGCGGCCGACATCCTCGTCCGGCTCGCCGAGGCCCACACCAAGCTCTGCGAGGGGCAAGGCGCCGAACTGGCGTGGTGCGACGGGAATCGAAGGGGCATCTCGCCGCCGGAGACGCTCAAGATCTACGCCCTCAAGACGGCCCCGGCCTTCGAGGCCGCCCTCTACGCGGGACTCCGCTTGGCCGCTCCTGTCCTGGTGGAGAAGGGGCCTTGCGCCCGCTTCGCGCGGCATCTCGGCGTGGCCTTCCAGATCCTCAACGACCTGGACGACTGGCGCGGCGATCCGTCGAACAAGCGGACGTCGGGAAGCGACGCGCTGGGCCGACGCCCCACGATCCTCTGGGCCTTGGCGTTGGAGAACCTCGATCCCGCCGGACGCCGCGAGTTGGAATCGCTCATCCCGCAATCCCCCGCCTCCGCGGGTTCCCTGATCGACGCCGTGCGCCGACTTTACGATCGGGCCGGAGTGTTCGAACAGGCGCGGGCCTTGGTGGACAAGCATCGCCAACGCGCCCGCGACGTTGCCGCATCCCTGGAATCCCCCTCGCTGGCCCAACTGCTCCACTACCTGGCCGACACGGTGCTGGGAGGGTGACAGAAGAGAGGAGAGAGGAGAGGGGAGAAGGGAGAAGGGAGAAGGGAGAAGGGAGAGGGGAGAAGGGAGAGGGGAGAAGGGAGAGGGAATGAAGAATAGAAAATGAAAAACGCAGAATGCAGGATGCAAACGGTCGATGGTTGGC
>Ga0067045_1029781_pt1 | contig 18452 bp, 12 predicted proteins | sample TerdegcTABiofilm_FD_59184 | JGI IMG/M metagenome (GOLD analysis project Ga0067045, IMG submission 59184) | Combined Assembly of (Gp0054472, Gp0054536) Wastewater bioreactor microbial communities from Singapore -Terephthalate degrading... | reverse complement strand
CGCCGCTCCGGCGGCAGCGGTGGCTCGGCCGGCCGGCCGCGCCGCAGTCCCGGCGCGGCAGCCTGCGGCGGGGCCGGTCCCGGGACGGACAAGCTGGCCGCCGGTCGGTCCCGTGGCCGCCGAAGTCCACGTGGCGCCGGAGGGCAGCGACACCGGTGACGGCGCGACGGTGGCGTCGCCGTGCAGCCTGGATCGGGCCCGCGCCCGGGTGCGCCAGCTCCGCCAGCAAGGGGTGCGGGGACCCATCGCCGTGACCCTGCGTCCCGGCCAGTACCGGAGGACGGAGACCTTCGCGCTCACCGCCGCGGATTCGGGCAGCGCGGCGGGACCGGTAATGTACCGCGCCGCCCAACCCGGGACAGCGGTGCTGTCCGGCGGCTCCCGTCTGTCAGGATTCGTTCCGGTCACCGATCCGCAGGTGCTGGCGCGTCTGCCGGTCGAGGCCCGCGGCCGCGTCGTGCAGTGCGATCTGCGGGCGCTGGGCATCGCGGACTTCGGGATCTTGCGCACGCGGGGATTCCACCAACCTCCCTCGCCGCCCACCCTGGAGCTGATGTGCAACGGCCAGCCGCAGACGCTGGCGCGCTGGCCGAACCGCGGCTTCGCGAGCGCCGTGCGGCTGGTCGACCCGGGCTCTCCTGCGGACCAGCGCCCGGCTGTCCTGGAATACGAAGGTTCGCGGCCCGAACGCTGGTGCCAGGCGCCCGACCCGTGGCTGTTCGGATACTTCCGGTACTTGTGGGCCGATGCTGCCATCCCGCTGGGCGCCGTGGATCCGGTGGCCCGCACCCTGACCACGGCAGAGCCGTACTGCTACGGTGATCAGGGCATGAGCATGGACCAGGGGATCATCTGGTATGCCTTCAACCTGTTGGGGGAGATCGACGAGCCCGGCGAGTGGTATCTCGACCGGCGCACGGGCATCCTCTACTGGTACCCGCCTGTCGACCCGGATGCCGCCGTCGTCGAGATCGGCATGCTGGCCAGCCCCATGGTCGTGCTCGACGGCGTCACCGACGTGCGGCTGGAGGGACTGACGCTGGAGCTGGCCCGATGCGATGGCATCGTGGTGCGGGACAGCGAGCGCTGCGCCATCGTCGGGTGCACGGTGGCCAGGATGGCCGGCAACGGCATCTGCATCCACGGTGGACACGACAACTCCATCCGCAGTTGCGACATCCACACGATCGGCCGCCGGGCCACGGAGGTGATCGGCGGCGATCGCGCCACGCTGATGCCGGGCCGCCATCTGGTCGAGAACTGCTGCATCCACCATTTCGGGCGCCTCGACCGGACCTACACGCCGGCGATCCAGCTCGAAGGCGTGGGGCACCGCGTGGCCCACAACCTCATGTACGGCTGCCCCAGCAGCGTCATGCGCATCGAGGGCAATGACCATCTCATCGAGTACAACGAGGTCCGCGACGCGGTGCAGGAGTCGGACGATCAGGGGGCCATGGAGCTCTTCCTGAATCCGACCTACCGCGGCGTGGTCTTCCGGTACAACTTTTTCCGGGATGTCGGCAAGACCGGGACCGAGAAGGCGGTCCACGGCCAGGCGGCCATCCGCCTGGACGACGCCATCAGCGGCATCGAGGTGTACGGCAACGTCTTCGTCCGCTGCGCCAACGGCCACTTCGGCGCTGTGCAGCTCAACAGCGGCCGCGACAACATCATCGACAACAACCTGTTCGTCGAGTGTCGCCAGGGCATCAGCGGCGGCTGGCACCCGGGCAACGTGGTATGGCAGTGGCTGCGGGAGGGACAGGTGCCGGCTGATTTCGGCCTGGATGCCCTCTACCTGGAGCGCTACCCCGAGCTGGCCCTCCTGCTGGCCGAGCCAGGCACCAATCACGTATGGCGCAATGTCTTCTACCGCTGCGGGCGCATGGTCACGGGCCGCGAGGAGTACCTGGATCTGCTGGCCAACGCGGTCCTGACCGACGGCGATCTGGGGAGCCTGGGCGCGGTGGCCGAGGCCGCTGGCCGGGGCGAGGAGGCTTGGCGCGCCGTGGCGCGGCTCCAGGGCATTCCCGTCGACGCGATCGGTCTGTACGCGGACGAGTGCCGACCCGCCACGCCCTGCAGCATCGGGCTGGCGCGCAGGCCGTTGCCCCCGGGCTGAGACCGCGTCAGGCTGGACGGCGAGCCGGCTGACGGCCGAGGGTGCCCGTTGACAGGGCGGTGCGCGGCGCCTTCGTTGGGCCGCGCATCGGTCCGCAGCCCCATGCGCGACGCCGTGCGCTCAGCGTCACCATCCACGGAGAAAGCGAGCATGGCAGACAAGATCAGAGCAGCCATCATTGGCCTGGGATGGCCCGGCAACGAGCATCTCAAGGGATACTTGGCGTGTCCCCACACCGACGTGGCGGCCATCTGCGACTGGGACGAGCCGCTGCTGCACCGCATCGGCGACCAGTACGGCATCCAGCGGCGTTTCGTCGACTACCGGGAGATGATCGCCTGCGCGGATATCGACGCCGTAAGCATCGCCGTGCCCAACTACGAACACGCGCAGCTTGCCATCGACTGCCTGAACGCCGGCAAGCACGTGCTGTGCGAGAAGCCGCCAGCGATGAACGCCCAGGAAGCCGAGCGCATGGCGGCCGCCGCCCGCGCCAACCAGAAGGTGCTCATGTATGCCCTGGTCATGCGCTTCGGCGCGGAGGTGCGCTATGTCAAGGCGCTCGTCGAGGCCGGCGAGCTCGGCCAGATCTACCTCGGCAAGGCGGGGTACACCCGGCGGCGCGGCATCCCGCGCGGCAAGGACAACTGGTTCATCGACAAGCAGCGGTCCGGCGGCGGCGCCCTGATCGATATCGGCGTGCACGCCCTGGACTGCGTGTGGTACCTGATGGGCACTCCCAAGCCGGTGTACGTGCTCGGTTCGACCTATCACCACTTCGGCCACACCGTGCCCCCGGAGATCACCTTCGACGTGGACGATGCGGCCATGGCGCTCATTCGCTTTGACAACGGCGCCACCCTGTACTTGGAGGCGTCCTGGGCCTGGAATCTGCCCGGAGGCGCGCTCAAGCAGATCGCCGGCACCGAGGGCGGCGCCGATCTGGAGCCGTTCCGGCTGTTCACTGAGAAGAACGGCGTGAGCCTGGATACCTCGCTCGGCCGCGACGGCATGCCGGCCGGGTACGGGAACGCGCCTGCCAACCCGTTCTGCGGGGAGGTGGCCCATTTCGCCGACGTCATCCGCGGCGAAGCCGAACTGATCGCCACCCCGGAGCAGGGCATCCAGATCATGCAGATGCTGGACGCCATCTATGCCTCGTCGCTGTGTGGGCACGGGGTGCGGCTGGAGTGAGTCGAAGCGAGAAGCCGGTGCTGGCGGTCCCGTCCGCAGGGATGCAGCCGACGGTGCCGGCAGGGGCAGCCGCGTGTCGTTTGAGGATCGACAGCGAATCGAGGTGACGAGTCCGGCGCCAGTCCGCGTGGGCGTCTTTGCGGACGTTCACTACGCCGAATCGGTGTACGGCGATCGGTACTGCCGGGATTCTGCCGCCAAGCTGGCCGCGTGCATCGGGTGCCTGGCGTCCGCCGGCGTGGATTTCGTCGTCTGTCTGGGCGATCTGATCGACAGCGGGCCTGCGCCGGGCGCGGAGCGGGCGTACGCGCGTGCCATGGCCGGCCTTGTCGCCGAGTATCCGGGGCCGCGTCGCTGGGTCCTGGGCAACCACGACCTGGCGGCCATGGGCAAGGCGGAGTTTCTCGAGGCCTGCGGGGCGGACCACTCCGCGTACTATGCCTTCGAGGTGCGCGGCGTGCGCTTCGTTGTTCTCGACGGCAACTGCCACGCGGATGGCGCCGACTTCTGCGGCGGCGATTTCGCGTGGGACGATGCCTGGGTGGCGCCGGCGCAGCTCGAGTGGCTGGCAGCCGAGCTGGCCGCGGCCGGCGACGGGCCAGCGGTGGTCCTGTGTCACGAGAACCTCGACCACCGACTGTGGCAGGGCACGGTGGACCCGCATGTCGTCCGCAATGCGCCCCAGGTCCGCCGGATTCTGGAGGCATCCGGCCGAGTGGCAGCGGTGGTCCAGGCCCACTTTCACCCGGGGATGCATGCCTGGCACAACGGGATCGCGTACCTGGGCCTGCGCGCGATGGTCGTCGGCCCGGGGCTGGCCAACAACGCCTTCGGCGTGCTCACCGTCCACCGGGACGGGGCCGTGGAACTGGAAGGGTACGGCCAGCAGCCCTCGTGGACGGTGCGGCCGCCGTGAGGCGCCCACGAAAGGACGCGCCGGAGGCCGGCTACGGCCGCCGAGCTGGGCGCGGGCTCCGGCCGCGCGCTGGAGGCGGCAGGAACGCTGGGCGCGCGCCGTCAGAACGAGTCGGCGCAGTCGGTGACGCTGACCTTGCTGCAGAGCATGTACGCGGGCACGCTGGCCCCTTCTGGTTGGCGCCGCCCGTAGGTGCTCGACAGATTCACCGGCACCGGCCTGCTGCTGAGCGCCTCGATATTGCCGAAGACCTTGGCGAAGGTATCGGTGATGCGGGTGGAGAAGATCGGCCGCGTCGCCGTGCCGTTCTCCAGCAGGACCGCGTTGAAGCGGCTGCTGCCGGTGAAGATGCCCTGGCTCCGGTTCGGGACATTGAGGTAGTGCAGCGCCGGGATGTACAGCACGCGCTCTAGACCGCCAGCCGCATCGCCGACGTCTGCGGGGCCGCTGCCGGGTGCCATCACCAGGCTCCACGAGCCTGCGTGGGGAGTCGGCTGCCGGCCGTACCGGGCTGCGGTCGCCAGATCGTAGGCCAGACCCGCCAGCGTGCCCGCCTGTATCAGGGGGAAGCGGCGACGCGTCAGCCCGGCCCCATCGAAGCCGAAGCGGAACGTCTGCGCATCGGCCGGATCGTCGATCACGGTGACCTGCTCCGAGAGGATCCGCTCGCCCAACTGCCTGCCGGCCGTCCAGCCCAGTTTCTCCTCGTACCCGCGCCCCATGAAACCGGTCCACATGGCCAGGCCGAGGAGTTCCCCGATCGCTTGCGGGCCGAAGGCGACTGCGTACTCGCCAGGGGCGACGCGCCAGCCCGGACGCGCGTACACCGGCAGCAAGGCTCCCAGTTCCGCGATCGCCGGCTGGGCAGCGACCTGATCGGCGCGCCATCCGGTCTGCTGGATGGCCAGTTCCCAGCGTTCGTCCGGGTGCTTGAGCACGCAGGTGAAATGCTGGTCGGTCCCCAGATGCCAAGCCGTTGCTGGCGAGGCGGTGCCGGCTAGGAAGAGCTCCAGCGAGCCGCTGCTCCACGAGCCGGAGTAGTTGTAGCTCCTCCCGAGCGCCGCCATGATGCGCTCGTAGGTCTCTACCTTGGCGGCCGGGTCCAGCGCCTCCAGCGCCGGGTCGTACTGCGGCTGCTCGGCGATCGACGCCGCCACCGCCGGCTCGATGGGCTCGTAGTCCTTGGGCATGGCTACTGCCGTCTGGGCGACGGCGCGCTCCAGCGCCGCGCGCACCGTGGCCGGCCCGTCGATGTCGCCCATCAGCGTGTAGGCACTTTGGCGCCGGCCCGCGAGCACCTCTACGTCCAGCCGGGTGAGGTCCTCGCTGGTGTTCAGGCTCACCGAGTTGTTGCCGATGCGCAGCAGATGGCTCTTCTCGCGGTGCAGCGTGAAGAAGGCGTGGATGCCGCGCCGGATCGCCTCGTCGCGCACGTGCAGGATGCTGTCGCGGGTCTGCGAATCCAACATGGACTAACTCCGTTCTCCGGTCAGGACATCGTCGAATCGGAGCACCGGCACGCCGTGCCCGATCTCCATGATCTGGTTGGGCTCGCCCTTGCCGCAGTTGGGGACCTGCTGGACGCGCCAGGTGCTGGCATCGCCGACCGCGCTCAGGCTGCGGTAGAACTCGAGCGTGTGACCTTGGTAGGTGGGATTGCGCAGGACGCGGGCGATCTGCCCGTCCCGGACTTCCCAGGCGATCTCGCAGCCGAAGTGGAAGTGTTCTCGGTTGCTGCCGATCGACCAGCTCGTCGGACAGTCGAGGATCAGCCCATCTTCGGTGGCAGCCACGATCTGGTCCAGCGTCCCGTCCGTGCCCGGCACGATGTTGACGTTGGTCATCCGGTCGATGGGAGCTCGATAGAAGGCCGTGGCGCGACTGGCGCCGCCGCTGGCGGCGAACAGCCGCCGCCCCGCGCGCTGGTTGGCCTCGTTGATCATGGCGCGACTGCTCAGACAGTTGACCAGCAGCCCGCGATCGATCAACAGGTAGTCGCGCTCCGGGGTGCCCTCGTCGTCGTACCCGAACGACCCGGGGCTGTTCTCGATGCCGCCGAAGGCGCTGACCGTGAGCTTCTCCGAGCCGTACTGCAGGCGCCCGAAACTCTCCAGCGTGACGAAGCTGCCACCGGCGAACGAGAGCTCGTACCCCAGGATGCGGTCCAGTTCGAGCGGATGGCCGATGGTCTCGTGCACCTGGAGAAAGCCTTGGCCGGGCAGCAGGATGACGCTGCGCCGCCGGTGTTCTACCACCGGCGCCTGGAGCAACTGCCCCAGTTCCTCGGTGACCTGCTCCGCCCGGCCCGACCACAGCGCCGGCTCCAGGACCATCTCCCACCCGCGGGTGCCGCGGCCCGAGGTCCACAGTTCGTGCGAGCGCCGCTGCATCCGATGGTCCTGGTCCAGGCCCATGACCATTAGGGTCGCGAAGCAGTTGGTGAGCTGGCGGTCGATGCGACTGCCCTCGCTGTTCCAGAACCGGTTGGTCATCCGCTGCAGTTGCAGGCGGATCAGGCGGTGCTGGACGAAGGGGGCCGCCAGACGGGCATCGAGCCGGCGAAGGAAATCCAGCTTCTCTGCCAGCGGGACGTCGAGAGGATCCCGGCCCACGGGCGACCGATAGGCTCCGCTCACCGGCGGACAGCGGCCCATGTCCAGCGGCACGCCTACCAGGGCGGCGGCGGTGCGGGCGTTGGCCAACGCCCGCACGAACGCCTGCGGGGCCTCGCGCACGCGGCTGGTGGCGGCGAAGCCCCAGGCCCCGCCGCACAGCACCCGCACGCCCAGCCCGCTTTCCAGTTCGGCCGCGTTCTGCTCCAGATTGCCGTCGTACAGCAGCAGGTTCTCGGAAGCGTCTTCGCTGTAGCAGCGCACGTCGCAGTACTGGGCGCCGGCCGCCATCGTCTGGGCCATGCCAGCAGCCACCGCGCTGTCGAGAACGGCATCGATCTCCATGCTCACCTCACCGCGAGAAAGCCAGGCACCGTTCAGCGTCGAGCCAGCCAGCGCACGACGTGGTCGACCACGTCGCGCTCGACGCCGTCCAGCGGCGCCTGGTATCCGTAGTAGCAGCCGGAGTACACCACCCGGCCGCGGCCGACTTCGGCAGCGACGTACACCGGGTCGCCGAAGGTGTTGCGGATCAGCACCTGGCCGCGCGGCCCGGGGACGAAGATCATGTGGTCGTAGAACTCGGTGGCGAACTCGGTTCCGGGCGCCACGTCGCCCAGGGCCGCATGCTGGGCCGCGACCACCAGGTGCGTGTGCACCACGTGGCGTTCGGCCTCCACATTGTGCTGTGGGCAGCCGCGCGTGGCCACGTCCGCGAAGGGACTGGCCATGGACCAGGCGGTATCGTGGGTCAGCAGCAGGCCGCCGCCTTCCGCGACATACTGGCGCAGGGTTTCCACGAAGGGGTGATCCGGGCCCCACTCGTGGTTGAAATTCTGCAGGACCACCACGTCGGCGCCGCGCAGGTAGCTGAGGGTGGTGCCCGCCATCTGGTGGATTTCGAACAGATCCATGGCCTCCAGCGTCTGGCGCAGGTACGGCCGGCTCTCGTGGAGCACCAGCTGGGGGCGATCCGTCTGCCGGGGCAGCTCCGTCAAGCCGAAAGTGTCGGGGGTCTCGCGCGGGGCGCGCCAGAACGACCAGTCGCCGCTCCGGATGGCTCGGTTGGCGCGCGCGAACCAGGCAAAGTAGTCGCGGTGCGTCCCCGCATACGTGGGCCCCTCGTAGAAGACCCAGTACCCGTCGGTCAGCGCGGCGCTCATGACGGCGTTGCGGCCGCAGAATTCCGCGTCGGCGCCCTCCACCACTGGGTCGAGTCCTCCGGCGTACATGAAGGGGCCGCCGGGCTGGGCCCGGGCCCAGGTCATGCGCTCCAGCAGCAGGTCGTGGTTGCTCTGCAGCGCCTCGCCGTGCCCGGCCCACGTGCCCGGCCGGCCATAGATGCTGGCATCGGCGAGGATCAGCGGTGCCCGCGGCGTGGCCCACTCGCGATAGGTCGCTGCGGTCATGAACAGCGTGCCGGGCGCCGGGTAGATGCAGAACTGGAACTCGGGCGCGTACCGATCGACAGCTTGCCGGAGGGCTCGGCAGCGCTGCCGCCAGCGCTCGATCTGGAATTCGGCGAAGGCCGCGTGGAGCCCTCGTTCCTCCAGCCAGGGTTGGCGAGCCGCCGGCGCCAGCGCTGGCAGCTCGATGCCCTGGCTGGCGGCGAACTCCCGGAGGATCACCTCGTCGTACGACAGATCGTAGAGGTTGCCCCCGTGGGGGCCGGGCGCGTAGTTCTCGAAATCCAAGAAGACGCCGATGAGGGTGCTGTCCGCCGCTGCCATGCGGGCGTATGCGACGATGTAGCGGCTGGCCCACTCCCACCATGCATCCGCGTTGGGGCTGTACAGCGGCTGCTCGGCCCCGCTGGCCCACACCAGTCGCTGGCCCGCCGCGGTGCTGTCCGCAGGCGCCTCGAGCGAGCCCCGCATCCAGGGCATGTGGTACATCCCGTGCTGGGCGCACCAGGCGTTGACCCGCTGGACCGCCTCCAGATCGTCGTGACCGATCCGGGGCGACCAGACGTTGAAACCGGCGGCCGCGGCTTCGGCCACCATCCATTCCTCGGTGCGCCAGCCAACCTCCGGCTGCATGACCTTGTCCACCAGGATGGCCAGCTTCTCCTGGCGACCCAGCGCCTGGCGCGGTACGCCTCCCCAGGAAGCGCTCGACCAACCCACGGCGACGGCCAGACCGCCGGCGACCACCAGGGTGGAGAGACGCGTCAGCCCGTTCATGTCGTTCCTCTTCGCGCACGACGCGGCGCACCGGACAACAGGGCGGCCGCCGCCTATCTTTCCGTCCCGGCCAGCGGTTCCGGCGCGGCCGCGCCGATGCGAGCCTGGCGGCAGGAAAGCCGCGCGCGTCCGCCCAGCGGGCAGCGACCCAGCCACGGACAGGAGGGAAGGTGGTGCAAGCAACGCGGCAGCACAAGGACGATTGGCACTTGTTCGACTTCGTCTGGGCAGCAGCCACCGTCCACGAGGAGAGCGTGCTGTTTCTTCGTGCCGCTCCAGGAGCGGCGCCCGACGGCCCGCTGCTGTTGCCGCCGCACGTGGTGCTCAGCGTGCGCAGTGCCAGCGGCCGGGTTGAGTACGTGGCAGGCCGCGACTTCGAGGTCGATCGGCCGAGCAGGCGGCTGGTGCTGCTGCCGGACTCCCGCATTCCGTTTCTCGAGCGTGCAGCCCTGTATCGACCCGCTGGCCAGGACGGCGGCATCGCGCATCTGGCCGGCCAGCCGGGCGTGCATCTGCTGTTTGGCGAGGGGCACTACTTCCACGATCTGCAGACCGTGGTCACGTACATGGCTGCGGAACCCTGGTACGGGACGGTGCCGCCGCACTGCGGGACGGCGCTGGCCCGCACCCGAGCCCGTCTGGCCAAAGCCCAGCCGCTGCGCGTGTGCTTGAGCGGCGACAGCATCTCGGCGGGCGCCAACGCCTCGGCGTGTACCGGGGCGCCGCCGAGCATGCCGCCGTACGGGCCGTTGCTGTGCTCGGGACTGGCAGCGCGGTACGGCAGTCCGGTAGCCTTCAGGAACTTGGCAGTCGGCGGCATGGGTGCCGCGCACGGCATCGAGGTCGGCGCCGAGGCAGCGGCCTGGCGGCCAGATCTGATGCTGGTGGCGTACGGCATGAATGACGTGGGCCGGCGCGACCCGGAGACCTACCGGCAGCAGATCGCCGCCGGCATGGAGCGCGTCCGCCAGGGCAACCCCGAGGTCGAGTTCGTCCTGGTGGCGCCGATGCTCGGCAACCCCGAGTGGGTGCACACGCCGCCGGAGATGTTCCCGCGGTACCGGGACGCGCTGGCTTCCTTATGCGGCCCGACAGCAGCCCTGGCAGACCTGACGCAGCTGTGGACGGACGTCCTGCGGCGGAAGCGGTACCACGACCTGACGGGCAACGGGGTGAATCACCCCAACGACTGGGGCCATCGCCTGTACGCCCAGGTGCTGCTGGCGCTGCTCAGTCCACCTGCAGCCTGAACCAGCGCCCGTTGGCGACGCAGTCCTCCTAGCACCAGAAGGCGCCCAGGATCGTGTCGTCGGGCATGCGCGTCAGGCTCGGCGCCCCGAAGCGCAGCACGGCGAAATCGGCCGACATGTTGGCCGAGTGAGCGGTCAGCGCGGCGCCGGTGTTCGCGATCGGTCGGGCCGCCACTCGCGGGTGCTCACCAGGCCGCGGCTGCCCTATCGTCGAGCCGCGCGTCGCAGCACCTTGCGGCGCGTCGCCTCGATCCAGGCCTCCGTCCGCGGGAAGTCCTCCAGGCTCTTCAGCGGCGCCAGCAGCGACTCGTCGCGCGCCACCCCGGCTCGCTGCAGCAGGGCGTAGTCCTGCAGCCCTTCGGCAAAGACTTCCCAGCGCAGCGAGTCGATGGGGCCGGTCGGCCCGGGGTAGAGCTGAAAGGGGTCGCCGTACGCCCAGCCGGGCCAACTGTGCCCGTCCTGGACGGTGAACGGATCGATCAGTTCGCGCGTTTGACTGCGATACCAGTAGTTGCCGCCCCAGTGCAGAAAGCCGGCAAACGGCCACCGGTAGAACAGCCACCCGTTCATGCGGATCTTGGGCAGGGGGGTGTCCAGCAGGCGCTGCACGAACCGCCCGCGGGGGCCGCAGCAGTAGTAGCACCAGCAGGGGATCCCGGCGGCGACGAAGCTCAGCGCGGTGCGCGTGCTCGGGATCGGCATGTCCGTGAGCTGTTCGCGTCCGAACGCGATGTCCGTGAGCGCGTCCATGGTGCGCATCCAGGGGGCCAACTCGCGCAGAATGGCCCGCGCGGCCTGGTAGTTGGCCTTGGCTTCGTCGCCGTGGGGCTCATCGGACACGTGGAAGAAGCTGCGTTGGTGCAGCCGGTGGGCGGTGAGGAAGCGGTCCAGCTCGGGCAGGAATTGCGCCAGGAATCCCCGGTAGATCGGCGAGGTGGCCGGCGTGTCCGGTGGCCACAGCAGTCTCTCCTCTACGCCTTGGTCCTCGTAGATGCGGATGGCGTGGTGCGCGCCCCACTGGGTGAACAGGTGCGTCCACTCCAACCGCTGCAGGCCGCAGCGTCGGGCCAGTTTGACGTAGCGCTCCACGTCCGTCCAGTCGAAGGCGTACCGCCCGCGGCCGTGCCGCGTCACCCGGAGCAACTGCGTGGGCCGCTTGACCCCGTCCAGCGGCGGCGTGAACACCGGCGTGTAGAGCGTGTCCTGGCCGTGCTCGGCCAGATCGCGCAGGTACTCGGGCAGGATCCGCCAGTAGCGCCTGTCGAAGGCCATACAGCCATAGCGATCGAGCAGGGCGTCGTTGTAGAACCAGTGCGTGACGGCGAAATCCCGGCGCTCGCCCACGACCACGTCGTGCAGGCGCACGCGGACGCGGTGCTCGGCCACCAGCTCGGACGCGTCGGTGCCGATCAGCCGGACCTGGATTTCGTGAGAACCGGCCGCCGCGCCCGGGCCCGGCTGGAGCGTCACCCAGAAGGCATGGGTCTCCCCGGCCGGCAGGAGCAGCCGGTCCTCGTCGAACAGCGGATCCGGGACGTACCCTGGGATCATGCCCAGACCATCGGTGTCGTCCGCCAACACCGGGGTGTTGTGATGGCGCACGGGCACGAACCCCACCCGGCGCACGCGCGCGGCGATGCCTGCCGGCGGCCTGACCTCGAGGGCTATCTCGCGCGGGTCGCCGTGGTCCTGGCGCAGGGCCACCTGGAAGCTGACCCGCTGGTCCAGGGCGGACTCCAGCCGCAGCAGCCGGGCGCTGCGGGCAGGGGTGGCTGGGAACAGGCGGACGAGCGCTGAGCTGATCCACGAGTGGATGGCCATAATGGACGATCTCCCCGGTGAACGAGTGGGAAGCTGGGTGTGGGCGGACGCACTCGGGCCGACAAGAAGACGAATCGGCAGCCCAGGCTCAAGCAGGACTCGGGCCGGCCGCGTCTACCGCCGGTGCGATCGGCGTCGTCTGCCGGGACGGACGCTGGCATCGGCGGCGCGCGGGGCGGCCTCGAGCCCGGGGGCGCGCTCCGGCGGCACGGTCTCCGCGACGGCAGCGGGCACCGCAGCCAGCGGCGGCCGCGGCTCGACGCGCGTCGGCTTGTCCGGCAGGGCGATGTTCAGCTCCAGCACCTCGCAGTCGCCGGTCCGTTCCACGGTCACCGTCACCTGGTCATCGGCGATCGGGACGTATCTGCGGACCACCTCCAGCAGGTCCTTCTGCAGCAGCGGCAGATAGTGCGGGGCGCTGGCGCGGCTGCGTTCGTGGGCCACGATGATCTGCAGCCGCTCCTTGGCCACCGCCGCGGAGTTGCGCCGCGGGGCGCGGAGGAAGTAGTCGAGAAGTCGCATGGCTCACCATCCGAAGAGGCGAGAGAGGAGGCCGCGCTTGGGCGCCTCCAGGAAGCGGTGGGGGCGGTCCTCGCCCAGGAAACGATCGACGATGTCCATGTAGGCCTGGCCAGCGTCGCTGCCGTTCATGAGGGTCACCGGAATGCCCGAGTTCGAGGCGATCAGGACCGACTCGGATTCCGGCACGACGCCCAGGAAGGGGATGGCGAGGATCTCCTGGACATCGGCGGCGCTGAGCATGTTTCCCGAGTCGACGCGCTCCGGCTCGTACCGCGTGATGACCAAGTGCTCCTTGACCGGATCCTCCTCCCGTTCGGCCCGGCGCGTCTTGCTGGCCAGCATGCCGATGATGCGATCGGAGTCGCGCACCGACGAGACTTCCGGGTTGGTGACCACCAGGGCTTCGTCGGCGAAGTGCATGGCGATCATCGCGCCGCGCTCGATGCCGGCGGGAGAGTCGCAGACGATGTACTCGAAGCGCTGCCGCAACTGATCGATGATCTTCTCGACGCCCTCCAGCGTCAGGGCGCTTTTGTCCCGGGTCTGCGAGGCCGGCAGGATGAACAGATCGTCGATCCGTTTGTCCTTGATGAGAGCCTGGTTCAGCGAGCCCTCGCCGTGGATGACGTTGAGCAGGTCGTACACGACCCGCCGTTCGCAGCCCATGACCAGGTCGAGATTGCGCAGCCCCACGTCGAAGTCGATGACCACGGTCTTGTGGCCCCGCAGCGCCAGCCCCGCCCCGAACGCGGCACTGGTGGTGGTCTTGCCCACGCCTCCTTTGCCCGAGGTAACCACGACGACTACAGCCAATCTCGCTACCTCCTTGGCAGTCCCCGGACTGCCTGCTCGATGGGACGGTTCAACCGAGAACACACCGGCCGAATGGATGCACCCGCAGACGGCCGTCTTCCAGAAATACCTGGACGGTCTGGCCGAGCCAGGCGGCGTCCAGTTCCTCGCTGACCACGTACTCGCCGGCGATGGCCACCAGATCGGGGTTGAACTGCAAGCAGAAGATCCGCGCCGTCGTGTCGCCTTCGGCGCCGGCGAGGGCGCGCCCGCGCAGAGCGCCGTACACATGGATGTGACGTCCCGCCAGGATCTCCGCGCCAGAGCTGACCGAACCCAGCACGATGAGATCCGTACCGGGCGCCACCACGCGCTGCCCCGAACGGACATGCTGCGCGACGATCGTCGGCAAAGGGACGCGGTGCTGGGCCTGCTCCGACGGCGCGCGGCGTGACCCGACTGCTGGGCGGCCCCGCGCAGCCGCGGGTTGGCCAGCGCCGTCCTGGCTCTCCGGCCCAGTCTGTGCACCCGCGTCTGGTGGTTCGGCGGGCACAGGGGCAAAGACGCCCAGGCGGGCGTCGATGGCCTGCTGCCGGAGTCCTGGCTCGGTGCAGCGCACGCCGACCGGCGTCAGTCCTAGACTGCGGAGCGTGTCGACCAGAGCGCCCAGGTCCAGCGTCGCGGCCGAATCGCCGAGCGTTGTCAGGTCGATGGCGATCGGCGCGTGCGCGAACAGCGCCGGCGCCTGCTCGATGCACTCCTGCAGTTGGGCCCGCAGCAGCTCGAGATCCGGTTGGCGCAGGTGCAGGACCATCACGCTCAGGCTGCTGCCCTTGAGCTCGAATGCCCGAGAAGGCTCCATAGACGCGGTGCCGGCCTGCAGCGCAGCGATCAGCAGGAGCTGTTCGCTCCGCCAGCAGGCATACAGGGACCCACGCCCCGACTTGCCAGCATGCCGGCCACGGCCGAACCGCGGGAAGCGCCGGCCGGCACGGTCCGAGGGCATGGACCGAGCGGGTGCACGGCAGGGGAGTACGAGCGCCGAGGGGAGTCGGCTTCCCTAAGCAAAGGCACCGAAGCCGATCGCGCCAGCGGCAGCGCGGAGCATCGTGGCGCCGGCAGTGGGCCGCGTGCTGGACGAACCAGCAGCGGGCCACTCGGCCGCCGGACCCGAGGGCGCCCGCCGCGGGCAGTCAGGGGTTCGACCGCGGATCACAGTTGGGAGGCCCCGCGCCGTTTCAGCTCGGCGACGATCTGCCGCACCTCCTGGCTGCGCTCTTTGGGGGCGACCAGCACCGCGTCTTCCGTGATCGCGACCACCAGTCCCTCCAGACCCAGCAGGCCGACGGCCATGCGGGCCCCCGCCACGTTGTTGACCACCAGACAGTCGCGGCTGTGCAGCAGGACCGCTTCGCCGGCGATGACGTTGCCATCGGCGTCTGCCTGGGCCTGCAGGGAGCGGGCCAGCGCGTCCCACGAGCCGAGATCGTCCCAGGCGAAGTCGCCGTGCACCATGACGATGCGTCGGGTCCGCTCCATCAACGCGTAGTCGATAGAGATGTCCTCCAGGAGCGCGAAGCGGCGCTCCACCGCGGGCTCGTCACCAGCCTCCAGCAGCGCGGCCAGATCGCGGACCGTCTGGGCCATGTCGGGCCGGACGCGCGCCAGTTCGTCGAGGAACGTGCGCCAGCGGAAGAAGAACATGCCGCTGTTCCAGAAGAAGCGGCCGCTGGCCACGAACTGCTCAGCGGTGGCGCGGTCCGGCTTCTCGCGGAAGCGCGTCACCAAAGACACGGGCACGGCTGTCGCGGCCGCTGGGCGGGCGGAGCCATCCGCTGCCACCTCGATGTAGCCGAACGCCGTCTCGGGACGGGTGGGGACGATGCCGATGGTAGCGATCACCGGTTCCGCCTCGACGGTCGCCAGAGCAGTGTCGATCGCCGCGGCGAAACGCTCGGGCGGCTCGATCCGGTGATCGGCGGTGACGACGGCCACGGCCAGATCGGCGGCTGCTGCGCCGAACCGCGCCAGGCACTGGGCCGCCGCGTACACCAGGCATCCAGCCGTGTTGCGTCTGCACGGTTCGGCCCAGACATTGGCCGGCGGGACGATGCCGGCGCTCCTGATCGCGGCCACCAACTGGCGAGTCGTGGCGACGAAGATCTGCGCTCGAGGCACGGCGACCGCCAGCCGCTCGCAGGCCTCTTCGAGCAGCGTCTGCGAGGTGCCAGTCAGCCTGAGCAACTGCTTAGGCAGATGGGAGCGAGACAGCGGCCAGAAACGTTCGCCGGAGCCGCCCGCCATGATCAAGCCAACGCGCGTGGATGGAGGGTCGGTGGCCATCGGAGAGCCTGGCGGTATTGGGGTGTGCTGCGAGCCGATCGCGGCCGCGCCGTGGCTGGAGACGCGACGCCGCAAAGATAGCGGTGGCGGCGGAGCGCGGAAATCGCCGCGGCCGGCGCGCCGGTCATGAGCGGGGCGTCTTGGACAGGCGGGCCGTATCTGCGATCTTGTCAGACAGACAGCGCGCGCCCGCGCAGGCCGGGATCGTCTGGCGGCGGCGTCGCTGGCACGATGGGCGTCAGGAGACACCACTGGGCGCGGCTGGCTGCCAGCGGCTGGCATAGGCTCGAACGTGAGGTCTGGTATGCAGAAGAGAACCGCCTTCTCGCTGTGGTACGTGGCGCTGGGGCTTTCCCTGGTCCTCGCCATGCAGCCGTTTCTGGCCGAGCATCGGGTGCAGGAGATTCCCTACTCGCAGTTCCGCCAGCACCTGCTGGAGGGGCGCATCGCCGAGGTGCGCATCGGCCAGTATTTCCTGCACGTGCGCTTGGCGGCGCACGGCGAGCAGCCGGAGACCAGGGTGCGGGTGCGGCCGCTGGAGGATCCCGAGCTGATCGCGGACCTGCAGGAGCACGGCGTCGAGTACCTGCGCGTGGACGATAGCAGCTTCCTGGTGGAGCTGCTCACCCGCTGGGTGCTGCCCATCGGCCTGCTGGCGCTCGTCTGGGGTTTCGTCTTCCGCCGTCTGGGACCGGCGGGCGGGGCGATGACCTTCGGACGCTCGAAGGTGAAAGTCTACGACGCCAGCCAGGCGCAGCGGGTCACGTTCGCGGACGTGGCCGGGATCGACGAGGTGGAAGCCGAACTCCAGGAGATCATCGACTTCCTGCGCGCCCCTGGCCGCTTCCTGCGCCTGGGCGGCCGGCTGCCCAAGGGCGTGCTGCTGGTGGGACCGCCGGGCACGGGCAAGACGCTGCTGGCCAGGGCGGTCGCGGGGGAGGCAGGAGTGCCCTTCTTCAGCATCTCGGGGTCCGAATTCGTGGAGATGTTCGTCGGGGTGGGGGCGGCCCGCGTGCGCGACCTGTTCGAGCAGGCCAAGCTGAAGGCGCCCTGCGTGGTCTTCATCGACGAGATCGACGCGATCGGCCGCGGCCGCGGCATCGGTGGCTTGGCCGGCGGCCACGTGGAGCAGGAGCAGACGCTCAATCAGCTTCTGGTGGAGATGGACGGGTTCTCCTCCGACCGGGGAGTGATCATCATGGCGGCCACCAATCGGGCCGACGTGCTGGATCCGGCCCTGTTGCGTCCCGGCCGCTTCGATCGTCAGATTCTCGTCGACCGCCCGGACCTGGAAGGACGGGTGGCCATCCTGCGCGTGCACACCCAGCGCATGCCGCTGGCCGCCGACGTCGATCTGCGCTCGCTGGCGGCGCAGACCCCGGGCATGGTCGGCGCGGACCTGGCCAATCTGTGCAATGAAGCCGCCCTGCTGGCGGCGCGGCGCGAGCGGGCCGAGGTGACCCAGGCAGATTTCCAGGAGGCCATCGAGCGCGTGGTCGCCGGCTTGGAGAAGAAGAGCCGGCGACTCAACCAGACCGAACGGGAGATCGTCGCGTACCACGAGGCCGGGCACGCGGTAGTCGGCCATTTCCTCGCCCACGCCGAAGTGGTGCAGAAGATCTCCATCGTGCCGCGCGGCCTGGGGGCGCTGGGGTACACGCTGCAGGCACCGCTGGAAGACCGATACCTGATGACTCGCGACGAGCTGCTGGACAGGATCGCCGGTCTGCTGGGAGGCCGCAAGGCCGAGGAGGTCGTCTTCGGGCGCGTCTCCACCGGCGCCCAGAACGATCTGGAGCGCGTCAGCGAGCTGGCCCGGCGCATGGTGTGCCAGTACGGGATGAGCGAGCGCGTCGGCATGGTGTGCCATGTGGACGCGCGGTACGGGAACTACCTCGGCGACGCGCTCGTGGGCGCCCGCTCCTTCAGCGAGGAGACAGCGCGGTTGGTGGACGCGGAGGTCCGGGCGATCATCGAGGGCCAGGGGCTGCGAGCCCGGGGTCTGCTCGAGGAGAAGCGGGACCTGCTCGAACGGGTGGCCAGGGCGTTGCTGGCACGCGAGACCCTGACGCGCAGCGAGTTCGAGCAGCTCGCCGGCCCGCGGCCCGCGGCTTTCGACAGCGCTACCCAGGCGGCCGGGACCGCGCCGGCATGAAGCGGGCGGCGCGCTGCTGTGCCATCCGCGTGCACGTCCGGCGGGCCACCGTCGCCGACGTGCCCGCATTGGTGGCTCTGGAGACTCGGGTCTTTCCCGAGGATCCGTTCAACGAGAGGCAGTTCCGCTATCTGGTGCTGAAGGCGCAGGGAGCGGTGCTCGTTGCAGAGGTCGACGGACGGCCAGCCGGTGCGGCGGTCACCCTGTGGCGCCGCCGGAAAGACAGCGCGCGCCTGTACACGCTCGCAGTGGCCTCGTGGGCCCGGGGCCGAGGCGTCGGCACGAGGTTGCTGGGCGCCTGCGAAGAGGCGGCCCAGGCGGCCGGATGCCGGCGCCTGCGGCTGGAGGTGCGGGCTGGCAATGTGCGGGCCCGCGCCTTCTACATGCAGCGCGGCTACCGAACGGTCGCCGCACTGCGGGGCTACTACGCAGGTGGGGAGCACGGCGTGCGGATGTGTCGCCAGTTCGCGTCAAGGCGTCGCTGGGAGGTCGATGCGCCGGCGCCGGCCGCACCATTGCGGCGGGAGTCGGGAGTTCGT
>Ga0067045_1003681_pt1 | contig 18455 bp, 19 predicted proteins | sample TerdegcTABiofilm_FD_59184 | JGI IMG/M metagenome (GOLD analysis project Ga0067045, IMG submission 59184) | Combined Assembly of (Gp0054472, Gp0054536) Wastewater bioreactor microbial communities from Singapore -Terephthalate degrading... | reverse complement strand
GGCAAGACGTCAACGTCGATCAATGTGGGCGCGGCCCTGGCCGAGCTGGGCTGCCGCGTGCTGGTTGTCGACTGCGACCCGCAGGCCAATGCCACGGTGAGCCTGGGCGTTGATTACGCCGAACTGGAGTACTCCCTGGCCGATCTGCTGGATGGCACGGGCGCTGACCTGACAAGCCAGGCACGCCTGACAAGCCTGGCATGCCAGGCGTGCCCGAACCTCTACCTGATCCCCTCGAGCCCTACTGATCTCAGCGCCGCCGCCCGTAACCTGTCCGCTGAACGTGGCGACCAGTTCCGCCTCAAGGAGGCGCTCGCCGGCATCTCCGACGAGTTTGATTTCGTCCTGATCGACTGCCCGCCCTCGCTGTCGATCCTGACCATCTCGGCGCTGATCGCTGCGGACGCGGTCCTGGTGCCGGTGCCAACCGAGTTCCTGTCGCTGGAGGGCGTAGCGCAACTGCTCGATACGGTGGACGTGATCCGCCAACGGTTCAACCCGCAGCTTGCAGTGCTGGGGCTGCTGCCCGTTCGTTATGAGTCACGACCCCGCGGCGCGCAGGTGGTCCTCGAGCGGCTCGGGGATTTCGGCGTACCCGTCTTCGAAACGAAGGTGAGGAAGACCGTCACGATCTCTGACGCACCGGGCACCGGGCTTCCTGTGACCCTGTATGATCCGACGTCGCGAGGAGCCGCTGACTACAGGGCGGTGGCCAAGGAGGTTCGCGAGCGTGCCCAAGCGTGATCCACGGGAGTTCCCAGAAATGCCTTCCGCACGCCACCGCAAGGAGCGCCCGCATCTGGTGGACATCATCGCTGATGAGACTTCCGGGCCTGCCATNACTGACAAGCCAGACAAGCCTGGCGTGCCAGACAAGCCTGGCGTGCCAGACAAGCCTGGCACGCCTGACACGTCAGATACGCCCGGAAAGTCGGACTACAAGCAGACCCGGCAGACCAAGGCGGGGGAGACCGTCAGAAGGGCGACCTTCTGGTTGACGGACGAAGACATTGAGCAGATCGAAGCACTTCAGCGGATTGTGGAGGTGCCGGGTGTCCCTGGCATCCCTGACAAGTCCGCAGTGGTTCGAGAGGCAATCCGGCGACTAGCCACCGGCGGCAATGGCGAGTAGGCGAGTGCTGAACTGAGCATTCGATGAGCCTTGCATCGGAAGGAGTGACCAGGGCGCGCAAGTAGTAGGGGACAGGGCGGTTCTGTAACTGCGGTGTGTGGAGCAACTGGTGACCATGCGGGCGTTCCGGGCAAGCGCTCTGCATGAGGCAAGCACGAGACGCGGGGACTTGTGACAATGCGGGTAGACGTGAAACACGTCGTCACTCACAGGTGGGGGAGAGCCCAGAGATGGACGAGCACGAAGGCGGCAGGATCATCATTGAGGACCCGGGGCTTCGCTCCGGCTTTGTCCAGGTGCCTCAAGCAGTCTTCTTTGACGCTGGCCTGACTGACGGCGCTGTTCGCGTATACGGCGCCCTTCTCTGGTGGGCGTGGAAAACCGGTAAAGCACCGGAGCAGAAGTTCATGGGGCAGGAGTTGGGAATGGGGGAGAGCACCGTCCGACGCCACTTGGCCGCGTTGAAGGATGCCGGGTACATTCGCGTTGAGCAGCTTGGTCTGGGGCGCGCGAACGAGTACATCATTCTGGCGCTCAAAGACGCGAATCCAGACCGCTCAAAATTGAGCGGTCTAGGCGCTCAAAATCGAGCGGTCAAGCCGCTCAAAAATGAGCGGTCCTCTAGAACGACTTCAGACTCTACGACTCAGACTCTCTCTCATAGCACCGATCTGGCCGATGCATTCTTCTCCGCCATCGGCGAAAAGAAGCCCGCCAAGAAACGGCGAGAGAGAGCTTTAGCGATCATCGAAGACCTGACGGCAGAAGGCTTCACGGCCGATGCCATTCGCGCAGCATGCAAACTCGCGGGGGAGAGGGGAGCCCGGGGGCCGGACCTGTTACCCTACCTCATAGGCGAAGCGCATAGTCTCCTTGAGGCCCAGACAACGACCAAGGCCAAGCAAGCCCAGATAATTGCGGCCACGGAAAAAGAGCAGCAGGAGGCAGCTGAGCGGCATTCGGAGGGGCTTGCCCTGGTAGAGGCGTTGACCCCGGAGGAACGGGCGCGCCTCGAGGCCCAGGCACGGGCGACCCTTGGCTTGGATCCGGATCGGCACAAGGGCCCCGCGTCACAGGCGGTTATAACCGGCTGGATCATGACACGGTTGCGAGGGGAGGCACATGAACGGCTGGAAAGTGGATCCTAAGGAAATCATCCGTCTTATCGCTCCGCTCCGCCCATCTCCGCTCCCAATAACTCAACAGCAACCTTTCGGAGTCGACGAGAACGAGAGCAACGCTCTGTGTGAAGTACTGAATTGGGCACAGGAGGAGGCAGAGAAGGTTGCCGGATGGGTCCGTCAGGAGCTCGCCGAGCGGCAAGGAGACGCGACCCTTGGCGATGACTTTGCCTGCCTCATCAGCTTGTTGCGGGCAGTCGGCCCTCGTGTTGCAGCTTACTCAGAGACCAGCGAGGGTCCAGGCGTCGTCAAGGGCTTGGACCCAGTGCAGGCAAGTGGGTTAGCCGAGACTGATCTGCGTATCTTGGAGCAGATTGCGAACTATCCCCCGAAGCGATTCGACTTCGTGTATCTTCCAACCCCCAACGGACACCAAGTCATCTTCCCGTCGGTATCCTATCAGCCCCACATTTCAAGGTTGGTCTGGGCTTCCCGTGGACTATTGCCCATCTTGGCAGGCGAGGCGCGGCTCCGGCGGTGCCCGGCTCCGGCCTCGAACAAGGGAGGGCAGGAGTGTGGACGCTATTTCGTGAGTGGAGGACGAGTGGGGTATCCAGCCCGATATTGTTCGGAGACTTGCCGCAAGCGGGCACACAGACGAAAAGCTAAGATGAGGGCATGACGCTATAAGCGTCACGTCTTTTCGGGTATGGGAGCGGTTTGGATGTTGACAAAGAGGAGATGAGCGGTCAAACTAATGTTCGTGTTTTACTAACTTTGAGCCCAAAGAGTTGAACCCGCGCCTCCTGGCAGAGATATCGCGGGTCCAATGGGTACAGCAGTATACGCTTGTGAACTTTCGCTTGACAGTTTGTAAAGGGTAACTTCACAAGCCCCTTGTGTCAAGAAAGTATTTTGCGCAAGGTTATGTTACTGCCCTCCATCGGCCCCGTGTTCTCGCCTCCAGAAGGCGCGGAAACCGGGGCTATTGTCGTTCGTGGCCCCGGACACGAGGAGGCGGTTAGTATGAGCCCGATTGAGGAACTCCGCAGGGAACTGGGTTTGAGCATTTCTCAGTTCGCGGCGGCCCTGGGGATCGGCTACAACCAGCTCCACCAGACGGAGCGGGGAAGGCAGAACCTACCGCGGAAGGCGTGGCCGGCCCTGCGGGAGATTGGCGTGGACGTGGAGCGGCTGAGGTCCAGGCAGGCAGAGTGGTTTGAGGAGCGGGCCCGTAAGCTCCGCGAGGAACTCGCCGGGAAGATCGCCTGCGCTGGGGGGGCTTGCGCATGACCCCGGGAACCAGAACGCCCCCCGGGCGAGGGGGGCGCAGGCGGAACAGACGCGACAGTCGGCGAGACTGTGAAGAGCATACCCCAAAGCGCCCTGTTGGGCAACATCCCCGATGCCCTGAAGGCGCTCCCACAGTCCGCCCGACCTCTCCAGGAACAACATTACCGCCACGCGGTGCGGTGTGCCCCGGTGTTCCCTCCGGAAGCGGGGGGATACCATGAAGGCCGAGGAACTCAAAGCCGAACTGAAAGCCGCCTTCGCACGTGACCCGCTGCCTTTGGTCAACGCCCTGGGCCTGCGCGTCGATGAACACCGAAGCAAGCCGCCGGGATCGGTTTGGTGTTTCGACGGCGCCGAAACGGAGGCGAGTCTACTCATTGGCGGACGCCCTGAGAAGGCAGGGGCGTGGATCCGCTGGGGGTGCGACGAAGGGGGCGACTGCTTCGCCCTTGTGACACGTGAGCGGAACGCGACCTTCCCCGAGGCTGTGGCGCTTGTGGCCGACGTGTACGGCGTTCCTGTTCCTCCGCCGGCGTCCAAACGGGATAACAAGCCCGGCGCGGGCTCCCGCGGAACCGTCTACCAGGTGAGGGATGCCGACGGCGAGGTCTTGGCCCTGCACCACCGACTTGACAATGGCAATGGGCACAAGCAGGTGTGGTGGACGCAGCCCGACGGCACAAAGGGCCTCGAAGGCGTCACTCCCGGATCCCTGCCGCTGTATCGCCTCCCCGAGCTCCTTGCAGAACCGGCTGGAACCGCCGTGGTGGTGTGCGAAGGCGAGAAGGCCTGCGACGCGGTGACCGCCGCCGGGATCCTCGCGGTGGGTACCTACGGCACCGGCGCAACGCCAGATGATAACGCCCTGCGACCCCTGGTTGACAGGATTGTGATTCTCTGGCCCGACGCCGACAACGCCGGCCGGGAGCATATGGACGCCATCGGCAAGCGCCTGCAGGCCCTCGGGGCTGAGGTTGTCTTCTATGTGGACTGGCCCGATGCGCCCGAGAAGGCCGATGCAGCGGACACCACGCCGGAGCACGTGCGCGAACTCGTGAACGGCGCGGTGCCCTGGGAACCAGTGCCAGAGGAACCACAAGCGCCCTCGTGGACTTCGGCCGAGGCGCTCAAAGAGAAGGTGGCGGACGTGACCTGGCTTTGGCCCGGATGGATACCCTCCGGCTTCGTGACCGTACTCGCCGCGGCACCCGGTGACGGGAAGAGCGCCCTCTCCCTAGACTTCGCCGGGCGCATACTCGCCGGGACACCATGGCCCGGTGGGCAGCCGAACACCACGCCCGCGACTGGCCCGGTGCTGGTGCTGGACTCGGAGGGGTGCCAAGCCATATGGGTACAACGGATTCGCGACTGGGGACTGCCGGGCGCGAGGATCCTGTTCCCCGGGACCGGCTTCGAGCGCGTTCTTCTGGACGACCCGAACGCACTTCTCGCGGTGCGAAACGCTGTGACCGACCACGAGGCACGCCTGCTGATTGTAGATAGCCTCCGCAGTGCCCTGCCGGCCGGCGTCGATGAGAACTCCAGCGAGGTCGGCGCAATCCTCGCGCCTTGGGCCGACCTAGCCCGAGACACGGGCCTTGCGCTGCTCATAGTCCACCACTTCGGCAAGCCGAATCAGCACGACGGGAAGAGCGCCAGTCTGGATCGCCTGCGGGGCTCCACAGCCATCGGTGCTGCGGCCCGTTCCGTGCTGGCCATCGATCGACCGCAAAACGAAAGCCGCGCAGATGACCCGACCATGCGCCTGTCCTGCGTTAAGTCGAATCTGGCGCCAATGCCGGAGCCCATCGGCTTCGCGGTGACCGCATCCGGCGTGACCTATTGCGAAGCGCCCGCAGCAGATCCCGACAAGCATGCGCCGGCCCGTGCCATCGCCGCCGAATTCCTTCTGGAGGTGCTCAAAGACGGCGCCAAGAGCGTGGGGGAAATCGTGGACCTTGCCGGAGAACGCAGCATCGGCAAGAACGCCCTCTATCGCGCGAAAGACAAGCTGCGCCTCGTGGACCTCACCGACGAGTCAGATCCGATGCGCCGCCGAAAACTGTGGGGGCTGCCTGCAAAGAGCACGGACTCCAGCGGGTGGCGGTAGATAGTGGGAATAATGGGATACATGGTTTGTGTGACAAGTATGGGAAGGGTGGGAAGCGTGGGAAACATACGGTCCCGCCTAATGTTTCCCATATTTCCTAGTTTCCCACCTTTCCCAACTTTCCACCCCCTGCAAAGTGGGAAACATGGCGGGAAACATGGAAACGGAGCGTTATGGAGGCACCAATGGCGAGCGTGAGCACCGATACCAAACGGCAGAAACGGGGAGATCGCGACCCCGCCACCGGGCGTTTCGTGGCCGGCAATCCGGGCGGACCCGGCAACCCCTACGCAGCCCGCGTGGGCGAGCTCCGGTCGGCGCTCCTGTCGGCGGTGAGCCCCGGCGACCTCGCGGCGATTGCGAAGCAGCTTGTGGCGGCGGCGAAAGGCGGCGACGTGGCCGCGGCCAAGGTGGTCTTTGAGCGGGTGTTGGGCAGGCCCTTGGAGGCGGACATTCTGGAGCGGCTGGAGGCCCTGGAGGCCCGGATCGGAGGCGGCGAGAGATGAACCTGCCCCTGTTCGGGCCCGAGGATCCATTGCGGCCCGACAAGCCCTGCCCGGACACTGAGCCCGTGGAGTGTTGGGGGACGGAGGGTGAGAGGGCATGACCCTGCGGGTGTGGATCGCGAACCTGGAGCGCCAGGCCCTGTCCTGTAATCTGCTGTGCGGGCGGGGAGAGACATGACACACAAACGGGCGGGAACGGCTCCAGACGGCCCCAGGATCGCGCAGGATGAAGCGGGGGCACTTGTGCCCGCGGAAGCCAGCCCGGCGGCGCTCTACGGGGCTCCAGCGCGTTTCTGTGCGCGTCCTGCGGACGTGGCCCGGTTCGCCCTGGGGATCGGTGCGGCAAGCGGGCGACGCGGGAGCGCTTCGAGGTCGGAGAGGGTGAGTAAGATGCTGCTCAGATCGAGACTGGAGCGGCTGGAGCGACAGGCGATGACACCGACGTGGCAGGACAGGGAGAACCGGCAGATCGAGGCCATGTCAGACGAGGACGTATTGAGCCAACTGAGCGAGACCGTATCTGTCCTTGCGTATTGCATCGAGTACCACTGGCAGCGCGGAGAGCCTGCGTTGGGAGAGAATGACGAGTATCGGCACGGGTTTGCGGAGGCTGTGCACTGTCTGGAAGAGCAACCAAACGTTGACGTGCTCACTGCGCAAGCGGGACGCAGGGCAGTGGAGATCCAGTCCAACCGCCTGGATACCCCTTTGACCCCCTGCGTGCGGTGCGGCCGGCTCGCCCGGTTCGCCCTGGATCTTGCTGGCGGTCACCTGGATTGTTGCCCGTGGTGCGGAAAGCGGCAAGAGGCCGACCCTGAGCAGTGCCCCGACCCCCACAGCGAAGATCGCCGCTCTCGAGCGAAGCGGGGAGCGGTTACGCTGAAGCTGGGGGGAAGTTAGGGCATGCCTGCCTTTGCCCGTGAACCTCGGGGGGAGTCCAGCGGGCACGGGCAGACAGGCCCTGGGGGCGAAACGACCTGCCCATCCGATGCGACGTATAGGCGACAAAACGGTGACAGGATTCAGGGTCTTGGTGGCCCGGACCAAATCCGGATCGGGACAAACGAAGCAGCGGGGCGAAGATCCCGCAGGAGGTCGGCGGACTGTGAGCACGGGCGAACTGATTGCGGAACTGCCGAAGAACCAGCGCGAGGTGGTGCGGCTCCGGCGGACGGAGTACAACGGCATGGACCTCGTGGACGCGCGAGTGTGGAGGTGTCAGTAGTGCCCGGCGGCGAGCACACACCCACGAAGAAGGGCCTCGCCCTGCGCCCCGAGACCTGGGCCGACCTGCTGGAGGCGCTGAAGATCGCCCTGGGGGACGGCGACGGCGCCGACCCGGGCGCGGACGACGACCCCCTCGGGGGCACTGTGTAGCCCGGCAAAGCAGCAACGGATGGCGTACCGGGAAGGAGCGGCGCGGTGCCCCCATCCCCTGGGAACGCGCAGAATCCCGGCGCTGGCTATCAGGGCAGAAATCCTGGACGGGCCGCGGCCTGATGGCGCATTACAGCCAGCGGCGAGAGGCCACATAACAGCCAAAGAAATACCGTGACATTCTCGTGACACTCAAGCGGCCCCAGAGGGCGGGTCGCGAGACGATGGAAACGGCCTTCTGTATGGCCCCAGGATCGCGTTTCGCAGGCGCGGTAGGGTAAGGGTGCGGGGCAATTGGTGTCTTTGCCGAGGATTGTCGCGAGGCCGGGCGGTGGCGAGGGCGGTCTGTGACACCTACCAGACGGGCGAAATGCTCTCCCCCTTCTGGATATTCAAAACGGAGTCAAATTGGTGTCAGGATTCGGGGGTGTGGCTCCGGCCTGAACCCAGCATTTCCGTGACAATCGCGTGACATATCCGGGGGTGTGGTGTGCCGGAATCTGGGCCAGCTAGACGCGCGAGTGTGGACGGTGCAGGTAGTGGGATCGCGATGAAAGACGAGTACGGTCTTCTGTATGGCCCCAGGATCGCGTTTGACGGTGCGGTTGGACTATGTGCAGGCCGAAATGGCGCAAACGTAGGCGGCGCGTTTGCGTGAAGCGACGGCCCCAGGTGCAGATCGGCCCACCGTTTGGAAGAAGAGAGTTTAACGTTATGGACCGTTTCCGTAAAACATGCTATGCTCTCGGGTGTTGAAAGACACCTGGGAGGTGCCGTGAATGGCCCGGCCACGAGGAAGCAAGAAGCAGCGCGAAGCGGAGAAGAGACTCATGACAGGTGCAGGCCGGTTTATCGGCTACATCCGGGTTTCGACTGCGGGCCAGTCTGAGAACGGGCACTCGCTTGCCGGGCAGACGGCGCGCCTGCAGGAGGCCGCGGCCCGTGAAGGCGTGGAACTCGTGGAGATCGTCCAGGACGTGGAAAGCGGCGCGAAGCAGCGTGACGGGCTGGAGGACGTTTGGGCACGGGTGCGGGCCGGAGAGGCCGAGGGCATCCTGTTCGGCAAGACGGACCGACTCGGACGGTCTCAGCTTCACCTGGCAAGCCTCGTGGAACAGGCCCGGGCCGAGGGCATCAGTCTGCTGAGCAGTGACGAGGGATGGCAGGTGCGGCGGGGCGAACTCGTGAATGAGACGCTGCCATTCTTGATTGCCCTGGCACAGGTGGAACGTGAGCGCATCAGCCGGCGGACGAAGGAAGGCCTTGCGGCGGCCCGGCAGAAGGGCGTTAGGCTCGGGGCACCGGCGCGGAACACCGGCTTGCAGGCGCGCGCGGCAAGCCTGCGGCGGCAGGGCAGGACGCTGCAGGAGATCGCCGACCTATTCAACGATGAGGGGCACAGGACCGCGACGGGTGCTGAGTACAAGCCCACCACCGTGTACCGGATGGTGAACCGGGTAGACCCGGGCGCCAACCCCGAAGGGGGCCACCGGGGAAAAGCAATCGCCGCCGCGTGAGGCGGCCAGACTGAGCCCAAGCCGGCCCAAACCGAGACCCACACCACGCCCTGCCGGGGATCTACTGGCGGAACGTTTCGGCTTCCCGGGTGGTTAGCGGTACCGCAAACGCGGTGATATACCCCATGGAGCCACCTGTGCGCCTGGAAAACCCCATGTAACGGGCAGGTCGGCGGAAATGAACGTAGCAGGAGCCACACATAATGCCAGCGGCTGAGTATCACGGCGAAGATCACGGGGCCGACGCAGAAGACAAGCGGGCGCGGATGCTTACCGAATTGCTCACCTGTCCGCCGGGCTTGCCTTGGTGACGGGGGCCGGCGATCTGCTGGGCCGACAACTCCAGCACCGCTTCCAGGGCCGCCCGGCCAAGCACATCCACGAACTGGTCCACCGCCATCTGGGCCTGCTCGATCAACTCCACCATCGGCAGCAAAAGCTGACCGCTTTGCGACAGGTACTGGCTCAAGGCTTTCGTGTCATTCCGGTCTGCGATCTGGTACACTTGGCTCACGGCGTCTCTCTCCTCTCCTTGGTGTGTCCTGGCCCGATCTTAACAGATCGAGCCGGAGAGAGCCGCCGTGTTCTCCATCAACCTTCCACTACGAATGGGACAGGCTCGAGGGGAATGTGGTCCTTTCCACGGACGTGCCTTGGGATGTGAGTGCCCCAATCCCCGTCTACGCACATGCCGTGGAGTAGGCTGGCCCATCATGTTCGGACGGGGTTGCCGGGCTGCGGCGTGCGCCCGCTCGGACCGGGATCCAAAGCTACCCACAAGACCCATTATCATAAGCTATTTTGTCCCGCAGATCCCGGCACCGTCAAGCCCTTTCCGCGCCTGATTTCAGCCTGATAACCCCGATTCAGAGCGCCCCCTTCCCCCCGGGCTAGAGACGAAACCCGCTCACGGGTCGATTACAGGGCGAGTAACCGTTGACCCCTAGTCCCGAATGCTGGGTGGGTGGCATCAGGCATCCACCCACCCAGCGCGTCGATATTGGCGGCTAATATGTCACCATCACGCATCTCCAGTACCCGCCGAGCTTCCGGAACACCCAGATACCCGTGTACTCATTCCCGGAGTAACAGTCGCCGAGCCGCCAGGGCGAATCTCCATTGGCCTCGATGGCGTAGTTCACCTCGCGCTGGGTGACGTTCACCAGGCCCGGGAAACGGAAGCTGCCGCCGCGGTAGTTCGCGAATGTCCCAAGTATTTCACTGGCCCGCCTGTCACCGGTCAGAGTCTCATCGAAGTACGGTAGAGGGTCGGCGATGCCTGCCAGACAGGCCCGGGGCTGGTGCTGGCGGATTGCGTTTTCCATAGCCTTGATGAGGCCTGCGCAGGTGGTCTGGTGTGCGATGCTGTACTCCATTTCAGACTGGACCAGCAGAGTTATTGTCGTCTCGCCTCGCCGGATGACCACCATCGGCCCGGCGGCGCGGTACTCGATCTCGGCCCCGAAAGCTTCCGCTGCAAACCGCAGGGGTATGTAGGTCACGCTCGAGAGTATGAAGGGGGCCGTGGAAAGGGACACCGGCTTTCCGTTGAGGGTCGCATTGCGGCTGCCGACCCGCAAGGTGATGGACTTCCCGGCCAACTGAGCAGTAACCACGCCCTTGCTGAAGCCGACCTCCGCGCCTGTCAGCTCCGCCAGGGAGCGCACAGGGACATAAGTTTTCTCGCCCTTGCTCAAGGCGACCTGACCTGGGGCGGCGTATGTGGCTCCGGCCAAGATCACACCCAGTCCCAGCGTAGCCGCGAGTCTGATAGTATGCATCATGTGTGCCTCCGGATGTACGGCCCGGGCAGGGGGGTAACAGCCCGTGCCCGAACCGTATAATGGCGTTCCACTACAGGTCTGCCTTGAGCGCTCTGATGACGCTATCGGGCACGCCATCGCGTCGCAGATCATGGGCCCACTCACTATCCAGGCCGACAAAGCCCTTCTGCCGCCATCCCCCCCGTTGGAAGGCCCAGATCATACCGTTGTCGCCTTCACATAAGAATCCGTCTTCATCCCAGCCATAGGGGTCCGTTGTCCAGACGTGCTTGGCTGGGAGTTCCTTCTCGCCGCGGATGACCCAGTCTCTGCCGAAAACGCCCCCGTCGGTCTGGGCATAGGCTTTGATGATCCCCTGCATCTTGTCCGGCGGAACCCGATGCATCAGAACGCGGGCCCGCTTCCCCTCTGATGAGAGAAGGACGTGGGGTATCTCGGCTGTCAGCGCAAGCTGCTCCGCATCAGACACCTGTTGCACCTGATATCCCAGGGCTTCCGCGACGAAACGTACAGGTACGCACACCATCCCACCATATTCGCGGGCCGGTGTGCTCAGGCGGACCTTTCTGCCGTTCACGGCAGCCTCGGATGAGTTGATGGACAAGAGTACCTCGCGCGCTCCCAAGCAAATCTTCACCCGGGGCTTGCTGAATGTAACCTCGGCCCCCACCCACTCCGCGACCCCGCGCAGGGGCACGACTACCCCCGTGCCCGTGTGGTACCCGTGAACCTCACACAGAATGTTGAGCCTTCCCATCTGGGAAGCGGTTGCGCAGGGCAGACAGCACAGCAGGAATAACCCATAACATCTGAACAACAGGCGGGTGAGCATTGTAGTCCTCCCTTCGGATCATGAGAGTACCCTCTACCAGGCTCCCCACTCCCACTGTCCTTCATAGAACTCCAAAGCATCACCCCGCTGGCTCAGGGAGAATGAGCCGGTTTGGCCATCCCAGTCGTGCCTGTACGCAGCCCCGCTCCTTGGGGTCATTCTCTCCACCAGGACTACTGTGTCCTCCCCGTGGCGCATCTGGTATTCATCCCAGTAGAGGCTGATGACTCTCGCGGTCATATCGGGTGGTGCCTGGTGGACAATGATACGGGCGGTTCGCCCCTGGGCTGCCAGGGAGATCACACTGAGGTTGGGAATCTCCGGGACACCCTTGTGGTAGTACTCTACACTGGCCCCGAGGGCTTTCGCTGCCGCGCGCAGAGGAACACATGTGATGTTGCCGTACTGCTTCGCCGCAGCCGTCATCTTGATCGTCTTCCCATTGACGGTCGCCGTCTTTGATCCGAGCTTCATGCCGACTTCGCGGGAACCCAGGGTGATGCGTATCCGGGGATTGCGGAAATCTACCGTGGCCCCCATCCACTCGGCGACCCCGCGCAGCGGTACCACAACCCCGCTGCCGGTGTTGTACCCATGAACATCGGGCAGAACGCCCCCTCGCGCGAAGGACGGCGCGGCGGCACACATCAGGGCCATGCAGAGCACTGCTACGGCGATACTCTGAGACACACGAACCGGGTACATATTGACCTCCTGGTTTGTCCTTCTTGCGCGTCGAACTGCTTCTACACAGGGTCCCCCGCGAGGGGGCAGCTTCTACTCCTTGGGTGCAGCGGGCGGGGTGAGCATCCGCAGGGCTGCTTCCACGAAACGGCTATAGCGTTTGTTCTTGGCCATCGACTCGACGAACGCGGTGCTATCCAGTTTTCGTACGACGCGCGTGGCAGCCGCTGCAGGATGTTCTATCGAGCCGGTGGCGCGTCTACCTCAGGTACGCCACCTGATCCAGAACGCGATCGGCCGACATCGCCTCGATGCTCTCAGGCGGATAGAGATTCCCAAGGCGAGTGGCGTTCAGGCCCTGGGCGTGCAGGTCTTCCAGCAGTAGCTCCAACCTCCGAACGTTGGCTCGGCTTGACCCGTGAGCCAGGATGATGTCGCCGCTTGAGAATTTTCGGTGGGTGGCATCAGTTCCTCCAGGGGTCGCCGCGAACCAGTCCGCCAGATTCTGGGACCAGAATGCTGTGCACAATCCCATCTCCTCGGCAATGGCCAACCCCGACAGTGTGGGGCATCCTCCGGGAGCACGGAAGAACGCAGGTACGCTGCCGCTCAACGCCTCAATAACGTCGCAACCGGCGCGAATCTCGGCGTATGTTTCCGCCGGCTCCAGATCATTCAGGCGGCGGTGCGAATAGGTGTGGCAGGCCAGCTCGTGCCCCCCCCGGAGAATTTCCATGACAAGCCCGGGGTGGTCTTCGGCATCCTTCCCCACAAGAAAGAACGTCGCAAGGGCTCCGTGTCTCCGAAGTGAGGCCAGAAGCATAGGCGTCACCAGGGGATACGGCCCATCATCGATGGTGAGTGCCACTCGTCCGCCCGGGTCCTTGCGCGCTTGGGTAAGCGCGCGCACTTTCGCCTGTCCAGGGCTGTCCCCTGACGGTGCGCGGTACATCGCCTTGATATCATCCCAGACATCTCGCGGTGATCTATCGGTATACCGGACCGGCTCCAGGCGCGCAAGGAGCGCAGCACGATCCGTGGGCTCAGCCTCGTGCGCCTTGCGATAGCGCTGGCGCGACGCAGCCACCGATAAGATCACCCGTTCCACGGACTCCTCGGTATGCGGGAGAAACACGGTGAAGTCTACATGCTGCACGCGGCGATCAAGCCCGAATGCCGCCCGCAGGGCGCGCAGGCTGTCGGCTTCGAGTAGGGAGGCCGGCAGCGCCTTTGTACCGTCGCCACAGGCGCCTGTTTCAATGGATGCCACGAGACCGGTTCCTGTCTCAACCACCCCCACATGTCTGATGGGGCCCCGGATGCCGCAACGCCTGAGCTGTGCTATGAGCCTGCGCTCGTGCAGGGAGCTGGCGCCCTCGAGGAGCGGCCTGGGGGCGGGCGCCCTGCGGAATGCTTCCTCATAGCGCTTGATCGCGTCCGAATGGGCTCTCGCCAAGACAGTGGCATACCAGCCACCTCCCTCATTCCGTTCCTGTACGAGGGAAATCTCCAGCGGAAAAAGCGTGATGGATGTCTTCAGGAGTGATTTCTCGTCTTCAGTCCGACCGAGTTCCCTGGCCAACCGGGCCGCCAGCAGATGGTACGAAGCCTTGTACCAGTCTAGTTTGCAGGCATTTCGGGCACAGTTGAATGCCGCGGCCAACTGTCGACGCCGCTCGAGAATGTCGGATAGCTTGCACCACAGGACGCCGGAACACGGATCGAGGGTTAGGCCTCGGCGGTACGCGCGCTCCGCCTGTTCGAGGTGCCTCGCATTCGGATCATCAGATGCGACAACGGCGTGGATGTCGCCTATGAGGCAGGGCACATCCGCGTACAGGGGAGCCAGCCGGCCGGCCAGAGCGGCAACTTGCAGAGCCGATGCGGTCCTGCGGGCATAGGCATCTTCTCTCGCCTGGATGCACAGGTTGTGGGCGATATGCCGCGACAATGCCAGACCCGGCAGCAAGAGGACCACGACGATGAATCCTGAGAACGCTACCCGCACTGCGCGCCCGGGAGGCAGATGCGCATCATCGGCGTTCCCCTGGGCATACAACAACGCCGCGGCCACCACAAGCAGGATACCGCACAGTGGTGTCTGAAGATTGCTCTGGGCGATCCCGCCAAGCGACGCCGCAACCAGAGTGCCCCATGAACCCGATCTTAGTAGCGTCTCCGAGGGGCACGAGGTCCGGGGATGTTGTACCCCTGCCCATGCGACGGCCATTGCGCCAAGCGCGGCCAATAGGACTCCTCCCCCCAGCCCGTACTCACTGAGTACCTGCACATAGTCGCTGTGCGCGCTCCCTGGGGACCGCACCAGGGCGTACTTCTTCATCACCCCCCGGGGGCAGGCGCCGGGGAAGCAAGCCTGGTAGCAACCCAGCCCCACGCCGGTGAGAGGGTCCCACCGCAGCATCGTTAGCCCCGCGCGCCACATGAACAGCCGGTGCTCGAGGGTACCGTCTTCGATCCGGGGAACGTGGGTGGACCGCAGCCCGATCTCTCGGGGATAGGTGGCCAGCGCAACGGCCAACACCACCGCCAGAGGGAGGAGCCTGCCCCAGTACGGCCGATGACCGCTACGGGCAAAGACCACGAGAACGACCAGCAGCCCGCCCAATCCGCCCAACCAGCCTGCACGAGAAAAAGTGAGGAGCAGACAGCCCCCGGCTGCCCCACTGGCAGCGGCGCACAGCCACCCCACAGATCCCGGCAGAGACACGGCCATGCCCAGAGAAACAGGCAGAGCATAGGCTAGGTAGCCGGCGAGTATGTTGGGGTTATCCGTAGGTCCAGAGATGCGGTTCCGGATGACGCCCCGGAAAACAGGATCCAGCCAGGCATCGGGGGCTACTGGCGCGGCAATCTGCTGAAAGGCGACAACGGCTGCGCTGGAAAGGACCCCAACCGACAGGCCCACTGCCAGCCAGATGACTACGCCTGGTCTCCCAGCAGGCCCAGAGAGCACGAGGAAGATGGCCGCACACGCGCTGACGACCAGAGCCGCACCCACGGTCTCTTCAGGGCAGCGGCTCCAAAGGAGGGAACACCAGGACACAGCCACAAGGGCAACGGAGACAAGCAAAGTGCGAGCGGTAGGACGTAGCCTGCACGTCAGCAGCGCCGCCAGGAGCGCCACGCTGGCCAATACGCTCAGCCATAGCTGCCCCAGCGGGGAACGGCCGCCGTTCATCCAGGGCAACACCACGAGTAGCGCGGCGACTGGCAGGGCCGCCACGCTATCTCGCAACCCGGCCGGGCAGGTCCGGCCGCACACGGTCAACGCGACCTCGTTGACGACCCATGCAGGTAGGGACGCAGAGACGGATCGATCCCCAACGACTGCAGCTCGTAGCTCTTTCGCGGCCCCTGGGTAGCATGCCGCGTGCCCACGCTGTAATAGCCCCAGTTATCCAGCGCAACCGTGGTGTCGGGCGAACGCACCTCGGTGCGACCGTCGGAGTAGACCTGGATATCACACACGCGCCACCAAGAGCTGGTATTGCCGCGAATGGGATAGCCATGGTTCGTGTTGGCGGAACGCAGGGTGTGCGGCCCGTAGGTCTTTACGCTATTGCGCGTCTCCACCTGCACGTGCAATTGGGTTGAGCCGCTATAGTTCTGATCACTGTAGTAGTTCGCGGCCACATAGTACGTTCCCGGGATACGGGAACGCGCCGTGAAATGCTCGGGGCCATAGCCGTCGATGTCGTCTACATCCAGCTCGCCGATGGGGATGGCCTTGTGGCCATAGTAGGAATGCGCCGATGGCCGGGCAAAGACATGCAGGTCTATATCGTTGGACGCTTCCCAGGTGAGCGTGACCCGAAACGGATCTACGCCGGACCCGGGACGGCCGAGTTGCAGGGTGCGACCTGCAGCGGGACGGTACTGAAGTTCCGCACGAACATGCCGCCCGCTCTCATCGGTGAAATCGTCCGTCTTCAGCCCTGGCCCCAGGGACCCCATGGCCTCGCCCAAGTTCATCCCGGACTGCATGGACCGGAAAAGCTGAACCATGGTCCACGGGCCGTAGTGCTGGGTGTCGGTCCAACCCACGTAAGCCGCGACACCGCACGAGGTCAGCGCATTGGCCATCACGTTATTCTTCAAGCCCTGGCAGGCTCCGCTGTAGAAGAGAGCATGGGACAGGGACTGCGACCCTTGGCAGTAGTGCGAGAAGAACAGATTGGTGACTGCGAGCATTCTTCGGCTATTGCGCTGCCGTTGCTCCTTTGTGCCTGTGCCCCAAGGAACATCCATACACACGACGCGGTCCAGCAGCCAGTCCGTGAGATAGCGTTGTCGGGTTGCTTGCGTCCACGATTGTCCTGTCTGGAATGCGATATGGTGGAGCAATGGGTCCAATAAGTTGGACCCCACCTTAGCACCATGGCCGACGAAACCCACCACCGACGCCCCATCAAGGTTACGCATGGCTGTGAAGTCACAGGCCGAACCGTATACTCGCTCCACCCTGTACCCCATGGCAGACAACAGATCATCGGCCTCGTCGAAGAGCGGGCCGAATGCGGGAGCAAAAGCGTTGTCCTCCGCCAAGGAGTTGATCAGCACCGCCCGCGTTCCACCCACCAACTCGGCGGTGTTCACTCCGCTTCGCCGCGCCTGGGTGGCTACCGCTGTAGGATAGGCCGCAGGCTTTTCCCATGCGGGCGGGTCCACCCACACTTCGCGACCGCCCTCTTTGTACTTGACAGTGAGGGTGTCTCCTTCGGCCCTGGCGTACTCCACGCTGGGGAGGCGCTGGGCCTGCCGAGCCACGTCGTCATAGTCATCCGATCCGGCACTTGCAGCCTGGGCATTGATCTCCTGGCTATCCTGCTCAATGAGTGCAAGTTCAGCAGCGGTGGGCAGCTGAACCACCGTTCCATTTCCACCGCCTCCGCCTCCACCACATCCGACAACCAACAGTGCAGCAAGGCCTGTGAGACACAACACGACGCAAAACACCGGCGAGACCGACTTCATGGTGGTTTCCTCCCCCCAGGGGAAGGGCTTGGAGCAGCAAGGATCAGACTGTGTCTCGTCTCTTCCCTGCAGCAACCCGCGGGACCTCCCGACTACATGCCACAATTTCCTCCCGGGTGCCGTGCGCGCCCCAACCTTCTCGTCGCCGACACAAACCCGCGCAATATGTCGCGGTCCTGGAAGGTAACGGCCAATTCGAGGCGAATACTGCCCTGCTTTCACAGAGAACGAACCCACCTCGATGGCGCAGACTTACAGACCACTTGCGTAGCGGCGACGGCAGCCGTCTAGCACATGCCAGATAACTCCTTGGCACCGGAGGCACGGGAGGACTTTCATAGCTCAGAGTACTACAAGGGGGCGGACAAACTGACCTCGCGCCTGCGGTGCGGGATCAGATGCGCACACCGGGCTCACGCAGCCCCGATGGACGCACGATTGATGTTGCCTGCCTCTTGGCCGGACACACGGCGCCATATTGCAGCTTGCCATGCACTATGCTGGCGGGGGGGAACCACGCACACGTAGAGCGCTGCGAAGCAGTTTCGCTCCCAGTCCTGCATCACAACTCCACCACAGACCTGTGAGGCGAGAACACATGCGTCTAACCTTAGCCTTCATCTGTCTTGTAGTCGTGACGTCCGCAATCCCCGCTGAGATACTCGTGCCCACTCCCTTCGCTGAGTCCGGTGGGGATGCCGACAGTGCCTGGCATGCCGCCATCTATCTGGAGCCCAGCGTCGGTGCACGTCAACTGAGCATCTTCACCAATGCCAAACAAGAGCTGGTAGAGAGGAACTTCCTGAGCGGTCGGCCTGACCCTGCCAAGGTCATCGTCATCAGCCCCGAGGAAGTGGCGCAGAACGGCGTAACAGGCAAGTATGCCTTCGCTCTCCCGACGCTTGTCGAGGACCCCAAGTGGATGGCGCCTCAACAGAGGTGGGTGGCTGAGTGGAAGAAGAAGGGGGTGACCAGCATAAGGGTGCCTTCGCTCCAGTCAGCGGCGATTGCGCTGTTCATCAACCGGGAGGCACCCGGGTTTGACGAGGCCTGTCTGGCCGGCCTCCCCCTGCCCGAGACCCACCTACAGCGCATCAAAGATCT
>Ga0067045_1029780_pt1 | contig 18457 bp, 18 predicted proteins | sample TerdegcTABiofilm_FD_59184 | JGI IMG/M metagenome (GOLD analysis project Ga0067045, IMG submission 59184) | Combined Assembly of (Gp0054472, Gp0054536) Wastewater bioreactor microbial communities from Singapore -Terephthalate degrading... | reverse complement strand
CATTTCTACAACCGAATCACGCGCGCCCTTAGCTCAGTTGGATAGAGCGTTGGACTACGAATCCAAAGGTCCTAGGTTCGAGCCCTAGAGGGCGCGCCATTTATTAAATCAATAGGTTAGACATTAAATATGTCTAACCTATTTTTCATTATATAAGCAATTTCCAACCCTATTTCCAACCAATTTTAAACACCCCCCTCTCTATCATTCAGTAGAACCTTCTTTTCTCAATTTTCCTTTCACACGCTCTTTCCAACACATTGTTCAATGCCACGGCATGACAGAAAAGACACCTGCTCCGCCGGCTTGTGTTATTGCTTTCTTTGTAATGCGAACATGTCCTATACACTGGGGGGAGACGGTACCGCCGTGGAAACGGCCTGCATAATTCCCCTTATCTAGCCCATCGTAATACGACCACCGATCACCATCCTTTCAGTTCGTACACCCTGATAGAATCCCGCCCTCTTTTCCCCGCCTAACGATCTCATTATTTACACCTCTTTTTGCGGACAGCAGAAAGTCGAAAAACACCTGTCCTTCATCGCCGCCGGGAAATCATCTATAGAGCATAGAAAAAACAGGATGTCTAAATGATGCAGAACGATCGCTATCTCACGGAAAAAGAAGTCAGCGAAATGACGCGCATAGCACCGCAGACCCTCCGGAATAACAGGTTTCACGGGCGCGGAATCCCATACTGCAAAATTGGGAGGTCCATCAGATACGCCTTGAGCGACGTCATCCAATTCATGGAACGAGGCAAGATTAAAACGTCGTCGATTTAAATAAAGACACCGACCACAGGTGGGATTGGCCCGGGCTACTAGCCTGATGAAGGCAAACGCCCTTAACCTCGAATGGAGGACATCACATGGAAGAAGTGCGCGATAAACGGCAGTATCGCTACCAGGCGTTTGAGGATTTCTATGCAAGTCGTCGCAGCGGCTGCGGATGCGGCATGTTCGATGGCATCATTGAAGCCGCGGACCATGCCAACAGGGTTACGAAAAATCAACACCGCAGGTACAAATGGAAGGGTTACGTCCCACAGCCATTTCTTGATTTCTTGAAGAGCATTGGCATCGTTCCCAAGAATTACGAGATCAGTCTGCTAATCAAATTTGGATTGCTTGCCTGCCTACTGCAGGATCCGGCCTTTCCATATGCAGATGATACAGCAAAATCAGCCGGTCAGTTCATCGCTCGATCTCTGCTCAAGGATGGCCTGCCCCTCTTGAACAACAACTCCTTCGCCATCACTAGTAGGATATGGAATACGATTCCGCGTAGGAAGCGAGGGGAGAAGGCGGGCAATGCGATGAAAAGTTAATCCGCAACTCGAATCCTTTTTTCAATGGGTGAAAGCCGACTGCATCGCTGTAGTCGGCTTTTCCATTTCCAGGGCCTGTCCAGTCGAACGCGCAAAGGGACTGGTGGGACACAAGGGACACAAAAAATAGAGGTTAGAGAATTTAATAAGCTACCTCGTAGCTACTACGGGGAATAAACCCTAATGGAGGTATTTGATGAATGATTTAAAAGCTTTTACAGACATGGGCAATGTAGAGCGGCTCGTCGAACAGTACAAAGACGATGTCCGTTACTGCAGAGAAACGAAGCGTTGGTATTGCTGGGACGGTAGGCGTTGGCGAATCGTCGATGCCGGTGAAATCTTCCGGAAGGTACAAGCAATGGTCAAGAAGATACCGGAGGAAGAGGAGCTTGTAAAGGGCGATGCTGAACTCGTCAAGCAGATTCAAGCGCATGCAAAACGGTCTCAGTCGCACGGGCGAATCGTCGCAGTCGTTAAGCTTGCGCAGACAGCTGCCGAGTTTCAGGTTGACATGGATAGCCTGGACTCAAACCCCATGCTCCTAAATTGCGAAAACGGCACTATCGACCTTGCAACTGGGCGACCGCTTCCTCATAAGCGGGAGCAGATGATAACCCAAATCGTTCCCGTTCCGTATGACAAGAAGGCGAAATGCCCCATCTGGTTGTCGTTTTTGAACAAGGTCATGGGGGGGAGTGAAGCCCTCATTGCCTATGTTCAAAAGGTGGTTGGCTACAGCCTGACGGGGCTCACGACGTTGCAATGCTTGTTCATTCTGACTGGTCTTGGAGCGAACGGGAAGTCAACGTTCCTTGAGACATTCCGTAAGCTGCTTGGCGATCATGCCAGGCACACTCCTTCATACACGCTTCTCGTAAACAGCCTCGCCATCCGAAATGACCTCGCAAGGCTTAGGGGTGCACGGGTGGTGACGGCCGTAGAGATTGGCTTGGGGAAGAAACTAGACGAAGCCCTCGTCAAACAGTTGACGGGCGGTGACCCGATTACATCCCGTTTTCTCTTTCAGGAATATTTTGAACATCGGCCCACCTTCAAACTGTTCATGGCCGTGAATCACCTGCCGGAGATCAGAGCGGGGGGCCACGGGATCTGGCGACGGATCCACTTGATCCCGTTTAACGTCATCGTTAAAGAGGAAGAGATGGACAGGGACTTGGCTTTCAAGTTGGAAGCTGAGTTGCCCGGGATCCTCGCATGGGCTGTTCAAGGCTGCCTCGAATGGCAGAAGAGCGGTTTGGAAATGCCAGACGCTTCTTTATTGGCACTTGGTGAGTACCGAGAGGAATCCGACAAAATCGGAGATTTCCTCGGAGATTGTTGCGTCCAAAGGGCCGACTTGAAAATCTCGATCAAGGCCCTTTTTGCTAGCTACAAGGCCTGGGTCGAAGATAACGACAGCGATCCGCTGACTAAGAAGTCTTTCGGTCAGTACCTGAAGCAGAAAGGATTCAAGCAGGGAAAAAGTGGTGGAGTCCGCTTCTGGAAAGGCCTCCATCTCGTATCCGATGCGGGAGAGGCCGTTGATGAGCAATTCCCCGCAGCTTCTACTGAAGCACCCCTGCAAACCCATTAATGAATAGGGCAGAGCCCAAAGGGAGGTGATTGTCATGGTTTAAAAAAAGCGCCAAGCGCACAGGAAGCAGGAGAGAAGCCGATCTCAAGTTTGGGGTCGGCTTTTCTTTTTCCATTAACATCTTGATTTTGAAAGGAATATGTCTATGAGCAAGGAAGTTGAAGCAAACAAGCGTAATGCCGTGAAGAGGGCGACTCGCTCCAAGGTCGCCGCCCCAGAGGTTCTACAACAAGTCCATATGCCCGCTCCCTTCAATCCGGGGGGAAAAGAGCTGAGGGCAATCCCCAAGCTTGATTACATCTTTTTCGAACCGACCAGGGCTGTCCCCGATGGTCATTTTGTATCCCCCATCGTCAGTACCGTGAGGATGCTCAAGGCCTTGGGTGTCGCTGATGGCGACATGAAGGAAGCTGTAATGATCAGCTTGGCCCTGAATTCTGCCAGACTCGGCTTTCCGATTGCAGCGATCCTGCTGTCGAAGGAGCCGTCTGCGGCCGTCAAAATTCTCCATCGATGCATGCAAGTGACTCCCGTCACTTCGTACATCGAGTTTCAGAAGATGACCCAGGAAGACCTCTTCCTCGGGTCGCCACAGATTCGGGAGAGGACAGTGACCTCTTCCGATGAAAACGGGTTCAAGAAGGTCCGCCAAGATGTGGATCTGCTTCTGAGTCGGGGCAACTCGACCACCCAGGAGCTCATTCGTTCCCAATTCGGTGTCGGTCTCCAGAGCCGCAGGGTCGAACTCCCGCTTTCAATTGTCGGGGTGGCTCCTGATCGTGCAGGCAGCGTTCTTCAACATCCGTCGCTGCTCTGGGTATCGGTCAGAGGGGAACAGGAGAAGGCTGTCACTCATGCTCCTCGGATGGGCAACGGGGACGGCAACCTCCTCTTGGACGTAGAAGTCGCAAGGCTTCAGAAAACCTACGAGAGGCTGTGTTGGCACCCCGTGGACATTCCCTTTGCGGAGCAGATTATTGGCTCCCTGAAGGATGCCAAAGCCGTCTCTGCGTGCCAGGTTGAGAACATCTTCAAGGTCCTGTGCATGGCAACAATCATCAACAATCCCCCTCCCGTGCAATGGGACGAGATCGTGTCTCTCATGTACGGGGTGGGGAGGGAAAAGGTCGGCAGCTGGCTTGCCGCAAAGAAGGATATTGTCATTCCTGCGGTTGAGGCCGGGGGAAGTACAACACTGGTGGCAACCAAGGTCGATTACTTCTTTGCCTGGCTTCTGCTGGACAAGATGCTTCCGGTGGGTGAGTTCATTCTTACTCCCCGACAGAACAGGATCCTCGACGTGCTGAAACGGCTCAATCTGGCCGGCATCAGCAACGCACATATAAACCATAAAAGTGCGGTTGAGGTCCTCTCCACCATCGCAAATAGTACCAATGCCTGGATGACCAGGGAGAAGGTATTCGAGACTCTTAATAAGGAAGGGGGCGAGTACGTCTCGCTCTCTACAGTAAACAATGAACTGCAGTACCTATTGAAGGTGGGCATAATCGACCGCAAAAAACCTCCCAAGTCGAACCAGTACAGGTACTACATCCTGACACTGGATGCGGGGCAGTATCTGGCCCTGCCACACCCCTCGGAAATCGCGGATCCGATTTACCAGGGGAAACCCGTTGAGGTGGTCAACCCGCTTACCGGCGCGGTTGAGAAGATTTGAACTTTTAAACTATTCGGCGGCTGAATCGTTAAATATGTGCATCTTTAATAGTTAGAATCTTGAAGGGGTCAGCTCTCACGGGCTGGCCCGTTTCGTCTGCTTGACAAGCAACAATACGTGCCAAGGAGGTGATGGTAGATATGACCGTGGACAGTTAGACACCTGCGAGACCGTTCCATGAGGAAAGGCCATCTTTAAAAGAGGTGGCCTTTTCTTTTATAACAAAACACATTTATCAGAAACACCATACAAGATACCAGATGGGAGGACATGACAATGCTTCATTACGAACAGGATAAAGTTAAGATTACCATCAGCATTCCTCTGATTCACAGAGTTATGTTGCGAGGAATTGCAGTCGACCGAATTCTTGCAAATTCAGACAAGCATGCAAGCGTCGAATCAGTGGCAGCCGAAATAATCGAAAATTATATCGATGATCTAGAGAAGAATATCTACGTCGAACTGGAACGCAGAATCAATGAAGAACGGTTTAAAAACGGCATCCCGCTGGAGTAAAAATCCGCAGGATACTGCGTTTTTTAGCCCTAGAGAATATCGAATCAGAAAGGAGGTGGTCGCAGATATGATTGTCGGGCAGTGAACGTCGAATGTGCGTGTTTATCAGCGGGCCAGTCTTGATTCCGGGACTGGCTTTTTTACACAACTACACCGAAATATTATTAATGGAGGATCATAAAATGTCGGAAATAAATAAAATGAAAAAATTTAGCAAAGTCTTCCGGCGCATCAAGATTTGCATCAGGCAATTCGATATGCCCGTCAAAGACGTGAAAGACGGTGACGCTTACTCAAGCTTATGGACAAAGTGGGATGATGGTCAGTATGTGAACGACATGCTGATCGTTTATCACCGGACCGCAAGTATTGTGAGTATCCATTCATATTACCATCAGGTCCCGGAATCCAAGAGATCCGAGACGATACGATCCCTGTGGAAGCTGAATGAACGCATGCAAAAGACGCACTTTGGCATCGACCAGGATAACGGGCGTGTCTTTTGTTACGCCGCTATTCAGGTAAAAGGCAATACGCTTGTGAAGAAGCGTTTCCGGAGGATGGTGGTTGATATCCTGAAATGCTTGTTCTTGTACTCGGATACCATTGCTGAGTTGACCAGCCAAGAAGAAACTGGAGTAGGTCCTGTCGAAGGATACCCAGTCGAAGTGAATGGTTATGCAGAGAGCATAGCGATCTGATTTATGACAAAGCAAATGCGGTGAGGCAGGGGGATTGGCTGACGATGTGGCTAATCCCCCATTCTTATTGACGGGGTCGACTTCAGCTAAGACATTTACACATCTCTGTCGCCCAGGATGTTTCAACTGTTGGCAATCAAATTCAAAAAGGAAAGGATAGCATCATGAAAAGACAGCGTATGATAGAGGATAAAATTACATTTGTTGATCGTGCAGTCCAATATTACCATTACATGTTCGGACCGCTGATTGAGGGCAATTTAGGCACGATTGAAATCCGTGCGTTCCGGAAAAGAGGCCCTGTTATACAGGAGTTATTCGATACAGAATTGGCTGCTTCACTCGCAGCCTACAAACTCTGTAACCGAAAATACGATGTGCATTTCGGCTTTAACCTGAGGATAGGTGACGAGGGAAAGAAAGAGGGTCTTTTGCTGTTTGCATATCATGCATCGTTCGATTATGGGACGATGGCTCACATGCATCCTCCCGACTATCTCACGGACGTCCAGCCCAGAGACCCCAGAAGATACATACGGCTGCTTCCCTCTATAATTATCCACTCTGGGGGTAGGTATGATTACTATTGGGTACCGAATAAACCAACGTTAATAGCAAACTATGGAACAGGTCCCATCGATCTGAGAGAAATTAGGGATATTGTAGGGCATTCTATCGATGGAAAAAAAACAATCACTCAGCATCCAAAATTCCTGAGAGTACCGGGAACGTATAATTTCAAAGACCCGAATAAGCCGTGTGAAGTGGAATTAGATTATCTAGGTAATAAGTATGACGATAAGGATATAAACGAAGCATTGGGGTAATTTGTTAAAACTATACCATTGAAAGGGGGTAGTTCATTTGAATTACCCCCTTTTTATTGTACTTCACGCTTCATCACTGTCATCGCCACAGCCGTAGAACAAATATCCACAAAACCAAATAGGAGGATAGAACCATGATTTATGACAACGACCAGGATAAAGTCCAAATCAACATTTGCCTGCCCAGGCACGACAGGGACATGCTCCGCAAGATCGCCGGCAAGCGCATGATGGACGACCCCAGCAAGGTGGAGAGTGCCGCTTCGGTCGGGTCTGAGATTATTCGAAAGTATCTCGATGAGCAGGAGCGCAGAGCAAGTAAGGAAAGGAAGGAGGGATAGAGCCATGAAAAGCAACGACATAATGACAGACAAGACGCAATGTATCAATACTGCATCAGAATTTCTGAATGCTATTTTAGGGGAAGCACTGAAACAGGGAAAGGGTGAGATCGAGATCAGGACTTTCCCGACACCATCAGCCCAATACTTCTATTCGTCGGTGTTGAACGCTGCGCGAAAAGCCATTGAACTCTGCAGTCAGGGAAAAGAGGTCTATTTCGGCGTCAATACCAGGACGGGTCATGGCGGGAAGAAGAAGGACGTTGGATGGGTCAGTACTCTGCACGCAGAGATTGACTATGGGAAGGACGGGCACAAGAAAGTGTCTCCTCATGCAGACTATGACGAGGCACTCGCTGTAATTAATCGGTTTGAATATGAGCCCACACTGATAATCCATTCGGGTGGAGGGTTTCATTGTTACTGGGTCCTGAGCAGCCCCATCAATGTCAAAGAAACCGGTGTGGAGAAAATCGAGGGTTTGAACATAATATTAAGTGCTCTTGTAGGTGGTGACAAGGGTACCCAGGATATATCCCGTGTTTTACGAATCCCTGGTACATACAACTTCAAACTGCCTGACAATCCCCGCCCTGTCGCCCTCATAGCGAATTCTGGTAATACATACGAGCTGACTGATTTTGAAGATCTGGTCGCGCCTGACGTAAGACCTTTTAAAACATTGAAAGAAGAAACGACTGTCAGCGATGCCGCAGTGAGCAATGTAAACCCTAACCTCGCTGACATAGACAGGCTCCCAGTGTCAGAGAAAATCAAGAATCTCATCAGATATGGCAATGACGGCACCTATGCAAGTCGAAGTGATGCGGATTTCGCTGTAATCCTAGCAATGACCAATTGTGGAAGATCTGAAAACGACATCAAACAGGTCTTCCTCACGCACAGGATAGGGGAGAAATTCCGTCAGCATCCCTCTCCTGACCAGTACCTGAAATACAGCATAGATAAAGCAAAGAAACTGTCCAACCTGACTCCCGAGGAAAGGGAAAACCCTCTATTTGTGTCAGGTTCAGTACATAAGACTAATAAAGGAGAATATCATCTGGAGTTGGTTAATTTTCAAGAGTACATGGTCAAGAAATACAGGATGCGAATTCTGGACAAGGAGAAAACTGTATTCCGCTACAATGGCAAATGCTATGAGGAAGTCACATGGGAACTGAACAACTTCTGTCAAAGGGAACTTGGAAAATATCGGCAAGCTTTCACCACAAAATGCTTGGCAGATTTCGCACACTATGCGGAAGGTGATGAGTCTTTTGTCAGGAATGAAAAAGCGCGGACGGATCAGTTGAGTTACTTGACACTGAAAAATGGCCTGTACAGCATCGATGACAATAAGCTCGTACCCCATACTCCCGATATCTTCACTACAAACCTCTTGCCGTATAATTACGATCCCGATGCGCAGTGCCCGAGATTCATGCAATTTCTTGACGAAGTCTTCATGGGCGAAAAAGATGATGTAGATTTTATCCAGGAAGCTGTGGGTTATGCCTTCCACAAGTCAATACCTACACCTGCCGTGTTTTTCCTGATAGGCAACGGAAGCAATGGGAAATCCGTATTCATCAACACCATTGCCAATCTTGTGGGCAGGGAGAACACCTCCAACATCAGTTTCAGTTCGCTCTCCGATGAGTACTATATCCTGGAGCTCTTCCAGAAGATGATCAATATCTCCGGAGAGACGCCAGTGAAAAACATAAACTCAGACACGATCAAGGCGGTTGTAGGAGGGGATTGGGTGACGGGAAGGAAACTATACAAGCAGCCCATGAAATTCAGACCCTTTGCGAAGCATTTTCTGGCCATGAATAAAGCACCCAAACTCAATGATACATCCCATGGCATGTGGAGAAGAATCTATCCCATAAACTTCCCTAGAACCTTTACGGAAAAAGACATGGACAGGCAGTTGGAGGGAAAGCTGGCGCTGGAACTATCGGGAATCTTCAACTGGGCATTGGAAGGATACAAGCGGCTTCGGCAAAAGGATTACGCTCTTAAAGAATCTAAGTCCATGAAGTCGATGAAACAGGAATATCGAAATGAGACAGACAGTGTCAGGGCGTTTGTCCATGATCGTTTGGAGAGGTCGGATAATTCCAATGACAAGATAAAGTACAGCGCCCTCTATGAGAAATATTGCCAGTACTGCCAATCTGAAAAACGAAAAGATCCCGAGGAGAAATCTGGCTTCAAAAAGGTGCTAGTAGACCTGCACTTCAAGGTTGAGAGCTCCAAGAAGGATGGGAATCAAGTGTACGTGTTCAATGTAAAAGATCTGAATGAAGGCAACATGTAGAACAGGAGCTATTCCCCTCCTTCCCAAAAGTGCGGATGCCTTTACTAGCAGGAAAGGTAGAGGAATTTGAGATTAAAGTAAGATTAACTTGAGAGATGTCAGTTAATCCCGAATCTATACTAAATCCATGGGGTTGAAGTGAAAATTAACTTATTAACAAGATTATCTATATATTTTAAAAGTATAGTAAATATAAATATTTATAAAATAATATATAAAGTAAATATTTGTTCATGTTTCCGTTAATTTGTTAATTTTTACTCTATCTCCTTTGACTCATTCCGGATTTGGGATTAATGAACCATCTCTTCTGTTAATCCCGGTTTAATCCCACCCTAGTCAATGTTTACGTATCAGTGTTATCTCGTTCTACCGGAACACTCGAGCAAAGATTATCTCTGTTGAGCATCGCACTTTTGGGAAAGGGAAGAAGGACCACATAGTTCATCTCTTGTGTCTTAAAACAAACTGAAGTATCTATTTCGCAATATTACTCATGGATAATCAGCCGTGACCAAGCAACTTGAACAACTCTCAGGCCAGATACTTTTTTTTATAACTTCCTCCTAGATCGGTATTGATGCGGGACGTTTAGCGCAGGTATTCAGCTGCCGCCATGACCCTCTGGATTTCGTTAACGCCCTCGTAAATTTCTGCCAGTTTCATATCGCGGAAAATCCGCTCAATATTGAATTCTTTGGAATAGGCGAAGGCGCCGTGAATCTGCATCGCGTTGCTGACCACTCGGTGGCAGGCTTGGGAGACAAACAGCCGCGTCCTCGCGGAGCTGAACAATATGTCCTCTTTCTGTGATTTCTTGAATGCTGTGGCGTATGTATAGTAGCGGGCCGCCTCCACGTCAGAGGACATTTCACCGAGAAGCCACTGGATGGTCTGGAAAGTGTTGATCGGCTTGCCTCTCTGTACCCTTTCTTTTGCGTATTTGACCGCTTCCTCGAAAGCGCCTTGAGCCATACCCACACACTCAGCTGAGATCCCCAGCTTTCCAATAGCGATCTCCGTGGTGAGGATCTTGAATCCAGTGCCTCGCGCCTTTTCTCCACCCGTAGTATTTTCGAATGGCACGCGCACGTCCTCGAAAACGCAGTCTGCGACCTCCATGCCGTTCATGCCCATTTTTTCGACATGCTTTGGGGTCGAATATCCTTTGGTATCCTTCGGGACTATGATCTGCGTGATTTTGTTGTCCTTCTCCACGTCCTTGCAGAAGACAACGATGTAACCGGGCAGCGTCGAGTTCGTGATAAAAATCTTCTCTCCGTTAATGACCCAATCGTTGCCGTCGCGTACGCAGGTCGTCCGGATCGCGTTAGGATCGGACCCGGTCGAAGGTTCCGTGAAAGCGAAACTGCCGACGGCCTCCCCCTGCACCAATGCAGGCAGATATTTCTTCTTTTGCTCCACCGTCCCGAAATCATTGATGGATCCTGCACACAGGCAGTTGACGGAAACGTGCCCGCCGATTGAGCAATAGACTCGGGAGAGTTCCTCTATAACCATCACATATTCCAGGTAGGTGCTCCCGACACCACCATATTCATCTGGATACTGAATTCCGTAAAAACTTAGATCGCGCATCTTCTTGATGAGTTCACGGGGTGTGCGCTGGCGCTCTTCCATTTGTTTGATGAGAGGAGAAATCTCCGTCTCAGCAAACTTTCTTGCCGTCTCCTTGAACATGATCTGTTCGTCGGTTAATTTGAAGTCCATAACGCCTCCTTGTGGCTTACGATTATATTTTTCCTTCTTTTACCGGGTAAGGCGTTTCTCTTCTGTCAGTCTCAAAGAGGATTGTGAGACCGTCTTTTGACTTGGAATCTAGTGTTAATCAGGTGGTCTCAGTAACAGACAAAAAGCGCCTCTTGTTTATATGCTCCCCGGATCATTGGTCCCTGCTTATGCAGGGTTCAATGATCCGGAGAATGGAGAGAGAGGTAGAATCAGCTCAGTTTACATGTCCTTCGCTTTCGGCTGCAGGCGTTCATAATCGTTCCACATGTAAAGTATGCCGCCGATGATGGCGAAAACCACACAAACACCGAAGGCACCATTGAACCCATAGGGCGAATGCTCCACAAACCAGCCAGTGACCATGGGGCCGAAGAGTGCGCCGAAGTTTCCGACGAAGTTGTAAATGCCCCCGACGCAACCCGCTTGGCCGTAAGGAGCCACATCGCTGCGAATTGCCCACACATTGGAGGCTCCAAAGGAGAAGATGCCCATGAAGCAACTCATCCAGAAGACGGCCCAGAACGCCGTGTCAGCATTCATGGTCAACAAATTGAATAGCGCGGCTCAGAACATGCCAAGTCCCATGCCCGTCCGGCGCAGCATTTAGATGGTCACACCCTTGTCGTACCATTTATCCATTACCTTTCCGCCGATGAGTTCCGCTATAACACCGACGATGAAGGGAACCGAATAAACAGCCCTTTGAGAATATTTCATAGAAAGTCGAAGAATGACACCATTTGAATTATTATTTCCGACGCTGGAAGTATGCCAGTTGTTCAATAGAATTATGATGGCTGAAATTGTTTGAGTGTACAAACAACCCAGACCACCTCTATCTTTGGGGTAGACCTAGTAACTTGTAATTTCTATACGCCGAGTTAAGCTTTTCATAAGTGTCGTTTCGCTCGGTCTCTCTACGGTGCTCTATAAGTAAGTTATTTTCAATTCCGGTACTTTCTTCATGCTGAATAACGATGAAATGTCTCTTGGTGTCTTTGAAAAACAAGTCATTGAAGGGCCCAAATAGAATCATGCTCCGATCCCTTGGGTTGTGTTTTCTCAGGGTTGTAAATTTCTCTATTTTTTTCCATGTGTTGAATGGTGATTTCACAAACTCTCCCTTGTATGTAAGAAGGAGAAGATACTCATCTGAAAATGCAACGTGTAATTTCTGCGGCTTTGGAAGGGTATGACTCCCACCGTGATAGGATACGCGGGATAGTTTTTCTATAATTTTATTATCCTTTTCCCCGATCTCTTTTATTATATTTTCTTGACTCTGGATGACTTTGTTGCCCTTATATGTCAAAAAAGCCATCCATATAAATGATATAATTATAATAATTATAATAATTGTGGTGATTTCCATTGATACAACCTCTTTTTGGCATCCCTATCGACAGCATTCTGCCATGGGATATCATCTACTTCAGGGCGGCTATTGATTCTTATCGAAATATTAGTGCATGCACGAAATAAACGAACCTCTATTGTGCAAATACAAGGGTTCAATTACGCTCAATTCCATAACGTTGCTTTCAAGTATAATTATATCTTTACATAGCGCATTGTCTTCATTTTTTAGCCAGTATAGCCAGCCTTGAATGAATTATCTTCCATCAGCAATAAGCATGTAACACAAAAAAAGATAATTAATTATCTTTTGAAAGGCATTACTACAGCCTCGCCCTCAATTAGGACATCTCCCTTTTGATTTTTGCATAATGTTGCGAGACTAATCCAATTGCTATATTCATGCTTCTCCGTGACAGACACTCTAGCAGTGACAGTGTCGCCAACGAATGCTTGCTGCCTGAAATAAAGGGTTTGACTGAGATATCTCATGCCGGCGCCGGGCATACGTGTGCTGAGAACAACGGATATCAGACCCGCACAGTACATCTCAGGCACTGCTGGAATCTCAGATACGCGAGGCGAATCAGCAATATTCTCGCTTCCGAAAAGAGGGATATCGTCTTCCAATATTTTCTTCGAGTACTCCGCTGAATCGCCTACATGAATGTCTTCAATGCTCTTCCCTTTGGTCATCATCGGAATCCTTTATTCAGAATTGAATATTTTCATCAGCCATGTCACTTTGTGCCCAGATCAATCATAATCTGTCTTTCCTGAGCATCCATCTTGACTTCACCGGGATTCATTACCAGACTCAATCCCTGAATTTAGTTACATTTCTTAGGTAAAAAATATTACTAATTACTTCGCGATACTGTCAACATATAATTATAATACAGGTAAGATGTTAGATGACCTTAATCGACTAAATCTATTCACTCAGAGTGCCTCCTTTCAGGGTTCGTTTTCTTGTGGCAAAGAAACGTCTAACCGATCGTGTGCACCTTTTTCAAATGCTAAAGCTAAACCCTATCTTGGACAGATGTGTTTCCACTCTGTAACTGAGTGGAGTTTGCGAGTACTTTACTTATCAAGTTTTCCTTATTTCTTCGCCTTCATTAAATCTTCAATAATAATCTCTGCAACGATACGCGCACTCACTCCCGGGGGCAAACCGCATTTGTTGAAGCCGCTGTCCGCTACAAAAGCAGGATATCCTACTTTTCTGTCTACGGTTTCGTAGTATCTACCAAAGACAATATCCTCATGAATTTTACGGCACTTTGTCGTTCCTAGTTCTTCTTCAAATTTACTGATTAAACGACGGCAGTGCTTGTGACAAAGAGCATTCGCAGCATAATTCAGTAGATCCTTACTGCCGAAATAAGTATTAAGAGCGACTAGACCGCCCGAAACTGCTCCGCATGTTTCTCCGGTCAGAGAAATCCCAGGAAAAGAAGAAAGCGCGGTTATGAGCTTGATGTCGCCGAAACCGAATTCCTCCATTATGGCCAGAGCAGGACTTTTGGCACAGTTCTGATTGACCTGTTCATATTCCTCAGCTCTTTTTTGAACACGATCCAGAATCTCAACTTTATTCATTATTACTTCTTCTGGGTTAAGTGTTTTGATTGGAATCCCATCACTGGATAGCATTTTCAAATGATTTTCAATTGACTTTCTATCGGCAGGCCCTTTGGCTAATTCCTTCACCTTTTCTTTGAGACGGTCGTAATTAGGAACTTTTTTTTCCGACATTTTTACATCTCCATAATAAAACATATAATTTAAGCTACTCTATTGGTCATCGTCGGCGATATTTGTTGATGTTAATCAGCCAATTCCAGCATTACTTCGCAATAGGAATTCCCCTCAGGAATATTCTTAGTCAAAATCACACGATTCTTCAGTTTTACACCCAGGCCATCAAATGTTCCTCGTTCCATGGCCTCCATAAGAACACTGCACACTTTTGGACACTTCTTAATTGGCTCGGCCATTGGGCATTCATACTCATGCTTGACCGCCCTTCTCTTTCCGGTTTCCACCCATTCACCTCTGATTCCACAACCGTGGTCTTCCATGTCCATGATCCTTCCCAAACAACGAGCATCTTTGAGGTCGTCAATTTTCATCGCCTTGGCCATAATCTGTGCACGTTTACGTCCAATTTCATACATAGCATTGCCAGCGATTTTCCACACTTCATCACCATACTTTTTAGAGAGAGGTTCCATGATTTCAGCTAAAAAGACAGCTAAGGTCTGTCCTCCTATAGCCGCTACTTTTTCTGGTGGAAGATCAAGTACAATCTGGGTTTTCCGATCGTCCGCTAAGGGAATCATTTTGTCTACAAATTCTGCGCAGTAAGTACCTTGGTCAAAAGCTTTTTCGACTCTTCGCTTCATAATATACATTCTCCTTTCGTTAAAGATCGATTTGAGATCTAATTATTGTATGGTTCCGAATATTTCTGCCTTCCTATCTATTTTTACATCCAAAAGCAACAGCTTCTCTTCTAATAGATCTGCCATATTTTTCCAATGACGGGGCCATATTCCTTTGATCTCCTCATTGAGCCAAGGCATTTCCACTCAAATAGGAATTAGGTGTTGCCCCAGAGCACTCTCTTGTCATGCTTTCCGAATCCGGCAGGTAATATTCTTGATTTTCGGCAACTCGAACTCCCCTTACAACCGGCTTAAGTATAAGAATGTTGACGGACGGGTCTGCAAGCACTTCGAATGTAGCATACTCCTAAAGGTATGTTGTTGCGAATCAACAACGTCGGTCGTATAATTAGCACTGCTCCCATATTACGCGCCCCTTTTTACGAGACGCGGCCTTAGGTGTTTCATCAGGAAAGCCAATGGGAATTAAGCATACGAGTTTTCTATCCTCCACTTTCATCAATGCATTGATCTCTCTTTCTTTGAAGAATACAGCCGCATCAGCCCAAACAGATCCCAGACCAACATCATGGCAGGCTAAAAGAAGATTCTGAACAGCCAATGAAACACTGTAAGGGTCTACTTCGCCTGTGGTAAAATGTCCTCCGTAGGCAAGGATGATTACAGGGGCGTCACCATATGTTTCAAAAAAACGTTTTTGAGCATCCACAACTTTGGGGTTATCTGGAAAATTTTTTTCCAACGTGGGTCTAAAATGTTCAAAAGCTGTCGCTGTGATTTTCAAGAGCGCCGCTTTTTTTTCGCCTTCGACCACTATAAATCGCCAATCCTGTTGATTCATTGCTGACGGTGCCCACTGTGCAAGTTCTAGGATTTTTTCTATTATATGTCTTGGAATTGGTTCCTGCTTGAACCGTCGGACACTTCGTCTTCCTTTGATGACATCAGATAATTCCATGGATGATCCCCCTTCCGTCGAGTTTCATATGAGCGTTCCTCTGTATGATCCCGACATTCCATGCTCTTCTTTTTATTGTTGCGCAGCAGCTTAGTCCACCAGCATCAGGCAGTAGAGATTCTGCGTCTCCGTCTTTTCATTGAGCGTCTCGATGAAGAACCCGTTGTTGCGCGCCGTCTGGAACACGTCGATCCCGCAGGACTCCATGGACGGCCTGGCCTTGCCGGGCTGGATGCAAGGTTCGTTCTTGAGCTTCGAGCACTCCTTGCACAGGGGGCAGGGGCCCGCCAGGAATACGAGCGACTTGTAGTAGCCGTCCTTGAAGATCTCGCCCTCCATCTTCACAAGTAGGTCGAAGAGGGCTATGTTGCGTTTGCCTCGCTCGGGCGTACGTGGGGCCTCGATATGGAAGAGGATGGCCCGCGTGTAGGAGTCCAACACCCTGCGCGTCTCCTCCGGGGTGGGGGTCGTCGGGGGGCAGCAGTGGCTCATCCGGTAGGGGCAGCCGAAGAGGCACTTCATCCGCACCCACGCCGCCGTGACAACAGTGCTGGGATGGATGATCTTTGCATGAGTCACGCCTTCGTGGATAGCCCTATCACAAAATTTTTCAAGATCTGCAGATTGCATAAGATACCTCCTGCTATCAATTAAGGCTGCCACATAGAGTTAGAGAGAGGGGGGGCCAGAGGAGAGAGGCCGGCCCCCCGGGAGGTAGAATACATAAAACTGCTAGCCTCACCTCACCATTTCACGGCTATATCCAAGATATTCTAACTACTTAATGACCAAAGAATTCAGCACACTTTCTCCAGGAAAGCTTTCATTCCATCCTTTTGATCCTTAGTGCTGAAACACTGCGCACAACACTCCATCTCAAATCTTTTGCCGCTTTTGCAGGGTTTCGCTTTCCCGATCTCTTCCATGCTCAGAATAAATCTTTATTAGTATATCAAGCTTGAATTGATACTCCTTCTTCTCTAACGTATTCTAAACTTTTACACTCTTAGTGCATAAGATTTATCATGTGGCTATATTTACTCTGAATCTCAGTGTCTTCTAGATCTTTTAGCAGCCACTGGAACTCCTGCGGGACATGACCAGCTAACATCATATCCAGGCATGAGAGTTCAAAGTAACTTTTTTTTATTTGATAGTACCTGTCGTCACGATGTAGGAGATAAGCCATTTCTTTAGCTATATCACAAAGGTCAAACATTCTTTCAGCAGGGAATTCTTCATAAGGTTCAAAGTAATAAGCGCCTTCAGTCTCTCTGAATTTACCATTTTTCATTAACTCTTCTCTAATAGGGGTCCCGGGGTAGGGTATAATTGCTTCTGTGTAGGCAATCTCAGCCCCTGTTTCAAATACCTTCTTCGCAAGGGCTATTGTTTCTCGAACAGAACCGATTGTATCTTTCGGGCCGAAGAGTATAAAGTTTACCACAGGTGTGAGATTCTGTTGAACGCAGTAGCCCACGCCATCCAGAATGTCTGCGATATTGATTCCTTTTCCATAGTAATCAAGAATTTCAGGAGATCCTGATTCTGCTCCGATATAGAGACTCTTGAATCCGGCATCACTCAAGATCTGAGCCATGACGGGATTCCGGCATATATCATCTATTCTCCCCTGAGCGTAAAATTCAATTTTGCTATTCAAATGACGTCTCTTAATTTCCGTGCAAAGGTCTCTTACTCTTTTCATGCTGAAGGTAAAGTTGTCGTCCGTAAACATGATCCGTCTCGTGCCAAGAGCGAAGAGATACTGAATTTCCTCAGCAATCATCTCAATGTCTCTTATCCGTAAGACAGATCCATACATGGAGCGAATAGAACAAAAAGTACAATGATGGATGCAACCGCGACTCGAAGAAATACTCCGGCTCGCGTATCGCGCACTCTCTAGTAGGTGGTGAGCAGGCATCGGATATTGATCGAGACTTGCAATTAATTCTCGTTTTCTATTGTGGATGATTCGAGCCTCCTTGCGAAGACTCAGACCGTCAATATCATCATACTTGTTGCCTGCGAGGAATTTCTTTACGAGTTCGACAAAAGTGATCTCTCCCTCCCCACGGACAACCACATCGACCTCAATGTTGTTCTCAAGGATGAGCCCAGAAAGGACGGAGGGATGCATCCCTCCCAATACTGTCAAAATACTGGGGAACATGGCCTTTGCTGTCCTGCAGACCTTCAACGCAGCTTCTATGCTATTAGATAGTGCCGTGACTCCTAAGATTCTCGGATGGAAGGCAAGCAGTTTATCCGCTAGTTGATCGTAGACACTCAGTGCTGGACCTATGTCAAGATCCAATATGGAAACATCGATTCCCGACATTAAAAGAGGGGTCGCAAGATATTCTAGTCCCAGAGGAGGTATTTCCGCTTTCCCGTTGTAATAGGGATTGACGAGAAGGACGTCCATGATCTTACGCAACCTAACTTGTAATTCTATACGCAGAGGTCCAACGGCTCACGTGAAATACTTGGTCGCAGACTTCTCCAAGGCTACTTTCCTGTAAAGAAATTAGTATAACTCTTGCGGAGCTCCCTCTTTAGGATTTTTCCTGTTGGGGTTTTGGGAATGGCCTCCACAAACACAATTCCCTTGGGCATCTTGAAAGGAGCAAGTTCATTCTTGCAAAG